>Ga0180121_10000083_pt1 | contig 31126 bp, 26 predicted proteins | sample AntDrymUQ5402106_2_FD_129676 | JGI IMG/M metagenome (GOLD analysis project Ga0180121, IMG submission 129676) | Polar desert sand microbial communities from Dry Valleys, Antarctica - metaG UQ540 (21.06) (version 2) (version 2) | ecosystem: Environmental > Terrestrial > Soil > Desert | place...
TCTTAAAACTGTACAATTAAAACCATATCTTGAAGAATATTCTTTTAAGATTTCCTCGGCTCTTATTTTGGATCTACCGTATTCATTTGAAGGTGCAGTATTGGTATCCTCATCAATAAGTCTACTCAGATCTTTTCTTCCTGAATAAACAGCTGCCGTAGAAGTAAATATAAAATTTGTTGTCGGAGATAAAGGAGATAAAGCGTCCAATAAATTTTTTGTTCCTGTATCATTACAGGAATGATCTGTATCCCCTGATTCTGTGCTTGCTGCCAGATGAATAACTAATTTTGGATCTTTTGGTAAATTGTCCAGGCCCATTCCAGATGTTAAATCTATCTCTTTAGTTTTTACATTTAGTCCTTCAAGAGACTTTCTTCCAGATATCTCAAGTTTATCAATCTTGTTTCTTATCAGACAAAGAATATTTTCCCCTGGGTAACTGTTAATTATTTCCTTTATTAATCTCCTCCCTATAAAACCTGTCGCTCCTGTTACTATAATTTCCTGCAAATAAGTTAATTTTTTATGAACTCTCAGATTTATTGGATTTAATATTACTGAATAGAGTTTGCTAGTGTCTGTTCTATTAAAAGTATTCTCATTGTGGTATCAGTAGTCTTATTCTAAAGTAATTTCATACAAATCATCCCTGTCATCATCTGAAAAGATTTTTTTATAAGAAGCATTTGGTTTATTGGTCATTTCTTTTATTTTAGTCATAAATTTTAAAACAACGTCTTCTGTAAATCCCTGAAAAATAAATTTATTTGCTAAAAGTAATTTCGTTTTAATGTATTCAATATCCCAAACATCATAAAATGTATTATTCCATCTGTTATAATAAAAAGTATTCGGATACATTTCCTTTAGAATTGTCATATACGACTTATGTTGCGTCCCACCGAAAAAACTACCCAAATGCAAAGCAAATTCTTTACTAGAGCATTCATAAGAACTTACGACTATTGAATTATTATAGTTTTCTTCCAGGCTTTTAATAATTTCACGCGCCTCATTTCTGCCATATGCGATATACTTTCTTTGCTTATATATGGTTTTTAGCTGAAAAACTGAAAAAATAATAATTACAATGCTGATGCAAGTATAATAAAAGGTTTTTCTATTTTTAATTTTAAAAAAATTCGGATAAAGTGATAAAACTATATTGTTAATAATAAACAATCCTAATATAGTGAACATGTAAGACGGTATCATATAATACAGAGAATAATGTTTTGCTACTATAAAAATCTGAAGTGTCATTGCAATCAAAATTCCGCAAAGTAAGTTGAAATATTTATTTGATCGTATACTTGACTTATATTTAGTAAAAAATTGCAGAATAAAGACTATCAATAATGAAACGTATGAAACGCTGAAAACTAAATTTTTAGAAAAAATAGATTTCAAATTTTCAAGATAAACAGAAGTTTCAACAAAATCCACACTACCTGTTCCATATCTTCCGCTATGTATCAGAAGATTTTTTACCCAGACTGAAAACCCATCTGCATTCTCAGTGGAAAAAGCAGGAAAAATAAATATAAAAAATGATAAAATAGTAATTAATATAAATACCACCTTGAACTTGATATTTCTTATTAATAACAAAGGGATAACCAAAATTGGGAAGAAAGAAATCTTTGTAGCCATTCCAAGACCACATAATACTCCAAAAACGATAGAGTAAAATAGTGAATATCTTTCACTCAGACTTTTATTGACGTAAATTACTATTGCTGTTATCAACAGTAATATAGTAAAAATCAGAATGGGTTCAACAGATACATTAGTTAATTGAAAATAGATATCCTGAGAATAAAAAGAGAAGGGAGTCAATTGCAGAAATAGGGGATCAGTTATACTTTTCATTTTTCTGTATACAGTAATACCCAGCAAAAAAATAGCAATCGAATTTAATAATAAAAAAGACTGAAAAATTTTGTTCAGATAGAATTCCGGATTAATAAAAACATCCCTGATAAGATCTGTTTTGACATGCTTAAAAGAATGAACAATAAGGAAAAACACTGCTCCATTTTCCTGAACCGGTGTACCGGGATGGGCAATTAAACCCACACCATAACCCTTAAACTGAGATAAATTAAGAGAATTTGTAAGATAGGGGTATGACGGATCATAATTTCTACCTAGATAATATTCACCAAGAGCATCCTTATATTTTTGTAATCCAATAAAGAAAAATATCGGCAGGATAATTAGTGCAAGTAAGGGTATGATTTTGTTCAATATGGGTTGAGAATATAAGATTTTTTGTTTGAAAAATAGTTTAATAAACAATTTGTTTCAATTCCTAACAGTAAATTGAAAATGGTATAAGGTTTACTCTGGTCTATTTAAGTCAAATGCTTTTTTAAGATTATATTAATTATCACGATCATAAAAGCACTATTACGAATTAATAAATGAAAATTAAAACCCTGCGTTATGCAAATCAGCTAGCAATTCTTTCATGTATGATTAAAGGTTTAAATTTAATGCAATTTAAATTGAAACTCTAAAGGCAACCTGTTATTTTAAAAACAATAAAATATACGACAACTTTTTTTCCAGTAAATTAATTACTATTATCATCGATACTTTTAACAAAAGCATACCTGATTGCCAGTACTCTCAATCAAAAGAGAAAGTCATTCAGCAAATGAATGCACTGGCAAACAATCGTGAGAAGTGGATAAAGAAAAACAAATATTATTATAAGAAATTTATTGAATTCTTAAAATTTAATATTCCAGAAGGCAGTAAACTAATAGAAATAGGATCCGGAACGGGATTTATATTAGATAGTCTTAATCCTTCCAAAGGAGTAGGAATAGACATTTCACCTGAGATGATTAGAGTTTCTAAGTCAAATTATCCTCAATATGATTTTTATTTGATGGATGCTGAAGATTTTTCTATTAATGATAAATTTGATTTTATTTTAATTTCTGATACAATAGGTTACTTTGAAGATGTTCAAAAATCATTTGAAAAGATCCGGGTATTATGTAATGACGATACACGTGTCATCATTACATACTTTAATTTTTTATGGCTGCCTTTATTAAACTTAGCCGAGTTCTTTAAACTAAAAATGCCGCAGGTAAGAAATAATTGGCTAGACATTTCAGATATAAATAATCTTTTGGGTTTAGCTCACTATGATATAATTAAATCAGGAAGTAAAATTCTTTTGCCGGTATATGTTCCTTTATTATCAGCATTCATAAACAGGTTTGTTGCTAATCTTCCTTTAATAAATAGATTATGTCTAACAAAATTTATTATCTCAAAAACTTCTATTGTAGAAGATTTATTGGATACTGTTAGTGTGATTGTTCCTGCAAGAAATGAAAGAGGTAATATAGAACAAATAGTTAAACGCATTCCCCAAATGGGAAAACATACAGAGATAATTTTTGTAGAAGGTAATTCTACTGATAATACGTTTGATGAAATTAAACTTATTTGCGATAGCTTTTTGACTGAGCTTGACTTAAAATATGCTAAGCAAGACGGAAAGGGTAAAGCAGATGCTGTCAGGAAGGGTTTTGAAATGGCTACGTGTAAAATACTGATGATTCTCGATGCTGATATGACAGTTCCTCCGGAAGATTTACCAAAGTTCTATGAAGCAATATCTTCAGGAAAAGGAGAATTCATAAACGGTTCGAGATTAGTCTATCCTATGGAAAAAGATGCAATGAGAACCTTAAATATAATGGGTAATAAATTCTTTTCCATAATGTTTACATGGATTTTAAATCAAAGAATAAAAGATACTCTATGCGGAACGAAAGTATTAACAAAAAAAAATTATGAAAAACTGAAAACCGCTAAAAAATTTCTTGGTGACTTTGATCCATTTGGAGATTTTGATCTCATATTCGGAGCTTCAAAAATTAATTTAAAATTTGCCGAGATACCCATTCGATATAGAGCAAGAATATACGGTGAAACCAATATTTCAAGATTTAAACACGGGTGGATGTTGTTGCAAATTACTTTTTTTGCAATGAAAAAGTTTAAGTTCACATGAAACGTCATCCGCCGCGGCGGAGTGCGACGGTAAAGGGAAATTAGCAATTATCAATTAGCAATTATCAATTATCAATTGTCAATTGTCAACGCATGGAAAATATTTTACAAAAACATAAAGAGACATGGGAAAAGAAAAAGATACTGAGAGTTATCTATGAAGAATGGTATAAAAAAATTATAGATAGTTTAAGTAATATAGATGGTAAAACTGTTGAACTCGGAGCGGGCAGCGGAAATTTTAAAGAATACATGCCGGATGTTATTTCAGCTGATATAGATAAATGCGACTGGCTCGATATGTGTTTTGATGCACACAAAATGCCGTTTGAAAATGAAGAAATTGCAAATATTGTAATGATAGATGTCTTACATCATTTGTATAATCCGGTAAAGTTTTTGCTTGAGGCTGACAGAGTTTTAAAAAGAAACGGGAGAGTTGTCATGCTTGAGCCATTTCCCTCTCCGTTTTCACTTCTAGTTTATAAGAAATTTCATCCTGAACCTTTTATTTTTAATGTAGATTATTTTTCAAAGAATGATTTGCAGGATAAAGATCCCTGGGATTCAAACCAGGCAATACCATATCTTATTTTTTTTAAGAATGCAGGTAAATTTAATAAGGACTTCGGGAAAAGATTTAAGATTGTAAAAAAAGAAAAGCTGAGTTTTATACTTTATCCTGCATCAGGCGGATTTGAAAACAAATCAATAATTCCCGATCTATTAATTAAACCTTTTAAAGGTCTGGAAAGGCTGCTCTCCCCTCTCAAATCACTTCTTGCATTCAGATGTTTTATTGTTTTGGTGAAAATCTAGTTACTTTATTGATTAATTAATTTGTTGATTTAGTTAATTTGTAGATTAGTTAATTTGTTGATTAGTTAATCTGTTGATTAGTTAATCTGTTGATTAGTAATCTGTTGATTAGTTATCTGTTGATTAGTTAATCTGTTGATTAGTTAATCTGTTGATTAGTTAATCTGTTGATTTGTTAATCTGTTGATTAGTTAATTTGATAAACTTTTGAAAGAATCTGATACCCAATTTTATAAAAAATATTCGTGATAATTTGTGAAATTCGTGGCAAAGCTTTTTTCCACATGCGAGACCCAAAGTATCAACAGAAAATAAACCTTGACAGTGTTTACTCTTAGGAAATCGGTGGTTAATAAAAATTAATCATCTCTTAATTTATTTCGGTAACCTTTTCTTTAATTTCATCAGGCTCACAATAAAGTGAATCATTTAAAAGATTCAATCTCCAAAAAGTATTGAAGTTCGTGGAGGCAAAATTTTTATCGAGAATATAACTTCTTTAGTTTAATCTTTTAGAAGTATTCCAAAATATGAAAGGAAGATTTAATGCATTGTCCTTCTGCACAACTCAGATTTTGCAAAATTTCTGACCAGATTTGTTCATCAATTGCCAAAACCTATCATATCTATATTCATTTAACTTAAAGTTCATATATCAGCTGCTTGAACTTGATTTTGTTTATTCTTTTTTATTATAAACAATATACAAACGATCATCAAAATAACTATAGGCATTTGTATATAATAAGAATTATTTGATATCATAAAAGTATTCATAAAGAATAATTGATCTGGAAATTGATAATAATTTTTAGTTATAATATCAGAAGTCGGAACATTGGACAACGAAATGTAAACTTGTGATAGTATAAAAGAAAATATTGTAATAAAAATAAAAAGATTCTTTTGAATGTTAAAATCTTTAATAACTAAAACAGTTAGCAAAATAATGAATGGGAAAAAATTTATAATTTTTCTGCTTTCTGTTGAGAAAAGCAAAACAAAAAATAATACAAATGATATATAAACTCCTATCCCTAAATTCTTTAAATGAATTTTATAATTCTTCAGATAAAAAATTAATATAATAAAAGCCGGTCCGAAATAGGTAATTGACGTAAGGAAGTATGCAAATGGTTTAGCGCAGCTATAAAAGGAAATAGAATAAATTACCTTTATCAATACATTTCCAGTGTTGGGCTCGCTACTTAAAGACTTTTGAGTTATATATATAGTTACAAATATTAAAATACAACTCAAAACATACTTTTTCTTAATATTAAAAAATATTTTTTTTAAGAATTGAAAATACTTTGAAAAAATTAATTTATTAGGTAAAAATACATAAAAAAAATAAACCATCACCAAATAATTAAACAATGAGGAAATGTATAAGAATGCGGGGATAACCATTGTTGAAACTTTGTCTTGCAGTTTGGCAATTCTAAAAAAATCACTTATATCATAAATGCTCAGAATAAAAAAAGGCAATGGTAATAGTAGAGCTAAATATTTAAATCCGGATTTTTCAGATTTGACCTCAATACCCTTCCCTGAATTTAATGGAAATATTATCAATAGAATACCAAAGTAAATAAAACTGGGCCACGTAAAAGCTCCTAGAATAGTAATAATTATCTTTCCAATCAAATTATTTTTAACATGAAAATATAATAAACAAAATCCCAAAAAAAAAGCGGTTATATCAGTCTGCACCGGATAATAAAAGGGCATTTTCGCAATTCCAAAATTAACAAAACCAATAATAAATCCTAACCATGTCGCTTTTAAATTCAGCTTATAAAACTTTGATATCCTATACCATAAAAAGCTACACAACATTATCAATATTAAGTTATATAAATGAAATGTTGTAACGATATAAAAATTATTGTCTTTTGATATTTTGAAAATTGTTAAAAATATATGGACAATGAAGGATGGAAAAATTCTTTGAATTAGATAAGAATCTACCTTCTGAAAAAATACCAGAAAATTAAAATTCTTAACTAAATCTGCATATAAAATGCCATCATATCCAAAACCATTGTAGACATTTATTACCGCACCATAAATAAAATAATAAATACCCCAAATCAAAATTATTAATGGCATAGTGTATTGGGGATGTTGCCATAATTCCAATATTGCTTTTCTTACTTTTTGCAAAATAGAATTTTTCAATTTACTATAGCAATCATTTCAGCAGATGAATGATTAATAAACTTTTCACACTCTTCAAACCCCTCCCAATAAAACTATTTACAGTAATATTTTTTTCCCCGGATTCAAAAGAAGTAATTTTTTCAATCACAAAAGTGCCAATGAAATCCACTCTACCGGGTGATAATATAACTAAGCTACAACTTTTTTTTCATCCAAAAAAGATTTTTTATTCGATTCTAACTCACATCCGTCCAAAACGTTTGTCATTCCCGCATGTTCTTGGCGGAATCCAATCATCAAAACAAGATTGGAGAGATATATTAATAACTCAAGTTGACTGCTTCCATTGCTAAACTTTTTTTCTGCCACGAATTTCACGAATTAGCACGAACTAAGAAAGTTAACGATCAAAAGAATTCGTGTAAATTCGTGAAATTCGTGGCAAGCTTTTGTTCAACAATTTAGCAGTCAACTTGAGTTAATAATTATTATGAGTTTACTTGCAAGTAAGAAAAATTACAACCATTTATTGAGATTCAGCACATTATGAATTCTAGTCTGAATTGAAAAGATCCAATATGAATAATAAAAAGACCAGTGAGGTTGCTTAATAACAATTTTCTGTTATTTAAAATTATTGTGAATGGATTCCCGCCAAGAGCATGCGGGAATGACATTGGGGTGAGATTCCAAGAGGGGGTCGTTTGGTGTATAAACAAAAATTCGGTTTGTGTGTTGAAAAATGCACACATTTATTAATAACAAAATTTGTTTTGGACACCACTGATTCTTACTTCATTAATAATAAAAAAAAGGCATATGCCTAGTGGTCTCTAATTAGGCCATGAATATATTGTGAATAGTCGCTATTAATTTTGTGAATACCGTGTGGGAACTAAGATCAGCTATTGAATTTTATTCTAAGACTAACCTTTTATTTTTTCGGAAAAAAATGTGTTTTACAAATTATAGATTTTTTTCATTGCTTTTATAGACATCGATTATAAAAATTGGTCTTTTTCTTGATTCATCTAAAATCCTCCAGAGATATTCTCCAAATATTCCAAGTATTATTAGTTGAATACCCCCAAGAAATAATACAATCACAATCAAAGCTGTGATCCCTTGAATCAAATTCTGATTAACTATTCTATCATACATAAGAAAAATAGCGTATGAAAATCCAATGATTGAAACTGAAAATCCAATCGCAGATGAAAGACGAACAGGTAAAAATGAAAATGCAACAAATGAGTCAATTAGATATTTAAATTTTTTAGCAAACGTCCACATCGATCTCCCGTGTTGTCTTGCTTTTCTATCGTAATAAATTATTTCCCTTTTGAAACCTATCCATAAAATTAATCCCATTAAAGATGTATTCTTTTCTTTGATTTCACAAATAATATCTATTACATTCCGGTCGATTAACACAAAATCAAAACCACCTTCAGGCATTTCCTTTAAAGCAAATTTTCTTAAAATATAATAATATACTTTTGCAAATAGCTTTGAAATTACAGGATCTTCCCTCGAGTTTCGTGCAGCCATTACAACTTCATTTCTTTTTTCCCAAAAAGAGAGCATTTCTGTTATCAGGTTTGGTGGATCTTGTAAATCAGCAGCAATTATAACAGCACAATCTCCGTTTGCTTTAGTTAACCCGGCAACACAAGCAGAATTAGAACCATGGTTTTTAGAAAGCCTTATTAGTTTAACTTTGAATTTTGATTCATAAAAATATTTCAATAAAACTTTATATGAACCATCTTTAGAATAGTCATCGACAAATATAAATTCAAATTCGTATTCATTGTTCTTATATGCAACTTCTTCGAATTTATTTATTAAGATGGGAAGACTTTTTTCATTAAAATATACAGGAACAATTATTGAAACATTTTTTTTCATTTACAGTCCAATGTTATCTTCATAAAAAGCTTTTATGCATTTTATTACATAATCAACTTCAGAGTCTTTCATTTGAGGAAAGATAGGTAGGCTTAAAATTTCTTTTGATCCCTTCTCAGAGATTTTGAAATCGCCTTCTTTATAACCCAGATATTGATAAGCTTTCTGTAAGTGGCAAGGAATAGGATAATGAATTAACGTTGAAATATTTTTAGATGCTAGGTATTCCTGAAGTTTTTCTCTTTTTCGAACTTTTACAATATACAAATGGTAAACCGATTCTACCTTTTCACCAAATTTCAGTGTAGTTACATCTTTATCTTTCTCAAATGCTTTATTATACCTTGTTGCAATTTTTTGTCTTGCTTTGTTCCAGTTATCTAAATGAATAAGTTTAATATTTAATATTGCAGCCTGTATTTCATCCAATCTTGAATTTAATCCCAGTGTTGTATGATAATATCTTTTTTCCTGTCCGTAATTTCTTAACATGAGCAGTTTGTTATAAAGCTCATTATCATTTGTTGTAATAGCCCCTCCATCTCCATAGCACCCGAGATTTTTGCTAGGATAGAAACTAAAGCAACCTGTTATTCCAAATGTTCCAGTTTTTTGATTCCCAAATTTCGCACCATGGGATTGGGCGCAATCTTCAATTATCGGTATAGAATATTCCTTTGAAATTTTACAAATTTTATCATAGTCAGGACACGAACCAAATAAATTGACCGGAATAATTGCTCTTGTTTTATCTGTAATTTTATTAATTAAATCATTCGTATCGATCATTAATGTATCATCATTAACATCACAGAAAACAGGAATAGCATCTGAGTTAATGATTGCGCAAACTGTAGGAATACAGGTGTTCGTTTGAGTAATAACCTCATCTCCTTCTTTAATATCAAGAGCGAGAAGCGATAACGTGATTGCATCAGTTCCATTTGCGCAGGCAACGCAAAATTTTGTTCCGATATAATTAGCAAAATCCTTTTCAAATTCTTCAACTTCTTTACCAAGAATGAACCATCCAGAATTTAATACTTTTTTTATAGCTTCATCGATCTCTCCGGATATCGAATCGTATTCTCTCTTTAAGCTTCCAAAGGGTATGGTCATAAACTACTTTCCTAATTTTATTCTTAAATGTTCAAATATTTCTTTAACTGAGGAGAGTTTTTCTATCTCATCTGTAGTAAATTCTACTCCAAAATTGTCTTGCAATGCTAAAAATACTTTCAAATGGCCAAGTGAATCCCATTCTGATAAATTCTCTCTAGAAGTATCATTATTAATCTCTTTTAAATTTACATCAAGACTTTCACTCATAACTGCATACAATTCATTTCTGAAATCATCAATCATTCAATTACCTCAACTTTTATATTGTTTTTAAAATATTTATTCTTCAATTCTAATAACAAATTGGAATAATCTGATTCAAATTCATTTTCTATAGTTTTTTCAAATCCACAATTACCATAAAAATTTTTACCAACAATATTCTTTTTTGTTGGAATAAATTCAGCTATTACTTTCCTAATATTTTTCTTTTCAAAATAACACAATATTTCATATAGAAAAATAAACTCAATTGATTTTCCGATTATACGACAACTCATCAAAAAAGTATCTATCTTGATTTCTTCATTTTGAAGTTTAATAAAGGCGGTCCCAACTATTCCTTCACTATTAAATTTATCTGAATATTCTATTGCAAAGACTGAAATATCTTTATCGGCTATGAAATTTTCAATATCTCCTTCAGTATATCTCCGTGTTGTCATGTTAAATTGATTCGTTTTTTGTGTAAGCTGTGCAATTCTTGAATTGAAAGAAGTCGGATTTACATACACCTTTAACTTTATTTCTAATCCTTTCAAAAAATCATTAAGCGTTAAATTTTTTCCTAACTCATTTCTCTTAATGTTTGAAACATATTGCCTCGTCTTCGTTTTATCTTCGTTAGTAAGAGATATTTTGGGAAAATATTTATATACGACATTCGTAAAAAACCATTTTTTTAATTTGGAAATATCCGGAGGATAATCAGGCACAGTAACAACAGGTAAATTCTTTTTTACAAATTCTCTTTCAACCGGGTTATCATCGATAAAAACAATAGAGTCCATTCCAAGATTAAGCTCATCTGCAATCTCTACCAAGTTTTGAGCTTTATTTTCCCAATTAATCTTTTTTATAACAAAGTCATCATATTGAAGTACCATCATATTATGGGAGGAAAATACTTCTTCAACATCGGTAACATTATTCTTGGAATTCAAAGCAAGTATTACACCGATATCTTTAAGTGATAAAATTATTTTCTGAAAATCACGATAAGCTTTACCGGGTCCATCTTCTGATAAAATTATTCCGTTTACGCCATCTTCTCCGATCACACCTCCCCATATTGTATTGTCAAGATCAAGCACTAAAACCTTCTTAATTTTACCACGATAGGCATTTAGTAATGATGTATATTCTTCCTTAATATTTTTATACGCATTATTATTTAATTTTATCCTTCCAAGATACCAAAATTTATCGTCATAAAGATTGTTTTCACCAAATGTTCTTACAATTCTTTCCCAATCAAAAATTAATAAATTACTATGTTCTTTTTTTAGTATTTTAAGTTTATCATTATATGTATTTACAAAAACTGAAAAATTAACTTCTGCATGATTTGATTCAATAAAAGTAGTAAAACAGTTAATAGGCTTAGTTGCATTATTCATGACAAAAATTACATTATTTCTTTTTGTCAAATAACTTTTTACTAAGCTAAAAAGGTTATTCAACTTTTCATCCGCTTCTGAAAAAGTTTCTTCTGTCGGCAGTTTATTAAAAATCTCATATAACATTTCTTCAAGATCGATAAATAAGAATACCTCTGAAATCTTGTTTGAGTACAGATCAGAGTTATCATTTAGTAGATCTATTAAAAATTGATTATATCCGGAAAAAAATACTTCTTCTTCCTTAAAGAAATTCTTAATGGGCTCTATGTTAATATTACTTAGAAATGCAATCATAGATTACTCTTCAAGAAGTTCGATAAGTCCGTGAGGGGTAAATAAAAAAGATACATTTTTATAATTGAATAAGGGAGCCTTTCTGGGGGGAATTACCACCAAAGCGCCTTCTTTCTTAAGTCTGATTATTTCAGTTTCAATATCTGTTGTTAAATAACAACAATGATAATACGTAATGCCTTTTTTCAGCAATCCGGAAACGCGATTGCCGGAAATTAGTTCAATGTTAATTCCATTTGATGTTTCAATTAAACAAACTTCAGCGTCTTGATTTGAATCATATACAATATTACTAATTGTATCCACATCATAGATTTTCTCTAATTCAACTAAACTTTTTTTGATATCTTTACATACGATTCCTAAATGATGAAACTTCATCAAGCTAATTGCCTAATTAATTTTAAATTTTTTTCTCTTATCCTTTGATAATTACACTGTTCAATTTGATAAATAGTAAACTGAATTCCGTTTTCTATTAAACTATCATTTACAAGTTCTGCGCCAAATCTCTTATGAAAATTTATTACCGATTTATTATCAGAAATTGTTTTAGAAATGATTTTTGAAATTCCCAAAGTATTAAATCCAAAATCATGGAGAAGAATAACAGACTCTGTTGAATTCAGCATTGATCCAATGCATATCCATCTACCAAATTCAGCTGTAACTGAACCATCAATATTATATAAAGATATAGTTCCCCTTGAGATGCCGTCTAAATTTTTTATTAAAAAATAATAATCACTTTTACGACCCTTTTGTTCCACGATCCACTCTCGTTGCTTTTCAATACTATCGACTGATATATTTAAGTATTTTGAAATTTCCGGATTTGATCTCAATAAGAAAATAAATTCCGCATCTGATATTTTAACACTCTCAAGTCTAGTTGTAACACCAGTTATCGGTTTATTAAATGTCATATTTATTTTAATTTTGCCACTATATAAATTTCAGCTGCAATATCCGGATACCGTTCTCCTAATTTCATAAATGCCTCGATCATTTCATCAGTCCAGGTAGCTTCGAGTTGTTTATTGGATAAAGGTTTAATCCAATATCCTCCGAATATTTCTATTTCAAATCCACTTTTAATAAAATCATTCCTAAAAGTTTCAGGGCTGTAAATTCGACGGTGCCCGTGATGTCTATCCATTTCATTTAATTCATATTCACTTTCCATTAAACTCATAATCACTGCCGCTTGTCTATGAAGACTTCTAGCATTGGGAACTGCGGCAAAGATTTTTCCATCCTTGCTTAGCCAAGAAGCACATCTTTTAAGAATATCAACTGAATCAATAACATGTTCCAAGACATGCCCCAAGATTATCGAGTCGAATTTTCTTTCCGAAGAATAGTCTTCAAACAAGGAATTAACTACATTTATTTTTGGAAACCTTTTTTTAAGGTCTTCACAAAATATCTTTGAGCCTTCTACCACCGTAATATCCTTATTAATTTTTGAAAGCATTTCGGTCATTACTCCTTCAGCGGGACCAAGCTCAAGCATGGGACCCTCTTTAAGATGTCTTTCAAATATTTTATAAGAATATTTTACAGTGTTCTCATTTACTCCGGCTGCGTATAAGCTATTACTTGCAATATTCGCCAATCTTGTATTTTCTGTTTCACTTATCATAAATTTTTACCAATAATATTGTTTATTTTTTTTATAAAATTCAATTGTTTTCTTTAGTCCTTCTTTTAATTCTACCTTTGGTCTCCAGCTGGTAAACGAATTTATTTTAGAAATATCCGAATAAAAATCTCCAGGTTCCTGTGCTGCCCTTTCTTCTGTAAAAGGTGCAAATTCCCACTTTGCATTTGGTTCCAATTCACATATAATTTCAGCAAGCTCTAAAAAGTTTGAAGGATTTTCATCCCCAATATTGAATATTTCACCGTAGCAATCTCCATTTTCTGCAGTTTTTAAAATTCCATCCACGCAATCATCAATGTAAACAAAATCTCTCTTGATTTTGCCTGATCCAAAAACTTTAATCATTTCCTTATCAATAGCTAGTCGCACAAACCAATTCACTACTCCAAAATGTGAACTACGCATCTGCGCTCTTGGTCCATATATATTTGTTAGACGGAGCATGACGCACTTTAATTTATGAATGTCATTATAAACTTGCATTAGTTTTTCCGAGGTCAACTGAGACACTTCATAAATTCCTTTCGGGTACGTGTGCGCCTCTTCGTTTACTGGAAGCAGTTTTACACTTCCATATTGACCGCGAGTTCCAGTCCTAATAATCACAGCATCCTTATTAAATTTTTTACATGCTTCTAGTATAACAGCAGTACCTTTGATATTAATATCAATATCAGGAAATGGATTTGTTAAACTCATTATATGCGAGACTTGTGCTGCAAGATGAAAAATATAATCCTTTTCTCTAACAAGATAATTCATCACAACCTGATCTCTTATATCCGCAAAATTTACTGTAACCTGGTCTTTGATTTTTTCAATATTAAAAAGATTACCTCCGTAACCTTCAATCATAGAATCAAACAGAGTAACTTTAGCTCCACACTCAACAAGTTTTATTGCTAAAGTGCTTCCAATAAAGCCCAGTCCTCCCGTGATCAGAATATTTTTATTCTTAAAATTATTTTCTAAACCTAGATTCAAATATTTAGTAAAAATAAGTAGTTCATCTTTGGAATTTAGTGAAGCTTATTAGCTCTATGAGTCAATTCGCCACTATGTTATATCGGAACTTAATTAAAATAAATCTGTAAGAGTATAAGTCTCCTTCAAAGACTTTTTTAAAGAACTATTAGGAAATAATAATATAAAAAGGAGTCAGACTTATGAAACAGCACGATCCAGACATTTTTTCATTTTTAAAATTTTTTGTCGTGTATCTAAGTAATTAAAGCGTGTATTAAAATCTTACTCATAATTTACATTGGATATTCTATATTTTCTACTCCATTTAAGTGTGACAGAATCAACCAGGATCAACAATGCCAGGATTTATCAAAATCGTTTAAAAAAATTACACAAGATAAGGTGCATGTATCGCATTGGTTTCCTTACCCACAATTTTTCACTTCAAAGTGTATTTCGGTTATTGGCTAAATTCATTCAAAAACTAAGTATTCATACAAAGGTCCCTTTTGCAAAACAGGATTAGGTTTAAGCTCACTTGGCTTTGGTTTTAATGTTATTGGAACATTATTAACATTTATTACTGTGTCAATTCTTGTAAACTCGTTTGTGGACATATTGTAATTTATTAAAATAAGATTCTTGTCCGGAATTGGTTGCCATTTTAATGTTGAAAAGTTAAGCTCATCATCCCAAAGAAGCTTACCTCCTTCAACCTTAAGTTTATCTGCCCATTCTCTTTCTTTAAGGAATAATCTCGGTGGATTATTCCAGTGGTCTGGAAATTTATAAATTCCGTTTAGTGCCCAAGCGTGGCTTGTGGAATGCGAATATATGTATCGTGTATCGGGCATGTACCATTTTTCAGTTACAAATATAACTGTGCTGTCATTAAGATCAGGACATAGTTTAATTATATTTGTATAAAAATATCTTTGAAGACTCCAGCTTCTGGCAAAATCCTGCTGAATTATGGTTCCATAACCTACAAGCAAAGATAAATAGGCCGATATTAATAAAATGCCAAAGATCTTTAGATTATATTTTTCAAGAATGTATACTATTGAAGTACAAACACAAGAAAAAATAATTGAACCTCCAAATGTAGCGGCAAGATGCACAGAAGTATTTAGTCCCATTATTCTCGTAGGCGGATAATGAGTGAAAGAGACTGAGTACCCAAGACAAAGCAAGACAATTCCGACAAATAGTATTTTAACAAGAGAGTGAAAATATGTATATGCATTATTCGAACTTTTATCAGTATCGTTATCATTCAAACGGGGTATGAAATTATTCTTCAACTTGTAAAGGAAAGTACTGTAAACCGCGAAAAAAATTACAATGTATATAAAAATATATTTATACCAAGGCTCCAGAGGTGTCTTGAACCAATAAGAAGGCGATTCAAACCAACTCAAAATTGTGGCAAAAGGTGCACGAACAAATAAGAGTATATTCATAAGCGGACCCAATATCATTGCGGTTAAAACCTTATATATCACATCAAGGGGTTGACCTTGCGTCTCAACCATTCTTGATTCACCTTCACTGATTCTATACAGTGCAAAAGCCGCAATCATGAAACACAAAATCAGTACATGCACTGTGTAGTATTTCCAGAATTTTTTATCAAATGCAGCCTGAAACAGCGGGACAGCAAAGAAAAGCATAAACGGAGATTCATATGTCAATAAACACAATGGTATTATAAAATATGATAATTTTTTCCATCCCTTTAGATACAAAAGTGTTGAAATTAAGAAAAACATAAAAGAAACTTGCAGTTGAAATGCACATATCAATAAAGTTTTAGTCGTATCAGGAGGAAATAGAACATATGCTAAGGCACCGACTACAGCAAATATTTCAGATTCTTTAAAGAGCACCTTTAATATCTTATAAAAAAGAAAAGAATTTGCTGTCACAATAATGAACGCAAAAATGTAGAGACTATGCAAATCACCTACCCGAGCAATAATGAATGAGAATAAAGGCTGGATAAAAGTAAAAGCATGTCCTTGAATCCAGTGTGTTAACCTATACTCAATAAAATATAGTAACTGATCTAAGTTTTGTGTAAGATGAAAGACTGTATTGAAATAGTCGTCTTCGTAAAGTCCAAATCGTCTAAAATAAAAGTAGTGGGCGACCCAATTTGTAAAAGCTAAAAGCAGCAATACAAGAATAGGTTTTTTCTTAAACGCACTTATCATCTATTTAATACTTAGTTGTTTAATGTGATGCTTGTATTGAAGATTTATTTCATGGCAAGAATCAAACAAATTTCTTAGAATATATTTAATGAACTAAATCAGTGTGATTCGAAAAATCTTGCAAGGCGTAAATAGAAATATTAATTATGAAAAAATTTGAGAGAATGAGTTTAACTGCCGAACTTTTTTGATAACATTTTTTTGTTAATTTGCAATATATGAAATTACATTTAATTATTCTATATAATACTGAAAACATTTGGTGTGTGTAGTGTCCTAATTTTACTTCAGCACCTTCAATAGGTACAAATTCTCTTGTTCTATTTATTTTAATTTGAGAGTCTTAAAATTAATAGCATAAAATTAGAGATACGAATTGCTAGAATCAGCAAAGGGCTTAATACCATCAATAGCTGGACTTCCCTTTTCAAAATTATTTAGAATCATTTCGAAGAATTAAACAAAGTCTGATTGCTTACAGTTTAAATTGAGACTAAATTAGGTGGACCATTTTCTTAATCTCAAATCGCAAAAAAGAATTTTATCAAATAATTTTTCTTATTTGTTTAATTCGGAATTTAGCTAATTGATATTAAATTTGTAAAGATATAAACTTAAAGGAAAAAAAAGTGAGATTGGTGGCAGGAAAAAATCAAAACGTACCTGTATTTGGCCCTACTGGTAATATTGGTTGTAATTTTTCTATTAAATCAATACAAAAGCAATGAAATTAACTCATACTCTAAAGATTAAGAGAATGGATCCGCCACATATCGAACAGGGGTGGAATTTTACGGAATATGTTTCCATATGTAATGACTTGAACGTTTAGTCAATATAAATTAACTTTAAAACTATTCATCTAAAACTAAAGTTTAAAAAGGAGATACATTATAAATGAGACTGAATGAATGCACTCATAAATTTTTACTTATTCTATTAACCAGCATATTGGCTTTTTCTTCTGTCGGCGCTGTCGAATATTATCAAAGCAACAAAATAAATAACAATGGTTCCATATCAATATATATTGTTTACAGCGCTCCTAATCAGCAGATCAAACAAAATAACGATCTGGTAGGAAGTCTACCCTTTGCACAAAATCTAGCAAATACATATTTTACTTTCCCGGGGGCTGAAGTTAAAAGTGTAGGAATATATAAAGATCCTTTGGATAGCGCTAATAGAACAAAAGTAGCGGTTGATCTTGTTGTAACTGATTTCTCAAAAATTAGCGAATCAAAAGCATTTAAAGATATAAAGGCAACTTGGGTAAAAACCGACACAGGGGCTGTTTATATTTGGTCCATGTCACCAGCTGATCTTCGAAAAAATTTAATTGAAACCTATCATTTTGCGTTGGTTTCGGATCCGGAGATTAAATCTACAAATGGAAATGTTAGCGGTAAAGATGTAAGTTGGTATGTGTATGGAAATACGGATAATACATATGGAGCTTATTTTGTTGCAACTGTAAAAGCTGATGATATGAATATAGTGACCTCACAAGAGAATTCGAATAAAACCAAAGATCCGAAAGATAAATCGTGTGGGTTATTCGGACTTGAATTACCTATAGTATTACTATTTGGATTATTCCTGAATTTAAAATTAAGAAGGGGAAGGATCTAACTCATTTCAATAGATTATTTGTACTTTATTTTCAAAGCTCATTTTAGGTTATTTAAAATGAGCTTTTTGATTTCTAAATACAGCACTATTGGAATTTGTAAAGGAATTAGTTTACATAGTATTTCAATATGATGTATTATTCAGAATAAAGAAATTTTTTTTATAATAGTTTTCCACCCAATTGGCATTTTGTTTAAAAGTTTTAGAATGAGTTAAGATTGAATTCTATTTAATTTAAATTGAAATGATACTAAAAAGGGTTTATCTTTGTATTAGTATTTAAATTACACTTCAAACATTAATTATTAAAATGATGAATCAGTCAGATGGTACAATAAAGTTAATTGAAGATAAACCCATAGGTAATGTGCAGCTTTTTCTTGAAGATATATTGTCCCGGGGTTTAAATTGCAAGTATATTTTAGACGTGGGTGCAAATCTTTCCGAATGGAGTCGTATGGCTAAAGCGGTTTTTCCAGAAGCAATATTTTATTTGATAGAACCGCTCGCTGAAATGGAACTTAATCTTAAACAATTTTGTGAAGATTTCTCTGGATCAAAATATTTTTTAAATGGAGCAGGAGCAGTGGAAGAAAAACACTTCCTTACTACGTGGGGTGATGAATTAGCTGGAGCAAATTGTCTTGTACAAGAAAATGACTATATGAAATCAATTAATAAGCAGAGAGAAATTCAAATGATTACAATTGATTCGTTAATAGATAAAAAGGAAATGGAAATTCCTGAACTTGTTAAGTTAGACACTCAAGGCTTTGAATTAGAAGCACTGAAAGGAGCATCAAGATTATTTGGTAATACAGAAGTTTTTATTTTAGAAACTTCTCTTTTTGAATTTACAAAAGGTACTCCAATTTTATCAGAAGTAGTTTTATTTATGGCCGAAAGGGGATATGAAATTTATGACTTCCCGGGATTTCTTAGAAGACCGTATGATGGCGCAATAGGTCAGATAGATGTTTGTTTTGTCAAAAGAAATGGCTATCTAAGAGCTTCTAATGCATGGGCTTTTAAAACTTAATAAATGTTGAAGTTTAATTGACAGCCATATATGTCCAATTAGTAAGGAAAAAATTATTTGGAGTCAAATATTTATTTCTTTAAATTCTGTTTCTATTCTTTAATTCTTGGTATTCAACGCGTTTGTTGCGTATGTTGAAAGAATAATGTTATGAGTTGAAGTTTAATTTATAGTTAAACATATTTAATGAATTTTAAGTAACAAAATATAATATTTCTATCTTTAAATCACAAAAAAACTATTGAATTGAAGAGATTCAATATTGGCTAAATGCAATTGAGCCAATCAATCCACAATATATGTTTGCAGTTTCGCTACTTTAAAAAATTGTTAGTGGGCATGAGTGATAATATTCATCTGGATTAATTTATTTTCCATACAATATCTCATTTGCCATTTGAAGAAAACTATATATGAAATTATTTCCATTACTACAGTTCTTATGGATTTCAAACGGGTTATTTACTAACCAGCTTATAAACAACTATGGCTCGCAAGTTATGTTAAAAGAAATTATTCCTGAGATTAAAGATTTTGCAGTTTTAATCAGCAATGAAGAAATTCAATCTCAATTATTCTATCATATTGATTTTTTTTGTGATTCCATAAAAACTATTTATGAAGTAATTTTAATTAAGAATGATGCTTATGGTTTCCAATCCGGTATTTTTATGAAACAACAGTAAACTTTATATAGTATCCTTATTTAAAAATTGTTTTATTTAAGAGCTCAATTAGAATGAAAAATATAAATTCGGAAACAATTTATCTCCCCTATAAATCCGATTCATCAACATATTTAATTCCGAAAAAAAAATTGGAATATGATACTTGTGAATATAATTTACCAATTCCGCCTAAGGAGTTATGGTTAGGTTACGGCCAAACAAATGAAGTATATCTTTATGGAAAGATTCAAATCGATAAAATGCTGGAAATAATAAAGGCATCAAATTTTTCTCTTCGCGAAGGTTATAGAATTTTGGATTTTGGTTGTGGAGCGGGAAGGATGATTCGCTGGCTTAAGCCTTATGCAGAAATGTGTGAGATATGGGGCACTGATATCAGCGCTGACCACATTTACTGGGCAAATGAATATCTTAAGCCTCCATTTAATTTTGCTACTACTACTACTATACCACATTTGCCTTTTCCGGACGGATATTTTAACCTTATTTATGCCGGATCTGTTTTTACACATATAGATGATTTAGCGGATGCTTGGCTTTTGGAACTGAGAAGAATATTATCCAATGATGGCCGTCTTTACATAACAATACAAGATAATAATTCTATCAAAGAATTGGATTCAGCTCCAGTTTATAAAGATACTTGGATTAAAAAGTACATGGATGAAAACTCATTTTTCACAGAAAATAAACATAATTACGGAATGATAGTTAATGGCAGAGGACCTTCATCGCAAGTTTTTTATGATAGGGAGACATTTTGTAAATCTATCAAAACAATTTATGAAGTTCTTTCTATCAATGATGCTGCTTATGGGTTTCAGACAGGTTATTTACTTAAACGAAAATAGGTAATAAAATTCTATTATTAACAATACTTTATAGTGCAGACTATAAAAACTAATAAAATTTTCTCGTAGTCCTTTCATCTAAATTTAATTCGTTACTTATTCAAAAATAGACATTTCTTCATTATACATTTTTAATTAATAATTAAGAACTACATGTTTGAATTAGGAACTACCGAACATTGGTGGGAAATTGCAAAACGATATTCGATACTATCAAATCATCCCAATACATTGAAACCTCTCGGTTACGCCCATATGATCATGCTAATAGAGACTTTCAAACCTAAAACCATTTTAGAGATAGGTCATGGCGGTGGATCCTTAGTTTTCAGAACTTTTGCAAATTCTAATATAGAATTATGGGGCTTAGATGAATACAGTGAGGAAAGTAGAGTATCGAATGAATCTTTAACTAAAATAAAAGAATGGAATCCTCACACTAAATTTGTTTCCGGATTACTTGGAACAAATGTAAATGAATTGCCTGATAATTACTTTGATTTAGTTTACTCGGTTTCTGTAATTGAACACATTCCCGAAGAAAATTTATCATCTGTATTTGAAGAAACCTATCGTGTTTTAAAACCCGGTGGAATAGTCTCCCACAGTTATGATATACATTATAAACAAAATACCAAAGCTGTATTCGATGCATTCGAAAATGCAAAACTGGAGTGGCTTAAATCAAAAAATACCATGAATGTATTTTGGGAAGAATGGCTGGGAAAATTTGACTTTGAAAGAGTAGAAAGGCTTTTTGAAATTATAGTATTTGAAAATCCTATGGTAGTTGCTGAAATGTATATGTGGCAGCAGGAGAGAAAAAATAGAGTTGCTCCGAAAAATTATTTAACTGTCCTCACGGCAGCAAGAAAACCTTTAAATGAATTAGATTTAAGAATTGATAATGAAGATTCTGTTAATTATTTAAATCTTAATTCTTCCAAATTTATTACACCTGATACATTTAATGATTTTACCTATTCTAAAAAATGGCATTTTGAATTATTTATTAAAAATAATTATGATCAGGAAATCTTTGGAAACAAAGTTGATCTGAATTATTGTGATTTAAAGACTTACCAGAATTTACTTATTTATTCTTTTATTAAGCAAAATGTAGAAAAGGGTTCTAAAATCCTTGATATTGGTGGAGGCGATTTACTACTATTGGATTATTTAAGAAAAGATTATGAATGTTGGAATGTGGATAAAGCAAAAGATGGAGGTGGTACATTTTTTACTACCAATAGTGGGTTAAATTTGGTTGACGATTATATTGGAAATTTTAATAAAGAATTACCAAATAATTATTTTGATTTAGTCTTTTCATGTTCTGCGTTAGGGTACGAAGAATTAGCGAATAGAGAAAAATTTGAGGATATTTTGATGGATATTAAACGTATACTGAAATCTGGAGCATGGTCAATTCATTGTATAGCTTTGTCATTAAGAGAACCAGCAATATGGATGCCTGAAATAATACCTTATTTATTCGAAAAGGAGGAAATAATTAATGAATTTGCACCTTTATTTAAGGTCTCTATCGATCCTGAATTATTTGCCATGACTAAAAAGTATTATACTGAAAATTGGGAATCTTCAATTGGGAAGACTTATGAAAATTTTGGTAAATTGTTTTCTTATAATTTTTTGTGGAAGAAAAACTAGTCTCCGTGTTACTCATATTGTTAATTGATTGAAATTAAGGGTAAATTACATTAATTTGTCCTAATTAATAAAGAGGATTTACTAGATGTCTCTCAAATTTATATTGCTTGCATTTGTTTTAAGCTTTCTTTTGTTCTCCGGAGCAATAAACATTTATCAACCTTCTACCTTAAACTCTGATGGTTCTGGTTCATTCAAACTTTCGTACTTTACATCCGATTCTAACCTAGTAAATACCAAAGTTTTAGGAAACTATGCCTTTACAGAAGCCGAAGCCAGAGCGAATTTTACTTCAGCGAACACTAATGTAAAAAGTGTACAAATATATAATGACTCAGTAAAAACCGTAACTCATGTTGTTTTAGAAATTGATTTTAAGGATATCAACAAGATATCTGAAGCAAAAGGATTTTTAGGCATTAAAGCTAGTTGGACTAAAAAGGATTCCGGAATGGATTTTCAGTGGGTAATTGGTAAAAGTGAGCTAAACAACAATGTGATTGGAAATTTAATATATATATTTAAATTTGACGGAGAAATACTTTCATCTAATGGTGCAATTGAAGGCGATACTGTTACCTGGTTTATGACTCCTACAACTGCTGATTATACAAATGATATTACCCTGACGGCAGTTGTTGAAACAAAAAAAAATTCGTCCTGCGGTCCATTTGGCATAGAGTTACCATTGGTACTGTTATGTGGAATGGTATTATTGGTTAATATCAAAAGAAAGAAAAAGTAATGTTCAAATTAAATTTTTTTAGAATAAGCTCTCCAACTTTCAAGCCCTCGTTTCGGTAATTGTTTCAATTAGGTTTTCAACATGAGAATAACCATCTGGTTTTAAAGTGCCGCTAACGATTTGATAATACCGGGTATCTGATTATAATTTTCCACCAGTGCTCGTGGTCCAATTCAAAATATAATATAATTAAATTAATATTATTTAAGAAAATTAGAAATTATGAAAAGTTTGTTTCAGGTTTTTTCCATAAAATATTATAAGAAATAGGTTTGCCGAAATCCTCATAAGTTTTTCCTGTTGTAACCTGCCACGTTCTTTCATAATATTTTTCAGCCATCACAAATAAATCAGGATCTTCCATTAAATTATTAACCGGAATAAAATCATTTATCATTTTTTCATTTTCAAAAAAATAAGGCATTATCCTATTAGTCCAGACAAAATCATCTTTCCATACCACATCAAAGCAATGAGCAGAATAGGCTCCTGGTTTTAAAACTCTGTTGATATCTTTAAGAATATTTTCATAAGCTTCAAAATCGTCCAGAGGAACATGTTCAAGTGTTGAAATTGAAAAAACCAGATCAAAATAATTATTGGGTAATTCGTCATTAAAATTTCCCATATAATCATAAACCAATCTAAAACCGGATGTATCAATATCTTTAGGACCATTACCCACTCCTTCGAGCTTATCAATATTCCAACACTCATAGTCATTCTTAAAGTGTTTCAAGATTCTGGAGTCACCTCCCCCGACATCAAGAATTTTTGAACCATTTTTAATATTATCTTTTATGAATGAATACATAAACAGATCCTGATATACTTTCAGATCACAATTTTCCGGATCTACTATATACCCGAACAATTCTTCATCATAATTATTATCTCTAAAAAGCTCAAAATGTTTTTTTTTTGAGAAAGTAAAATCATTAAATCTTTCAGGAGTAACTGTTTTTGGTGCGAAGGTCTTTATCATTATTTATTTTAAGCTGTTTGTTAAAATTAAGAATCAAAGTTAATTAAAAGTAAATCGTAATTGCGGGACCATATCCGAGCCAAAGATCCGGATGAACCGATAATCCGGGTTTACATTTTGGAAGGATTTCTTTAAATTTTGGAATTTTAAAGGAATTTGAATGCTCTAGAATCGGGAAGTATATTACAGTATGATATTTTTCTTTTTGTATTTTTTTTTCTGATTCTAATTCAAGATGTGTATTTTTAATCTTTTTTTTTGCCAATCGTTTTATCGAATTTGTTATATGCATTTTTATCATTAAATTTTTAGTAAATATGTTCAACACTTTTTAAAACTTCAATTCATTATACCTACACTTTACACAAAGCTTACTGTTAGAGTGTGGCAAAACGCTGTTAAACGAATGCTCGGATAATTAACGATCGGGATTAAAAATCTCAATAATGTCTTTCAAAAATCTATATCTGAATTTGCAGGCGTGTATAATATTAAAAATAGATTATTGAATAATTGTTCATCAAAATCTTGAATTGCCAATTACTTTTGTATTTACTGTGATATTATCCGATTTGTTTATTATGTAATCATAATACCTTTTATTATTACTTCCCGAAAACTTCACAAAAATAATTTTGTCTATTTTTCCATTATCTGGATTTAAAGATAGAGAATTTGAAAAATCACTGTCATCATTTAAACTGATTTCAAAACCTTCGGGGGCTGTAATAGTTATCCGACTTTTTAAATTATTTCCCATTATATTATACCAAAGAGAATTGCCAGAGCTGACCTCAATCCGATCTTCAAAATCAAGAGTTCCTCCGGCTATATTAATTTCAGGCAAATTACTAATATCCGAATCTGCAAGAAGAATTACTGAAGACCATGATTGCAAAGTAATAAAGCTGTTAACACTATTTAGATACAAATCCGTATATTTGAAGTCAGAATTTAGAAATATTGTCAGACTATCGTCAGACATATTTGTAAAAAGTTTTGAATTTGATACCTCTTTTCTCACAATTAAATCTGAATTATTATCTGATTTAACAAACCTCTTCCATTTTTCAAAATTATAATCCGAGATAATATTACTTTCTCTAATCCGAAAAATATTATAACTACCCGGATTAAAGTAATAGTTATTTTCAAACCTGCCGGGAACGTTGCTTCGATAAAGGGAATGATTCAGGATTGCAAGCTGATCTTCTCTGTTACTAAAAATAATATTGTTATTAATATTGTTATTCTTGCAAAGTATTTCATTCCCATAAAAACCTATTCCTACAGAATTACTGTAACAAATATTGTTTTCGAAAATATTTTCAAATCCGGCATGTGTTCCTATGCCCGCAAACCCGCACCCGGCAATTGTGTTCTGCGTAATTCTTATGTTGTTTGCAAGTTCATCAAGATAAAATCCCAACGCAATAATTTGATTATATTTCTTATCAGTTGCTTCAATATTTCCGGGAACATTAAAAATAAAATTATTCTTCCATTCGGAATTCTTGGACGCCTCTCCGTAACATTTAATCGCACCTCCGTCATTCAACAACATTAAAGAATTTTTAATGACATTTTTCTCTATAACATTTCCGGATCCGATACAATTTATTCCATCATGGCCGACTCCGTCGATATTATTTCCGGAAATCTTATTCTGATCTCCAAACACCACAATTGCCGACATTGTAAAGGGATCTCCTGTAGTCCCATATCCTGGAATCATTCCTATAGATTGAAATATATTATTTGAAATAGTTGTACTTTTTGTATTAGGTAAATATAAGGCTTTGCCATTTATATTATAAAATCTGCAATTTTTGATAATATTATTTTTAGACTCCCCAGGAATTGAAATACCCAACTGATTTTGTCCTTTGAATGTGCAATTTTCGATTTTTAGTTTGGATATTACTTTAGCAAAATATATACCTGCAATAAATTGGTTTCGAAATTCCAGATTCCGAATTATTACATTTGAAATTTCCATTACTGAAAAAAATCCGTAATCACTCACCGTTGCCTGGACATTTATTTCATTCGCATTTATTCCTTTGGCGGAATAAAAATATATATTTTCGTCCTCAAAATACCATTCTCCTACAGTATCAAGTTGGTTTATATTGTTGTCTAAATAATAACCCCATCCGGGTTTAGAATAATAATAAAGCGAATCATTAAAGGTTATCGATCCATCCTTAAAGCCTTTAATTGAAGTGTGTTCATAAGCCCAATTTTCAGTTCTAATTCTCACATTGGATCCACTCCAATAACCCTGTGATTGCTTTAAATCAGTATCTGTAAAACCTTTATTGGATTCTTTATAAGGATAATCAATTCTTAAATATCCTGAATTTGGATACCTCGCAAGAACCATGCGATTTTCATCAGTAAAAAGATCCTTCACTTTTGTATTTACATAAGCTTTAGAAATGTTTGCTTTATAGTTAGTCCAGTTAATAATCGGGATTGAACCGCTGATGATAGGGTTTGCGCCAGAACCGTATGCTCCGAATATCAACGCATTATCATCATCGCCTGAAGCGTTGATAATTATCTGTCCGTTAAAAAAACTTCCTCTTTCAAAAAGTACAGCATCACCAGGTTTCAGTTTGTAAATCAAAGAATTGAGTTTATCTATACTTTTAAGTGGATAAATAGGAGACAGACCATTACTTGAGTCATCTCCTGAATTTGAGAAATAAAATGTTTCGGCATATGATGTATTAATGCTTAGAAAGAGCACTGGTAAATACAGGAAATATTTTAATTTATTCAATATTTTTCAATAAAATTAATTTATAACAAGATAGAACTTATAATGTGTTTAAAAAATTTAAATTAAAAATTTACTATAATAAATATTATCCGTAAAAATGCTATACATAAAGACATGATCATAAATTCCTCAGTTATGAACCATCATTTCATTTTTTACGTTTTAACTAATTTCAATATTGATTATTATTAACGAAACTTACACAGATAATTAGTTTGAGATTTATATGAAGATAGCTGTCATGCAGCCATATTTATTTCCTTACATTGGCTATTTTCAACTGATGAATGCCGTAGATAAATTTGTAATCTATGATGACGTCAGCTTTATAAACAAAGGATGGATCAACAGAAATAAAATACTTGTAAATGGTGAAGCAAATCTATTTACGATCCCTCTTAAAAAATCAAGCCAGAATAAATTAATAAAAGATATTGAAATTTCTGACACCGGAGACTGGAGGATGAAGTTTTTAAAAACAATAGAGGTAAGCTATAGCAAAGCGTCTTATTTCAGAGATGTGTACCCTCTAATTACTGATATTATTCAAAATACGGATAAAAATATTTCGAAATTTATTTTTAACAGTTTTAAAATTATTAACATCTATTTGAAAATAGAAACAAAAATTGTTGAATCCTCTTCAGTATATTTGAACAGCGAATTAAAACAACAGGAAAGAATAATCGATATTTGTAAAAGAGAAAATGCTGCAGATTACGTGAACCCAATTAACGGAACCAGGCTGTATTCAAAAGAACTTTTTTTGTCAAACGGAATTAAATTAAATTTCATAAAGCAAAAGGAAATTTTATATAAACAATTTGCAAATAGTTTTATAAATTCACTTTCCATTATTGATGTGCTGATGTTTAACCCTAAAAGTAAAGTGAAAGAATGTTTGAAAGATTATGAACTGATATGATAAATCATCCTTGTATCTCCCTTTATTTAAGTCTTAGTGGAAAGATGCTTAGAAAGGCATTAACATTTCAAATATCAGATAATTGATAAATTTAACATCAAAGGAGTTTTCCCGAAGGGACTTCTTCGGAGCACGAATAAATTACAATAGTAATTTTTAAGTTAAAATATTTAAATAATGAATTATTTTAAAAAAATTGATTATAAGAATTTTTCTAATGCTGTTAAAAAGTTGCGGAAGAGCATGCCGGATTATCAACTAATACACCTGGCAAACTTTACTTTTGATGTGAGTAAAGAAGAATTTTACGGGTCTGTGTCTGACGCCCTGGGAGAACCCCAGCCAATTGATGAAGATAAGAAAACAGGTTCATTGACAGGTGAACGCTGGATTGATATAACTTTTGATCCTACTGAACCCAATAAATACCGGTCAAGTAAAACACGTCAACCCTTCCATACAGATGACTCGTATATCGAAATAGTTGGCGCTGAAGGCAGAGTTACATTCTTTTATTGTGAATCTCAAGCCACTATAGGTGGTGCAACTACTTTTCTAAAATCCAATGATATTATAGGCGCACTTACGATTGATGAGGAGTTTCAATTATTGGAGGATATTAAAAAAATACCAATAAAATTTTCAAAATCGAATAGTGCAAAAGTTCGACCTATATTGAGTGAGGATGATGGAGGTAAAATCTGGAACTGGAATTGGTATTGTGTAGACAAAGATAATTCTCCTGAAGCATTTAGTGTCGCAAAAAGATTTCATGATTTTTTAGAAAACAGGGTTTTGATGGCAGGTCTAGCTCTGGGTGTGCAACTAATGCCGGGGGAGGCAGTTTTTTTTCATGATCACAGATTATTGCACGGCAGAAACGCTTTTTTCACAAAAGAATTTGGCGGAAGGAAATTAATTAAAGGAGCTTTCGTATTAAAATAAAATCAATAAAACATATGTTGCAGAAAAAGTAAAAATTAAAAAGTAAAAATTAATTCTCCGCCGCGGCAGAGCGGCGAATAATAATGCCTGCCTGGCGAACCAGGAAAAATTATAAAGGAAACAAATCCGCAGTAACCGAATAATTTAATAATCTTAATCTTATGAATTTTAAAATCTTATGAATCACAATTTATTTTTGATAATACAATTTTTTTTCTTTTATAACTCCCCAATGTCTCAACAGCTCCGAATTTAATTCCGATTCTTTATAATCTTTTATTTTATCCCATGCTAATATTGTGCAGTCACTGCTCACTAAAACAATATTTTCCTTTGATTCGGATATTTCATATAAAGCATTTCTTTCGCATCTGTTAACTCCCTTATTAGATTTATCTTCATACAAATAAATCAATAAGAAAATAATTATCACCGATGAAAATATAATCTTCAATTCACCGGACAGATTTAAGATTAAAAAATATGTTGTCAGTCCGAAAATTATTAACAAAGATAAAGTAATCGGCATCACTGTGTCATATCTCAGAATATCGGGACGATACCATCTATACCCTCCTAAAGGAAGTAATAGTATATAAATGAAACTGCATATCACTATCCATTTTAATAAACTTAATATTTTGCGACCTTGAACATTATTAAAATATTTCCAAATTAAGAAAGCATTTATTGTAATCATAATAACGAGAGGAATGACTAATGACATCTGTGTGAACAGTGTAATAAACCCTTTTGGAAGAAGTGAGTAACGTTCCAATAATGAAACTTCAATAGTCGTGTTTTCAAGATTATTCCTTCCAATATAGAAGGAATAAAAACACAAAGCTATAACTAGTATAAAATAAAACAAAATATCATGTGGAATTTTTCTCAATGAGGAAAGAAATCTTTGAACGAATGATTTTTGGATTGGTTCTTTAAAATGATAATACCAAATGTTGAATAATACTGCAGGGCAAACAACTACTACAACACCCGGTATTAATGGACAGTTTAAAGAAACTACTATTGCTAATAAGATCAGATAGATCCTGTAAATAAAATTAGCTATTATTTCTTCCCCGTAAAATAACTTTTTAAAAAAAGGAAGAAAGAAAAGTAATAACAATCCCAGGGGAAATGCATATGAAAATGTAAATGTAATAGATCGGTCAATTATACCAAATCTCCAATATTGATATGTAATGAAAAAAGGAGTAACCAATATTGCAGCCAATAAAAATTTTTTTGTGAAAATATTTTTTTTACCGCTGATGTAAGCAGCTATGAGTAGTATAAGGAAAACCTGTGTGGCGGTTTTTGCGATTGCACAGGCTATGTAAATACTGTCTACAGGATTGACAATATTTTGTAATATGCCCGGGACAACTTTAAAATATTTTGAAAATACCCAGTGAAGAAAAAATCTGTTAGGAGCAGAGTAGACTTCATTTTTAAGAAGTACACTCAATCCAAAAGGATCATCAAGGACTTTTTGATACCAATGAGAAGGCACAATAATATCTGCCATATCTCCATCAAGATCTGTATTCAAATGCTGTATAAAAGAATAACTTACATCAATAATAAGCAACAGCAACAGGACAAAATGAAGATTTTTTTTTAACATTTAAAATTGTAAGACTGATAATCAATTAACACAAGCGGCAGAAAATTAATAATTATTAAACAAAATTTAAAGTGAGTCCTGATTTTACAATGGTAATCCTCTTACATTTATGCGTTTTGATTATTTACATCCAGTGTTGTCCAAAGCGTTTTGCTATAAAAAAAATAAATTAAGAATTGTTTTCGAATTAAACTTTACTATTCTTGAACAACCCCACCCCTGTCTGACTGACGCCAGGCAGGCTGCCCTCCCGTTTTTCAAGTTGGGAGAGATTTATAAACGAAAATGAAGCATTTAATGTGCAAATTTAAAAAAAAATTTTATTATCTTCCAAACTAAAAACGTTTTGGACAGCACTGATTTACATCTGATTTTTATAATCTTTTTACGTTTAATATAA
>Ga0180121_10000084_pt1 | contig 30923 bp, 28 predicted proteins | sample AntDrymUQ5402106_2_FD_129676 | JGI IMG/M metagenome (GOLD analysis project Ga0180121, IMG submission 129676) | Polar desert sand microbial communities from Dry Valleys, Antarctica - metaG UQ540 (21.06) (version 2) (version 2) | ecosystem: Environmental > Terrestrial > Soil > Desert | place...
AAAAAGTTTTATATGGAGGGCTTTTTTCGATTACAGTATAAGCAAGAATTTACAGGCAACCATAAATTATGATGGAAGAGCTGAAGGAAACAGAAGAGTCATTCATACAGGCCGCGCGGAAGTGAAAGCATTCTTTTGATACAGAACTATGAAATATCCTTTATATCTGAAATCAATATTTAAAATAAAACAGTGTGGAAATCTTTTTCTTCATCAATATCCTTTAACTCTTTTAATAAATGGAATTTCTTATTTTTTGATTTTATCTTTTTAATTGTTCTGTTCAATACCTGCTCATTGCTCCAAACCATATTTTCAAATACAAAATAATTAGGTTCTTTCATACCTAAAAGATAATAACCGCCGTCAATGGACGGACCTATTATAAAGTCAAATCCTAACAGGTATTCAAAAGCATTTAATATAATTTCTTCTGTTAACCCCGGACAATCGGTTCCGATAATAAGAATCTTTTGATAACCCATTTCAAAAAGTTTTTTGAAAGCAATTTTCATTTTTTCACCGAGACCATTTCCATTTTGAACAAGCTGATTAAAAGTTTTATCGAATAAATTGTTGTCGGTTTTTTCAGATAAAAATAAAAATTTATCGCAGAATAAATTTTTTGTTTGAATGTAAGTATGATTTAATAAATTGATATAAACTTCTAAGGCTCTATCTTCTCCAACATCCTTTGCCAGCCTGGTCTTTACTTTACCAAGTATGGGATTTCTTGCGAAAACAATTAGCGCATCTCTGTTAGACTGTATCACTATTGAATTTAAATTTTAGTTTTTTAAAATCAAAAATTGCCAGAATAACTACCAATAAGTATTGAATTAACAAAACAATAGTAATGTCAAACCATTCTTTATCCTTAAGATAATAGTAGACAGAAATATTAGTTAAAGCTATTATTCCGCTCCAACAGTAAACTGCGAAATTAAAATTCAAAGGAAGAAGCAAAACCAATACAGTTAAATACCACGGATGAACTGTTGGGTTAAAAATGAAATAGCAGAATATCAGCAAATACATTTTTTGTATAAAATTAAATTTTAAAAATAAAATCAAAATATATGAAAAGAAAAATAGCATCATCAATATTAATCTCACCATTGAAAAATCTGTTACTCCCAATATTTCCAAAATAGCATTAATGGTTGTAAAAGGTAAATTGTTAAACTGCCAGTACATTAGATAATTAGACATTTGAAAAAAAATATTATTTATTCCGTCAATATAAAAAATTAATAACGAAAACGGGATCAGGAAAAATAACAGATTGACCAAAATATTCTTAATGTTTTTTTCCAATTGAAAAAAATATATCAAATATATTGGAAGAAGAATTAAGGAGTATATCTTACACAAGACTGAGAATCCTAAAAACATCATTGATAAATTCACTTTATTATTTAGTGCAAAATATAGGCTTCCTATTATAAAAAATAAAATTAAAACATCGATGTGAGCATTTATGAAAAACTCAAAAATAACTAGTGGCGAAAATGCATAGAGAAAAATATAATTTGAATTGATTGTAAGGATTTTTAATAACTTGAATAAAAAGATTAATATGCCTGCCTCAAAAACCAAATAAAATAATTTTAATCCGAAAACGTTTGCTCCGAAAAATTTATAACTGAGGAAAAAAATTATCTGGGAAAGAGGAGGATAAATTGTTTTAGTTTCAGGGTAAGGTACTTTTAGATATAAAGGATCGTCATGCAGATGAGTCAATTCAAAAGGAGAGAATTGAAACGGATTCATGCCTTCATTTTGGATTTTTCCGTCCCACAAATATCTAAAATGGTCATCTGTTGTAATGGGATCAATAAAAAGCAAAATCGCTCTAAGCAGAATGGCGCTTAAGATAATGTCTTTCAGGGAAATTTCGCATGAGTTTTTATTCCTGAAAAATAAAACAGAATAAATCGTAAAGCAAATAAAAAAGTTTATTGTATAAAGAATAACATAATCATAGGGAGCAAGCTGAAAAAAATAAAAAGAAAAAAGGACTAAACTGTATAATGCAAGACAGGTTATATTAAATTTGTTTTTAAACAGGGCAGTTAAAAATTTAATTCTTGTTTTATTTAGAAATTATTTTTTCAATACGTGAATTAAAATAGTTGAAATAATTTTCGCTCCAGCTTTTACAGAGCCCGTGAATGTTCCTGTAACTTTTGATTTACCGATTCTTTTCCGGTAGCTAACAGGAATTTCCTTACACTTCAGATTCATCTTTGCGGCTTTTATCTGCATCTCGACTGTCCACCCGTAATTCCTGTCTTTCATTTTCAGTTTTTGAAGAGAGGCTGTTCTAATCGCTCTGAACGGACCAAGATCAGTAAATGAATATTTCCATATCAGTTTAATTAATTTTGTTGATAGCCAGTTTCCGAAAATTGCCTGCGGCAAGAGTGCGCCGGTTTCGGCTTTTCCGAGTTTTTTCCCCAGAATTCTAGACCCAATTACAAATTCATAATTCAAATTAATTATTGGCGATACAATGTCATTCATTTCCTCCGGATAATCCGAGTAATCTCCATCGAGAAAAACAACAATGTCCTCACTGCAACATTTATCAAAAATATAATCAAGTCCTTTAAGACATGCCGCTCCATATCCGGTTTCATTCTCTTGCAAAACCGTTGCTCCGTTTTTCTTTGCTACCTGAATTGTGTTGTCTTTCGAACCATTATCAACCACGATAATTTCTCTGACCAATTTCAAAGGAATATCATTTATTACTTTCCCAATAGATTGCTCTTCGTTCACAGCCGGAATCAAGACGTAAATATTTTTCATTTCTGCGAAGACCTCGGAGGGTTAAAGTTTTCTCCGAATGAGATATTATATTCTTTCTCAAAAATTTTTACAAATTCGTATTTAAGATTCTTTAGGGTTTTCACTTTTTCAAACTTACTCTCCCAATTAGAGTCACTTCCGTTATAAGTAATTAGAAGTGCATTTTGTCCTGTAAGGTTCGAATTTGCTTCAGCCGAATTCAGATACTTAAATCTTAAATCACCCAATATATAAATTTTTTTTCCAGTATCAAGATAATATTCAAGAAGAGAGCTTAAATTAAAATCATCTGTTGCAATAAAGTCATATTTAATGTTTGCACCCGCGATCTCTTCCGAAATTGAAGATAAGTTACCTTTCCGGTTTTTCATCTTTAAGATTCGTTCTTCCCAATTACTGTCATTGTGTGGTTTACTAATGTGACCGGGCCAATAATCCTGAAAAGTATTATTTATATATTTCCCGAAATAATTGTTTGCCACAAATTGAATTCCCGAAGAAGGAAGGTTTAGAATAATAAGCATCAATAAATTAACAGATGTAGAAAGAGTTAATAATATTTTAAAATACCTGCTATACGACATAAACATTACGGATACCAGAAGCGGTATGTACATAATAAAAAACCAGTTGCCTTTTATTTTGCCAGTCAAAGATACAATTACAAAAATTAACAGCGTTGCAGAAAATAGAAACAGCAAAAACTTTTCTTGATAGGTTCTAATTTTAGTTTTAAAAATATTTTTAACGATTAAAATTATTAAGATGAAAATAAAAGGAAGCAGTATAGCAATCTGTGATAAAAAGAAAGTTCTCAATAGATCCAAGTATCCTGCAAAAACTTTGTCGGCATCTGTTAATATGTAATGATTAAGCCAGACAGGTTCATAACTTAAATTCCAGTACATGAGTGGTGAAATTGTGAGAAGAAAAGATAGTATCAGCAGCAACAATTTTTTTATAAAGGAGTCGTTGACCATATTTTTATTTAGGGTTAAATATGATACAACAATTAAGAAATAAATAATGCCATTATATTTACTCAGAAGCATTAAACCAAGAAAGAAACCGCAAAAAATCCAGTCAACAGTTTTATTAAGTTTAATAATTTTTAAAACGAAATAAATTGAAGCCACGGAAAATAAAAGCAGCATAGAATCAGGGGAAATAAACGAAGTATAAACTGTTACAAATGGAACAGAAAAAAACAGGAGTGAGCAAAATAAAATTTTTATGTCTCTAGTATTATAAAGTCTGCCAATCTTGAAGAAAAGAAGAAGAATCAGAAAATTTGAAATTAGCGCAGGTAATCTGATAAATAATTCGCTTCCGTTTCCGAATATAAAAGTAAATATTTTTATCGAGATAAGTGTAGTCAGTGAATAAGACGGGTCAAGAGATCGGGTCCAGTTCCAATATAAAGCTTCATCCTCAAATAAACCGGTGTTAAAAGAAATTGTAAACTTTAGAACTAAAGTAACAATTAAAGTAAACCATAATAGTGAAACATTATTCAGTCTTTTTATAATCATTCAACTTCCATGAGTAATCCAGATAATTAATCTCTTCAATATTGTTTTTCGTAATAAATTCTTTGTCTTCTTCGTTGATGAATTTTTTTATATGATTAATGACGGAAGAATCTTTTTCGGTAAAATCTCTTTTATACCACTTATAGATTGTTGACAGTTCAATCACTTTATCTTCTCTGTTTATCCGGTTTTTACTTTTGTCGTTTAAAAATATCTCTGCCTGGGAATTGAATAATTCATTAAGATTTTTGTCAGTGTAAGCCCTAGGTATTATAACCGGACAACTTTCGGCTGCGCAAACAAGAACATAATGTATTCTTGGGTCTTTATATTTTTTGATAATTATCTTTTTCTCAATTTCATCCAGTGAAAATTTTCTTCCTCCTGCCATCTCAATAAAATTAATCGACCAAGGACTCACCCCGGTTTGGGATTCAATATCTAGAATGGATTCTATAGGATAGTAATCTAAAACAAGTTTGATAGTAAATGCATTATAAGCATTTATCCAGAATGCCAATCTTTCATTAACATCTTCAATTGAATACGGCTCAAAATTTTTTATTTGTTCAATATATGTATTCAGGGCATTATCATGTTTCGCATCTTCATATTTTACTTTTCCATCAGTTACATATTTCTTAAAAAAATTATCTATCTCTGTAACGTCGAAATGAAGTGAAGCTTTTTCAACTTTAGCTACTTCTTTATCGCAGGCATAGGAAAAAATATTTAAAAATAAAATCAGCGTTATATGAAAAACTCTTTTCATTAAATTTTAATATGTATCTTGAAACAAAAATCAGAAATCCCTAAATCTAAAATCATCTAAGATATTCCTCATTTAATTCATATCTGCCTTTTATCGGTCCGTTTTCCAATTTTAATACTCCTCTCGGACAAACTTCCGAACATACTCCGCAGCCTACGCATGAAGATCTTATAATATTCTGACCCCGCTGAGCGTAAGCTTTTACATCAATTCCCATTTCACAATAAGTTGAACAATTACCGCATGAAATGCACTGACCGCCATTTGTGGTAATTCTGAACCTCGAAAAATATTTTTGAAGAATTCCAAGTATTGCTGCAAGTGGGCATCCAAATCTGCACCACACTCTTCCACCCATTAACGGATAAAACCCAACCCCGGCCACCCCTGCAAAAGCTGCGCCTATTACAAATCCATAAACTCTTGAAAAACTGTTACTGACTTCCCCGAGCACTTCTCCTTTATAATATGAATTGAGCCATAACAATGCAGTCAATAAAGTTATTGCGACAAGAACAGAATGAATTATCCATCTTTCATATTTCCACGCTATTAGTTTTTTATTTGATAAATGTCGGAATGGATCGCCCAATGTTTCAGCTAAAGCTCCACAGCCGCATACCCATGAACAATACCATCTCTTACCAAAGTAGTAAGTTAAAATCGGGAGGGCGATAAATGACATAATAGTTGACCAAAATAACATAAATACAGCCAGGTGTCCTTTTGAATTTAACAAATAATCAAAGTTGCTTGGAAAAAGATATTCATACTTCAACGGCCAGAAGTAAGAGAAATAATATCCGGGTTCATTTAACAGCACGAGAATATTTGGAATAATAAAAGCAAAAATCAGCTGGAAGAAAATAACAGAGATGGTTCTGATAATCTGATACCTGTTATGACGATTATGAATTATCATTCTCACTCCCATAACTGCAACTGCAATTGTATATAATGCAGAGTATAAAAACCATTGATCCGAAGGAAGATTTCTAATGTTGTAACTCAGCCAGTCGAATATCAAATTTAAGTTTACAAATGTTTCCGGAAACCAGTACAGCAAAATATAAAATCCCGTAAAAAAAACTGCGAGCATCCATCCTAGCAAACCTTTGTTTGTAACACTCATAAACATCGCTCCGTTTTTCTTTATGCCTTCGATAGGATTAGATAAATATTGCGCATAAAAGAAAATCAATCCTCCAATAATTGACAAGCCAATACTTAATAAAAAGAAAAGAATAGGATTAAATTTAGTTGCGGAAGTAAAGCAGATCAGAAAGAAAAGAAGTCCTATAGAAAGAATCGAGAGCCCGATTTTTTTTAGTCCCGTGTAATTTTCCTGGTGAGTTTGTAAATTTAACTGAACTGTATTCATAGAATAATTTAAAAATATCCTGTTAAAGCAAACAGAAGATTAGCTTCTCCCTGTGAATTTTTTCCGAATACGGAAGTTCCAAATCCCAATGTTAAATCAAATTTCGACTTGGTTAACTTTTCAAAATTTTGCTTAACATAAATTCTTACTATTCCTATATTACCGCCTTCGAGTTCAGTAAAAAATTTAACAGGTCTTATTTCTAAGGGCTCTACTTTTCTAAATTCCAAAGGAACCTCTCTGTCAAATTCATCCCCTGAACTTTTGAAATATTGAAACTGAACGGATGGCTGAAATCCAAAATTAAAATTATAATTAATCAGAAAATCATAAATAAAATTATAGCCGGTTTTAACTTGAGCTTCATAAGGGTTTTGTGTTATAAAGTCATTCATTTCTTCGGAAGTGATTGTTACGGTGTCATACAAATAAGGATATCCTATTCCAAAGGGTCTTGGAGTAAACAGCTCGCTTGTATGAGGAAATTTCAAGATATACTTAACGCCGGTAGTAATATTTATTTTTTTTGAATCGTAGCTGAGATAACCGTTTATGTTTGTAGTCCATCTGTCTCCGTTTCCCCCATGGGGATTATCAAGGTATCGCTTAGGTCTTGAAGTCGGTAATGAGAAGCCTGCTCCGGCAAAAAAATCAAACCGATCCTTTTTCAATATTATTTTTCTTGTATAAGATACTTCAATATCCTGAAAAGGACCACGCGGTTTTATCCATTCGAGCTGCGGTTTTACGTCTGTTGTTGATGAATAAGAATTTATTTCTGTAAAAGTGAATGGAAGGCGTAAAACTATTTTATTAAGTTTTGCAAAACTATACTGTGCCCATAACAAAGCTCCGTGTTTTCGGAAGTAACCGCCAGGGTCGCTGCCCTTGTCATATTGTCTGAACGATTCTTTAACCATGGATTGCACTCCATCTTTGTTAAAATATTTCTCAGCCGATGAATAATTATAGGTCAATCCGACTTTGAAAGTTTGTTTTTCATTAATGAAAGGGTCATCACCCGTTAATTCCCACATATATACCCGGACAGGAAAATTAAAATCAGCCGGAGTTAAAAAATCTTTTCCTCTATTGATCGTATTTTGTGAGACAAGATTTTTAGATAAAATTAAAAATAAGAAGCTGAAGAAAATAAGTTTTTTCATTTTTCAAAATTAAATTGCTTTCAAAATTTTCGGCAATCCTCTTTTCTTTTTTAAAGATATATTTCTTTCAGGATTTTGTTTGTTAAAAAGTTCGACCACTTCCTTTTCATACTGTTTAAAGAATTCCGGATCAAAATTTGCTTCACATAAATTCTCTAGAACAAATTCAATAGATTTTTTTTTTTCAATCCATTTTTTGCAAACTTCATGTCTAAATCTTATGCCCATCAGATTAAATCCAATTACGCATTCATCCTTGTAAACTATTCTTATGCTACGCTTGGAGTCTGCAGCTTGCCAGTAAAGATTTTTTTCCTCGGGAATTTTCATATTTACTAATCCGTAAGTTTGATATTCGATATCAAAAAATTTTGCCGAGTTAAAGAGAATACCTCTTTCGTATTTAGTCTTTTTGCCGCAAATCGTTTGTGCTAGAGCTTCTCCATGCATTCTTCCGGTGTACCATAATTGTTCGACTCTTCCTTTAGCGTCACCACTAGATTTTATTTCAGCACAATCTCCTGCTGCGTAAACATTTTTTACATTCGTTTCAAAATATTCGTTTACAATTATTCCTCTACCAGTTTCTATTTCGGTATTCTTTGCAACGTCAATGTTCGGACTTACACCTGCTGTCAATCCCACAAAGTTACATTTTATTTCTACATCTTTATCTGTAACAACAGCTTTTACTTTGCCGTTATTGTCAGAAATAATTTCTTTTAGCCCGGTCGATAATCTCAAATCGATTCCATGTTCGAGAATATGTTTGTTAATCATCTGTGATTCTTCTTCGGGAAGTATATTATTCCAATAGCTGCTTTCTCTTACCAAAAATGTTACCGGAATATTTCTCGAATGCAGCATCTCGGCCATCTCAATCCCTATTAATCCGCCACCGACAATGACAGCACGTGAAATATTTTTTGTGCTATTATCCATTAAGTCCAGATCCTGAATCGAATACAATCCCTGTACTCCCGCTAAGTCCTGGCCCTTCCACCCAAATTTATTTGGCTTCGAACCGGTAGCAATAACAAGCTTATCATAATTTGTAATATTTCCGCCTGCAAGTAATAATTGTTTTTCATGAGTATCAATTTTCATAACGTAATCCTGTATAAGATTTATTCGGTTTTTTTCCCAGAACCAATCTTCATACGGTTTAATATTTTCTAAGATCTCATGCCCCATATAAACGTACATCAATGCTGTTCTTGAATAAAAATATTTCGACTCGGAAGAAATAACTGTGATGTTATTGTTGCTTAATTTTCTTATATGCCTCGCAGCTGTGATACCAGTGATGCCATTTCCAATGATTACAATGTTCTCCATATCGGGAAATTTATTTTTGTGAACCTGATTCGGAAGGTTCTTTTAGTAAAGTCTGAATCATATCTTCAGTCTTATCATATTTTCCTTCTCCTACTTTTTTATATCTGATTTCTCCATTCTTATCTATTAAAAAAATTGTAGGCCACGCATGAACATCATAGTTCTGCCAAATTGAAAATTCGTTGTCAGTAAGAACGGGATATTTTATTCCGAGTTCCTCGACACTTCTTTTTACATTATCAAAATTTCTTTCGTTATCAAATTCCGGACAATGAATTCCGATCATTTCAAAGTTCTCCGATTTATATTTATCGTACCATTTATTTAAATATGGCAGAGTGTTTACACAGTTATAACATCCAAAAGTCCAGAATTCAATTAATGTAACTTTCCCTTTCAAATCTTCTAAAGTAATTTCCTTGTCTGTATTTATCCATTTGCCTGTTTTGTTTTTTATTTCAGGAGCATCATCCGAGAAAGATAGAATTTTGTTTTTGCGAACCTCTTCTGATTTTGCATTTGCATTTGAATAAATAAAAGTGTTTCCAGATATAAAAGATGGAGAAATAAAATAAAAGTAGATCATTGCAGAAAAGGTAGCAAGTAAAAGAAAAAACAAAGTGGCTCTTATACATTTAAAGTTTTTCATAATTGAAGTTTTTAAGTTTAAAAAATTTAAAGAGTATAAGTTTAAGTAATAGCGCCTCCGCAGCTGGAACCGGCGCCGGCTGTGCATCCGAAGCAGTGCTGTCCGGTTATGATTTCTCTGGAGTTTAAGTAATCCGGATCAAAAGTTTTGATATGAGATTTCTCGAAATTTTTAATTTTCAATTCAAGCATTTGATTAAAATCACAATCGTATAAATAACCGTCCCATCCTACTGAAATTGTATTCATGCACATCACATTTTTTACAGCATCTGTGTTAAATGCACTTACTAGTTTTTCCATATAATATTCATAATTCCCAGAATCAATTAAATATTCAAGAAATCTGCTGATAGGCATATTTGTAATTGTATATAAATTATTAAACACAATCCCGTATTTTTCCAGAAGTTCTTTTTTAAAATCTTTCTCAAGAGATGGCTGAGCTGCCGGTAAATAAGCTCCGGACGGATTGTAAACAAGATTGAGGATTAAACCTGAATTTTCTTTACCATATCCCTGCTCGTTTAATAACTTCAAAGCGCTTACGGATTTTTCAAAAACTCCATCCCCTCTTTGTCTGTCGGTATTTATCTTTTGATAGTAAGGAAGCGACGATACGATTTCTATATTTTGTCGGGCAAAAAATTCCGGAAGGTCATTAAATTTCGGGTTTGAAAGAATAATGGTAAGATTACATCTGACCATAATATGTCTCTTCAACTTTTTTAATTCATATACAAACCATCTGAAATTCGGATTCATTTCCGGAGCTCCTCCCGTAAGATCTACAGTAGGTATATCAGTTTTAGAAAGCTTTTCCAGGCACAAACTCATAGTTTCTTTTGACATTATTTCTTTTCTGTCAGGACCGGCATCAACGTGGCAGTGCCTACATGTCTGATTGCACATCTTGCCGAGATTAATCTGGAATATTTCAATTTTGCGGGAAGATAATTTTTCAATTCCGGATTTATTAATATAATGATCGAATGTTCTTTCTTTAAAATTACCAGATAGATTATTTAAAATTTTTATTTGTTCATGAGCAACAGCTAAATCAGATTTTCTAAATTTTAAAGATTTAACAAACATTAAGTTATTTTTTTAATAAAAGATTCGGAGCATAGAATTAGTTATGAAAAACACCGGTCAAATCATCCGACATGCAAGAAATAAAACAGATATAATAAGATTGATCATAATGGTTCTCTAGTCTTATTCGAAGCATTTATCTCACTTCTTTAAAAAATTAAACTACATAGAAACTTTTTTTACATGGTTCATCATCTGTACTCCGTGAACCAGAGATGATCCTCCTCGTATTGCAGTTGCAACATGAACCGCTTCCATCATCTGTTCTTCGCTGCACCCTTTTTCCAGAGCATCGCTTGAATAAGCATCTATACAGTAAGGGCATTGAATAGTATGAGCAACAGCAAGAGCTATGAGCGACTTTTCACGGGCTGTAAGTGCGCCTTCCTCAAAAACCGCGCCATAATAATCGAAAAATTTTTTTGCAAGTTCTTCATCAAATTCCGCTACCTTTGGAAATTTTTTTAAATCTTCAGGATCATAGTATGTTTCCATTGTATAAATTTTTAGTTAATCAATCAAAAAGTTAGAGCAAGTAAAATAATTTTTCATTGGTTTTTTCAAAAGTTTAAAAATGAGCATTAATATAAAAAGTACACATTATACTAGCAAATGAAAAATCCTATAGAACCTGCCAAAGCTTCAATTACATAACTCTGTTGATAATTGTCGTATAAAACAAAATAGAATTTTTGAAATAATTGTAACTATCCAATGTGGGAAATCAATCTTAAATTTAAATCAACAAGTGATTGGCACTAACTATACAGAGCCTATCAAATACATTTCCGACATCGTCGGATTCACGCTTCCTCCTTTTGGCTCGAGTGTGATGGCAAAGGCCTGTGCAGCTTCGATGTCTTTCATTGGATGAAGAGTCTTATCGGAAGGATCAACCTCCGTCATTATTCCCGCGTCAATTGGCTTCCCGTTACTCAAAGCCCATAATTGATATTGCTTATTGGAGGGTGGAATGGGTAAGTTCTCAATCTGTACATAAACTTTTTTTGTATCGGGATTCCAGAAGGCAACTACATTGGAGCTTGGAGATTTTTCAAGTCCTTTAAGATTGACCAATTTATAATTCCTGTCGGCCATTATTTTCATATCCAGGGAACTCTGTGCAAGTTTTTTGTTGACCGCTTCATACTCCTGAACCATGACTTTCTTTTGATCATTTAGAATGGCGATTTGGTTTTTGGCCTCATTCAAGTTGCTCCAAAGAAAATAGTTCGCAACTAAGCTTAATAACAGAAACGCGAGACTTGCCGCCATTAAGTAATTGAATGTTTTATTTTTCTCTTCAGGAGACGATTCTACAAGAGAAGGAATTTGTGTTACGGGTTTCTTAATTATCTTGTTTAATAAATCCGATTTAACCTTTTCGGAGGGTGTTTTGAGGACAACAGAGGCAGATAAATAAATTGTCTTTTGTATATTATTATATTCGTCTCTGACTTCCGGATATTTATTTATTACTTCTTCTACTTCAATTGATTCTTCAAAATTGAGTGCGCCAAGTGTATAAAGCTCGAGAATTCCTGTTGATATGTATTCTTTTGGGTCCAAAATATTAAATTCAAATTGGTGTTGTAATCTTTTACACGCTACTTAATTAACGGTTTTTTAATCTAAGTGGTTTTGACTTATGGAGATCTAATAATTGTGGGAACAAAATCCAATTTTTATGAATTAAATAGGGTAGTTCATAAAAACGTATAAATATATATAGAATAAATTAAGTTTTATAGTTATTTGAATTTATTGTTGTATATAAGTTTTTTAAATTAGATTTGAAATAAAACAATGCCAGACATAAACACAAATCCCGATGATAGCACGCCAAACAATAGCTTGCCCCCTGTAAATAATCATGAAGACAAAAATGATTTAGAAAAAAACTCTGAAGAGAAATTTAAAGAACACTCTCCTGAGATGGATTCAAGCGATCAAGTCGTGGAAGAATCAAACGACTATCTCAAAATACATGAAAAATCCATTCCCAAAGATAGCAATTATCAAATAAGCCTGATAAGTAAAAACCTTTTAAAAGTGCTTATCACGACTAAAGAAGGTGCAAAGATTAATTCATCCGTTAAGGACAAAAAAAGTTCAGACGAAACTCAAAGCAATGAGATCTATTTATATCCAAAATTTGATTATAGTCCGCAAGAAATTGAAGTGATGATCACAATTGAAGATGATGATCAGGTTGAACCTCCTGCAACTCAAAATCCGGATAGTCAGGTCGAACTCTCTGTAAACAAAACCAATGAAATAGAAAATGCATCAAACAGTAATTACCAGTTAAATCTCATTAATGAGAATTTGCTGAAGATAAAAATAATAACATCAAGAGGTGTTAGAATATACTCTGTTTCACGTGACAAAAAAACCTTAATAGAATCTCAGACAAATAAAATTTACTTGCAACCTAGAGCCAGCGAGTTTCAGGAAATAGAAATTACTCTCGCCATTGATGTCCAATTGAAGGATAATATACAGAAAGACGAAGAAGGAAAATTTAAACTAATTCCGAATCCTGAAGTTGTAGATCTTATTCAACCTCCTACATATCCTGTGTATAGTGATACTGATGAATTCCTTAATCCTGTTACAGGATTTAAAAACCCTTTTGATGCGCTTCGAAAACTAATTCAAAAAAACCTTACCATAGGGATTATTGCAGCAGTCGCCTTGCATACTGTTGCGGCAGGTGTGGTATATTTTAATCTAAATAAAAAATATAAAGAACCGTCACCTGAAGACCAATCGAGAATATTTGTAATTCAGGATCTACCTGATCCAAAGATCAAGATTGAAGACGTCGAGGATCCGAATAAACCAAAAGTTGAAGAAATTCCTCAGATCGAAGATCCGAATAAGGAAGAGCCAAAAAGAGAGATTGAGCCTAGAAGGACCGTTAGACCACCTAAAGTTAACAGACCAAGGACCAGTACAGATGATGAGGAAAAAGATTCAACTTTTGGGTCGGACCTTACAAATGAGCTTGATTCCTTAAGAAAGTTGGTGGAAGGAAGTGATATCGAAAAGGATACTACAGGTGCAGACACGACAATATCCGCATTTGACATAGCCGATTCCCTAAGAAATAATTTTAGTGAAAACGATATTGGCTTAGCAATGTATTTTCCTAAAAACTGGAAGATCATGGATCAAAGAGAAATCAATAAAAACGATACAGCTTTTAGCGGAGTGCTTTTAACAGATACAGCAGCAGAACAACCGGGCACCATGACAATTTTTATTTTTCTTGATAAAGGCAATAAAGATTTTAGTGCTGAAAATTTTAAGACAGAATATAAAATGAATGACTCAACTCTGCGCGCATATTCTATGGAGCCCAAGACACTTGCCGGATCAACAAGCTACCGATTTTATATTTTTAATAATCTTGGTACAGAAAAACTTTCAGTAAACGCACAGGTTCGAAAGCAGTTCTTTGACCAGTATAAAAATGAGATCGAAGCTGTTGTAAGATCCATACGAATCCGAAAAAAAGAAGATCTTTAAACACCACTTATCGATCTATTTATGTTAACCTTTAAATTTTTTATTCTGCATTTTGCATTCTTATTCAGCAATTCCATCCCCTGTTTTACATAGTATATTAAAAGTTTGTATTTTTTTCGTTTAAAACCCTTTGTGTGCTTTGAGTTCCGCCGCGGCGGATTGTGTTTAAATTCTTAATGAAAAATTGGGGATAAATAAAGAACAAAAAATTGCCGGAGATGGGAATTAACAGTATTAATTTGAAGTGAATAAACTTCAGAAAGACATTAATAACTTTACAATCATTACCGGTAATAGTGATTTAATGAAAAGCGCAGGAATTAAAAAAGTTAGTAATGTGATTTAGACTTCAAATTATAGAATAACGAATTGCGAAGATCGCAGAATGTTAAAAAATCTTCAATCATTGTACCAAAGTTTCAATACGGAAACAAAATCTTTAGGATCTGCTTTTCCCATAATTTCCACACGCAATCCTGAAGGAGCGATATAATTATGAACGACGAAATCAATCGTATTGATCCCATCAATAAATCCGCTGCGGATCTCAAAAGGAAACATTCCATAAAAAGCTGCAAGCGGAGTGAAGTTGCCGGTCCTTTTACCGTTGATTAATATATCAATCCCGTTGTCATCCGTAGTCCACAAACCAGCTACGATAGCAGTACCCGGCTTGAACTTTGAAAGATCAAATTTAATTCTGTAAACATAAGTTCCTGCTTCATTAAACAGTCCGGCATCAGTTCGGGGTGCGATCCATTTGGAACGCTCATTATTAGGCAGCCACACATTCATCGGATAAGCATTTGATAAGACAACTTTTGACTCAGGTCCGGGGAAATTTACATCCGAGCTTGAGATCAATTCATAGTGATTGTCAGTTTCGCCATCGGCAAGCAAATTATAATTGTCATCCAGTCCGGTGCTGTACAAACCCGGGATATTGGAAGCATTAGCGATGGTTAAAGTAGTGAAGATCGATAATACCGCAAAGAAAATCTTATTCATTGAAATTAATTTATATGATTATAAAGCTATTTCTGAAATTCACTAATATCATGAAATCAATTAGTATTATTCGGATCGGGGCATAAATTGAATTCTCTCAGACTATTCCATTCGTCATCTGTTTCAGGGAGTCTTATCCTAAACAATCCTTTCCTGTATTTAATTTTACCGGCATATAGATTACGGTAGTATTTTTCTTTTCCTCCAGACAATGAAGAAGGTAATTCAATACTCATTACCTCCTTTTTGCCATTGACGGTCCCTTTCAATTCTCAATTTATGAGGAAGGTCCATGTCTTTGTATCCAATATAAAATTTCCACGTTTTATTGTCATCACACATATCCATACCCAGCATTACTTCACTTGAGTCATTATACCTTTCTGTTTCCATAATGTATCTATGGTCCGATGAATCTACAAAACTGCCATCGGGATCTTTCAAAACAAATGCATAATAGTGGCCGGGACCACTGAGCCTGCACTTCTAAAGAAGTACATACTATAACCGCCGTTATTAATTTTAAAATAGTTTTCATATTTTTATAAATTAATTTAAATAATGTTTACAGATCGATAGTCCACAGGATCTTTCCTGTTTCAACCTCGAGACACGTTGCCTTTAACATAAAAATAAAAACTAACTTGTTGTCGGCATCAATAACTCTCATTGTTTTCAGATCCGGATTTCCTTTTGAAAACACAACTTCGAAAGAAGATTTATCAAAGCCCTTCTCGGGATCACGGTATATATCGTTTAGAACAGTCTGCCATTGAAGATTTACTGTTGTGTCTCTGTTGAGTTTTACTTTTGAGATGATGACCTTTGCCTGGTCTGTAACATCAGTTTGACTTATTACGAAAACGCTTTTATCATCCGTAATAATTTCATATAATTTATCATCTGAGTATCTTTTAATATTGTCTTCCGCAGATTTTATTTTGTTTTTGATATAGTCGATATTTTTTTCCGCGTTTCTAAATCCAAATTTCAGTGACGTTTTTTTAAATTTATCAGTCATATTAGTATCGGATTCTTCCAGGATTTTTTTCAGGGAGTCGGTTTCTCTCAGATATTTTTCAATTTCTTTTTTATATGGTTCAAAAAATTCAGGGTTAGCATCCACTGTATTTATAACGTTTGAGCTCTTCAAAAAATCTCCTTTCAGAAAGGAGGGCTCTTTTATTTCTTTGCTGAATAAATTTATACTATTTCTGGGACTTCCGTTCAGGGTAATATTTGATTTAACATCCATTTTCATTGACGTAGAAGTGCAGCTGTTATCATAATCAAAATTTTTCATAGACTCAGTGGTTTTTTCTGCTTTCAATGAAACCGGTTCGATACAATAAACATATCCTGCATTGTCAGAGACCATAGGCATCTTTTTTAAAACATCAAATCCGTAATATCTTGAGATGCTGTTCCATTCCGGTTGACTCAGATTATTCTTAAGAAAAGGATTTGTTTCAATTATCTTCTCTTCCGTAATAATTACCTCAAGGGTTTTCGGGTCCCTAGCGTGTACTCCAAGCTTCTTATCAAGGCTTTTATACCATATCTTTCCTTCGAGTTCCCCAAGGAATGTGCATTCATTTTCTTTTCTGTCACCGAGAACAACCCGTTTTACCAATTGTCCCGTATTAATCTCATAGCTTGAGATCCGATATTCAGTATATCCAGAGATGCGCCTGAACCCGCCCTGATCGGATTTGGAAACTGCCTGAAAGACTTCTTCTTTTACAACGAGAAATGTGCCGTCATTTGTTTTGGAAATAATTGCTTCCATTACATCGTCAGCAGTGTCTTTCATTACATTTTTCTTCATTGGATTGCATGAAAGAAAAATTAAAGACAGGAGAAAAAAAGCAGGATAAAATTTATATGAACTCAAAATCTGAAGAAATAAGGTTTTAAATATTTCAGCCAATTTATTTATTTTGTTTTTAAAAAGATTCATAAAATTTTCTCTTAACTCAAATAAAAAAACCGCTCCTTGTTGAGAAGCGGCTTAAGAAATTGTTAAATATTTATCTATACTTTTTATTTGACTAACAGCATTCTCTTTGTTTCAACAAATCCCTCAGTTATAACTTTATAAAAATAAACTCCGCTCGTAAAATTAGTCGCGTCAAACTGCACTTCATATGTTCCCTGTTGAAGGTTTTCATTTAACAAATTTGAAACTTCTTTACCGGAAAGATCATACACTTTAAGACTGATAAATCCTGCCACTGGAATTGCAAATTTAATATTTGTTGTTGGATTGAACGGGTTCGGATAATTCTGCGATAAACTGTAATTATCAGGAACTTCTGAGTTATAATTTACAATTGATAGCAGAGAATTATATTTTACCTTAGCAGCAATTGCATTCGTTTTAAGATCATTCAGGTTATCACCGGCAATCAAAGCAAAGACTATTGTTATTTCTCCGTTAGACGGGATTGAATATGGACCGCTTCCTAATACATTAGCAACATCTCTACCTACGGTTACACCCGCTTGCGTTCTGCCTATTCCCGATGAAAGTGACTGATATTTTTCCTGATCAGTGAAGCCATCATAAATTCCCCACGGATTATTTGGGACAGTATTATCATTATCAATTGCCCAGTAAGCGGGATTGCTTGAAGAAAGCAATGACATGCCCGCATAAGTTCCGGGAGTGTTATCTGTACGCCATATATATCCCATTTGGTTTACAGGATCCCAATCGGCTTTGTTAAGATCACCCTGGACACCGATATCCCAATCACCAAAGAGTCCTGCATAAAAATTATTAACGGCGCTGGCGTTTGTGTTTTTGATCTTATACTTCATCATGACATAATCCTCATCTGCTGTGGCTATAAATGAATAACTGCTCAAGCTGACTTCAATACCGATTTTTGTAGCTCCTGCTCCGTTATCGTTGAACTTGGCACTACCATCCTGATTTGAAATTATTCCAGGTTGTGTGATCTGAAAAGGAATAATATTTGTAAAGTCAGCGTTTTGAAAGTTCTGATTGCTTCCTCTTACAACGTCAGATACCTGTGAGTTTGATATTGCACAGAGAAGACCGCCTTCGAATATCAGGCTGGTTTCGTTATTATATTTAAAACCAACTCCTTGAGTGTTATTCGAATAATCATTGTACCCAAAATTACCGCGGCTGTTAATAGTGGTTGTAATTTTATTTATATCCATATTAAAGTAACTGGGATTTACCACAACATTGAAATATTCAAAATCCGTATAAGAGCCGTCTGTATATGTTACTTTAAATTCAACTATTGAATTAGCCGGAGCATTACTGTTGACTCTGACTTTGAATGCATTTGAATTGTTAGTTACTGTTCCTAGTGTCGGAATAGCTCCAAATACTGCACTTCCCTGCAATAAGGATACAGCGGTTGAAGATGTTGTAATTTCGACCGATAAATTTGCTGTTGCATCAAGATAATTTCTGAAAGTTCCAACAATGATAATCGTATCATTCGGCTGAGGAACATTGTTGTTTCCGTCAGTTACGACATATGAATTTAATCTTACGGCAGGAGAATTAACGGTTAATGCTCTGAGCATATTAATTCTTCCTTTCCCGAGCTTTCCGGTATATGAAGGATTTAAGGCATCGATATTATCACAGGTGACTCTTACCTTTTCCCCCACTTGCAAAGCATTGTATGCTGGAAATTGTGATTTCACTATTGCACATGTTCCTGCAGCAATAGGGGAGGCCATTGAAGTGCCGTCCCATGTTGCATAAGAATTATTATATACAGTACTATGTATGCTCGAGCCCGGAGCACAAACATCAATTGTATTTCCATAGTTAGAGAAAGATGATTTAAGGTCGGATGAATTAGTTGATGCCACACTTAACACATATTTATACCCTGCTGGATAAAATGTCGTACTTGAATTGTTATTTCCTGAGGCACAAACTACCAATGCATTTTTATTTATAGTAGCATAAGTTATGACATCTTGTTCGAATTGGCCACCGCCTCCACCGCCCCATGAGCAATTGATTACATTACATCCATGATCAGCAGCATATTTGATTCCTTCAAAACCGGCAACGAGATAAGCATTGGGGTCAGAATTCAAAGAAGATTTCACAGGAAGGAATTTGCATTTAAATCCCGGACTTGCCACTCCTATTGCATTATTGGTGCTGGCATCCGCGCAGCCCGATACGTGTGAACCATGTGTTTGATTCCCGCTTGCACCGACCATCGGGTCATTATCATCATCTGCTGCATCCCAGCCCCTGTAATTATCTATATAGCCATCAACGTCATCATCTATTCCGTTAATCGGGTCTGCATAATTGTATTTGATATTACCAATAAGATCGGGATGATCCCAATCTGTTCCCGTATCGACGATACCTATTACTACATTTGTATCTCCTTGCTGAAGATCCCACCCGGCCTGTGCCTGTATCTTGTTTAGGAAATACTGGCTACCTATTGACGGGTCATTTGGGTTAAACAAAACTTTATAAACATATTTCGGCTGTGCATACTCGACTTCGCCGGAATTATAAATTTCATTAACCGCCTCTTCGATATTTTCTGAAGAATTATATTTAATTATGTAGATCAGCGAAAGGTCGGCATTTTTTTCACCGGTTGAAGAAAGTTCCTGAGAAGGCTTCACAGCGTCTGTAAACATTTTTCTGACATTTGCATTTAAGCCGGATAGTGCAGCATTTATTGAAACATTATCTATTTCATTAATTCTTGCAACGTTTCTGTTTCTTTCTTTTAATTTAAAAATGATAGTATTTGGTATATAATCAACTTCAGTCAGTCCTTCTGCAAGTTTGAAATAGTTATTATTTCCTTTAATTGTTTTTTTATCGTCATTGTTTTTAAACGAGAAGAAGATCGATGACGCTAAAAACAATAAAAGAAAACAATTTGCAATCTTAAATTTTTCTTTCATTTTTTGTTTTGTAAGTTTTAATAAATATGTTTTGAATTAAAATATTAATTAAGTTCACTTTCTGAGAAGAAAAAAGCCACTTCAATTTTTCCGTTTTCTTCCGAATCCGATCCGTGAACAGCATTCTCGGATTTCGAGTCTGCAAAGAGTTTTCTTATTGTTCCTTCATCCGCTTCTGCGGGGTCAGTAGCGCCGATAAGAGTCCTGTAGTCCTGAACTGCGTTCTCCTTTTCAAGTGCAATTACCACTACAGGTCCTGATGTCATAAATGAGCAAAGCTCCTTATAAAATGGTCTTTCTTTATGTACTTCGTAAAAACTTTCTGCCATAGATTCGGTAAGTCTAATCATCTTCATTCCGAGAACCCTGAAATCACTTTCCGAAATTTTTTGAATAATACTTCCCTGAACGTTTTTCTTTACAGCATCAGGTTTAATGATGCAGAGAGTCCTTTGAATCAATTAAGTTGTCCTTTCTTTAATTTGAAAAATTTATTTTCGTGAGTAAAAAAGTTTTAATTAATATCCTACGCTTCCTTTTGGAGGTTCTTGTGTTTCCACTGAAGTTTCTGCAGGGGCCGAGTAGTGGTATATGTTGCATTTTTTTTGATTAAATTTTTTTATAATTAAATCAAATGTTCCGGGGCAAGATCCATTGCTTTTTAAACCAGTTACTGTGCAAACTGTCGCTTCTTCAACGCCATCAGGCATTAGGAAGTAGGCAACCGGAAAATTGAATTCATCATCAGAATATAGAAGCTGCATGAACTTTCCCCAGATCGGAGCTGCTGCTTTTCCCCCCTGTCCGTATCCGCCCCCGAATTTTATCCTTGCATCATCAAATCCAAGCCAAACTCCTGCAGCGAACTGAGGTGTAAATCCTACAAACCATGCATCTGTATAATTCTGCGTAGTTCCTGTTTTTCCCGCAGCAGGTCTGTGAAAAAATTGCCTGATGCTTACAGCTGTTCCGTAATCAATGACATCTTCCATCATATCGCTCATTATATATGCAGTTTCTTCGCTCAGAACTTCTCTTGTTTCAGGATGAAATTCTTCTATAATATTTCCGTTACGATCTTCAATTTTTAAAATCGGGGTCGGTTCTACCCATATTCCCTCGTTTGCGAAGGTCCCGAATGCGTTTGTAATTTCAAGCGGGGTAACTTCTCCTGCGCCGAGAGCAAGGGATAATACATTCGGTAATTCCGAATTTACACCCATCCTGTGGGCAAGGTCAATTACTTTGTCTGTCGGAGCAAGGTCCATCGCTGTCCTTACAGCAATTACATTTACGGAATTTGCAATACCGTCTCTCATTGTCATGTTACCACCTGTGCCTCCACCCTTCGGAGACCATAAGATACCTCCTACATTTATACTTATAGGATCATTTGAGATCTTGAACCCGGGTGAATATCCATTATTAATTGCCGTAGCATATACAAAAGGTTTGAAGGAGGAGCCGGGCTGTCTCCTGATCTGCGTAACGTGATTCAAACCATATTTGAATGTTGTATTTGGATTTGCTCCAACCATTGCTTTGATCTCTCCTGTCTTCGGATTCATTACGACAAATCCTACTTGTACAGTTGAGGTCAATGACTTGACAGAATCGATGAATGATTTATCATTCTTTATTTTTTCAAATAAATTCTTCCGATCCTGTTCTGTCTTCGCTGATTTATATACTTCCGATTGTTTAATATTTTTTTCAACGGCATCATTAAGTATATCTTTGTTTGCGTTCCAGTTCCAGTATGTGTTGAACGATTTCTGAAACGGACCCAGTAATGTTTTAACGGCAGTGACGGCATGCTTCTGAAATCTTGAATCAAGTGAAGTATAAACTTTTAAGCCGTCTCTATACAGATCATATCCGTATTTTTCTGCCTTCTTTTCAAGAAGCTGTCTTATGTACTCCGTGAATTGCGGAGCCGGTGAATTAAAACTTGCATAATCTTTTTTCAGATTTACCTTGATCGGATCATTAACTACAACGTCAAAAGTTTCTTTAGTAATAAATTCTTCTTCATACATTGCATTCAGTACAAGATTTCTTCTTTTAAATGAAGCTTCGGGATTGTCGACAGGATCATAATTTGAAGGTGATTTTAAAACCCCTACCAGCAATGCGCACTCATCAAGCCTCAGGCTTTTTGCATTTTTGTCAAAATATGTCTGGGCGGCGGCTTCTATCCCGTAAGCGCCTTTACCGAAATAAACCGTGTTAAGGTAATAAGCAAGTATTTCCTCTTTTGTGTATGTCCTCTCGATCTGAACTGCTGTCATTGCTTCGCGAAGTTTTCTGTTCAGAGAAATTTCGTTTCCGATATGTTTATATAAATTTCTTGCAAGCTGCTGCGTAATTGTAGAAGCGCCTTCTTTGGTTAAGCTTCCTCTTAGAATATTTTTGAAGAAAGCTTTAAATATCCTGTCAATATCGACTCCCCAATGATCATAAAATTTCCTGTCTTCAGTAGCTATCAATGCCTGTATCATATCTTTCGGAACATTGTCGAGGGTTACTTTAGTCCTGTTCTTCAGGAAAAATTTATCTATCAATTCTCCGTCAGAGGAATAGATCTTTGTCGCCTCTTCAAGCTTTGGATTTTCCAGTTCAGCAAGTGAAGGAAGGCTTTGAGAAAGGTACATAAGATATCCTGCAACAACAAGTATTACTGCAGCACATATCAATAAAACGGTTTTGAATAAGTTGTTAGTCGTATTTCTTCTTTTTAAATTTTTTTGTCTATAATTCTTGTCTGAAAAATATTTCTTTAATTCTTCGTCACTGTATTTATTATTATTGTCCAAATTAATTGTTTGATCAACTGTTTTGTTTCTTTTTTAAATCGTAAAAAGTCTTTAGTTCAAATTTATTATTTTTAAAAATTCCGAATGTAAAATAATCTATCCAGTCTCCTAAGTTTATGTAGTATCCGCCGTTATGTCCAGTGATTTGTGGATTATGGCGATGCCCCATAATAACGTAATTGAATCCCTCATCTATTTTCCTGAATGCAAAATCTTTCATCCCATCACTTTGGGAATAATTTTTTTCGTTCGTGTGGTTTCTTGATGTAGTTGATGATCCTTTTGCCAGCCATATCCCAATATCAGGATGGAGCACGGAATATAATTTCTGGCTTAAATTGCTTCGCAAAATTTTTTTCAGGATCTTGTATCCCAGATCATTGTAAGCAAACCCATCACCGTGATGGATAAAAAACTTTTTTCCTCCTATTTCTCTTTCTATATGGGAGTAGCAGATCTCAATTCCGAATTCTTCCCGAAAATAATTGCCCTTCCAGAAGTCATGATTGCCGGCAATGTAATTGATCTTAATGCCACTATCAGTAATTTCCGATATCTTTGTCAGCAGCTTGTAATAACCACGAGGAACCACCTGCTTATACTCGATCCAGCAGTCAAAAAGATCGCCGACAATGAAAATCTCTTTAGCGTCTTCCTGTGCCTTTTTCAGAAACTCTATTAGTTTAATTTCTTTTAGTTTCTCTTTTTCAATATTTTCCAGTCCAAGATGTACATCAGAAAAAAAATAGTATGCATCGTTCATTAAGATAAAGCTTATTTTACTTTTACCTTAGCAGAAAAGTTTTTCGTTGCTATCTTGCAAACACCATCCTTAGTAGTGCAATATCCAAATTTAATGCTACCTGATACTGTTAATGTGGAACCACTCGCAGCACCTGCAGGTACTGTAAAGTTATATTTTACTTTTGAATTACTTATGTAATCTCCTTCTCCTCCCGTATAGTCCTGTAAACCACTTCCTTCAACGTCTCCCGAGGTAAGTTTTACGACTAACTCAGGTTCTTTTGGAATCTTTACATGAGCTCCGGTCTTAAAGTTTATTGTTAAAAAGCCGGATTCGCCCGGACTATATGATTTCTTATTTGCTGATGCCGTAAGACCCGGCGCACTCTGCGCATTAGCAAAGCTGAACGTTCCGTATGTAGCTATTAAAGTTACTATCAGCAATAACGGTAAGAATTTTATTTTGTTCAAATTATTTTCTCCCGCCTGCATCTGCAGGCTGTATTTATTTTTATTTAAAATATACTCAATTTGATTTTTTTTACAAAGACAAATGCAAATTTATGTCTCATCCTAGCAAAACTTAAAAAAGGCTTGTGTCAAAAGTATTCCTCAATATCTGCTAATTATATGATCATGAGCTTCACCATTCATTAGGCCATTATGCGATTCTATGTGAGCATAGGCATTATGATTGTGAATGCTCTCAAAATTTTCCGCCTCTACACTGTACCAGGTAATATTTTTGTTTTGGTTAAGCCTCATCACAACATTTCTCACAAGATCTTCTACAAAGACTGGATTTTCATAAGCCCTTTCCGTTACAAATTTTTCGTCTTCCCTTTTTAAAAGTGAATATAATTCACAGCTCGCACTTTCCTCTACGGCTGAAATAAGATCCTCTATCCAGACAGTATCACGAAACCGGACGGACACCGTTACTTCTCCTCTCTGATTATGTGCCCCGTATTTTGCAATATTCTTTGAACACGGACAGAGCGTGGTTACGGGAACATATACAGTGAGAATAAAATCTTTTTTATCTTTATTTCTTACCGAGTGAAACTTTACATTGTAATTCATCAGCGAAGCCTTTCCGGTCACAGGGGCCTTTTTTTCCTTAAAATAAGGAAATTTAACCTCGATATGCGAAATCGAAGCGTTAAGTTTCTTTTGCATCTCTATCAAAATGGTATCAATGGAATCAACATGAATTTCCCTGTTCTTACTTTGAAGTATTTCTACAAACCTGCTCATGTGAGTTCCCTTGAATTCTTTTGGAAGATCAACAGTCATCTCTATAGTTGCAATTGTATGCTGTATCACATTCTCCCTGTCTTTAACGGCGATAGGGTATTTGATATTTTTTACTCCGACCTTGTCTATAGGAATCTGTCTTATGTCTTCCAGATTTTGAGTATCGGGAAGACTCATTTCAATCGTAGATGGTTTACTCAAGGTATTCCTTTCTTAATATTCCGCTTATTTTCACTGTTTGATAAAACTCCCTTATTTTATATAAAATTTCAAACATTTACCTGTTTTATGTCAGGATGATTTTTGCAGTCTAGTGTCATCACAAATACCTCTCTGTCATTTTTAAACATATTATCCCATAAAAACAATTTATCGGTGATGGGGATATTATGGTTTTTAAAATCATCAGGATGAACAAAATGAAATGCTCCTTCATTGCAAACTTCCGGAAGTTCATTTACAAAATTCTTATATTCCATTAAGAATAGCATGATATTGCCGACTGAAGGGTAATCTTTTTCGGTCACAATTCCCTTAAGCATCCAGTCTAAAGGACCAGTGTTCATTCTGCATTCTTCAAACGCTTCTCTTACAGCGCATTGGACCGGTGACTCGGCTTCTGCAGTATCCAGCTTTCCTCCCGGCGGCGACATCAATCCTCTGTTGGGATCCCTAAGTCTCTCAATCAATAGATATTCGCCTTTATTATTTTTAATATAAAGCAGAGTAGCTAATATCAACCTGATTTTATTATTTACTGAGCTGGGCTGTGTCTTAAACAACACTAGACACATAGAAAGCATAAAAATATTTCATATACGATGTTCCGGGTGTAGGACTATGTCTCTATGTAGTTAAAATAATCAATTAAATAGATTTGTTTGAGACAGCTTATTTCTCTTCTTCGTTAAAGCCAAACTTAAGCTTCTTTTTTTGAAGTATAGAGTTCTCTTTCACAGGCTCTATAATTTCAACTTCCTTTTCTTTAATTCCGGTGGGCTCATCTTTAAGCTTCAGCTCTTCATTTTGTACAGACTTTGGAGGAACGTCAGTCTTAATTTTTTTCTTTTTTATAACAGGGTGTATAACCTGTTGTATATCTTCTAATTCTTCGAGAAAATTAAGCTCGTCTTCCATTGAACTTATCTCTTTCAGATTAACTGTAAGATCCTCAACCTTATCCCTAAGTCGCGGTTTTTCAAAATCTTCTTCTTTTGTTCCAAGAATCGTAAATTCACCCTCGCCTATATATTCACCGGTTTCAACCATATCCACAAAAATTTCTTCCTTCTCAATTTCCACTTCTTCACGGTCTGCCTTTAATTTATCAACCCTTCCTCTCATTAAATATTTTTCTTTGTATTCAAAATATTTTCCTGCAGAATAGATCTTGGCTGAAATTTCCTTAGCCTTCATTTTTATTGTTTTATTATCCCGGGAAAAATCAACTTTGTCTTTAATATGAACTTTTCCCCTTAATATTATGTCTGAAATGTCCTTAACGGATAAATTCTGAATTATAAAATCGCATACTGTCTCGTTTGTCAGTTCGGGTAATGTCAAAACGTTTCTTGCATCCTCCATTGAAAACAGGATAATGTCGGCAGATTTATTTCTCTCAATGCTTCCCATCACATTTGCAACTCCAAAAATAACCGATGGATTCAAAATTGCGGTTTTGAAAAGAGATTCGCCGTTCAGAATATTTTTTGAGATCATTGTTGATAATACTTTTAATTCGGTCAGAATATCATTCCCCGTATATCCTGTTCCAACAATGATATTTAAGCCGGAAGATATCAATTCATCAATATCAATTCTCTTATCGGAAAAATTTAAATAATCCGACGGTGATATAAGTATGCTTGCCCGTTTTTTCTTTAAAATATCAATTTCAAATAAGTTGAGATGAGTTGGATTTGAAATAATAGTACCGGGTGAGATTAGTTCCATATCCGCGAGCACGCTTATGAATGGCTTTGCAAAAACTTTTTTTATCGAATCAAAGGTCTTGCGAGAAAATGATGCATCGATAAATAATTTCAGTTTGTTGTCTGCTAATGCCTTCTTAATCGAAGTCAAGGAATAATTATTTATGTTTTCGTCTGTCTTAAAACCAAGAGATAAAAATTTTTCCTGTCCGGTTAAACCCGAAAGAACTGTATAATCATAAAGGGTAAGTTTATAATACTGTTCTATCCAATCGTCGTCTTTAAAATAAATATCGAAGAAGTCTTTCTTTATTTCTGCGCTGTTTTCGTTTATGTAAAGCTCCCCGTTTTGTAGAGCATGGGAATAGCTGATATACAGAAGGTCTCTAAAAATCCCTGCATTTTCGGTTTCCGATAAATATTTTTCGATAAGCTTAAGAGACAACCATGAGTTTATATTTTCATAAGAACATTTCTGAAAAAACAGTTTATTCAACGAAAATGAAGAAATTATTTTGGAGTTGAATAAACCGGGCATCACTAATTTGTCCGTTGCATCGATGATAATTGCCTCAGGGTTTTTTGCCCGAAATTCTTTTTCATTGAATTTATTTTCATGGTCGATGAGAAAGATCTTTCCGTTTCTTATGATCAGGTTAAAATATCCTGTCAGCCCTTTCCTGTCCAGGGTTAATACTAGCCCGTTCTTTATTACGATATATTCGTCCATCTTGATTTATAGATCTTCTATTGTAAATTTTTCATTAATATAAAATTCGCTGTCGTATAATTTATTTATGCAGTCTTCATACAATGCATACTGAAATCCCTCTCTGACGCTGAAAGCTCCGTGTTCACCTTTTACATTTAGAGCAATGAATCCGACCTGGTATACATGATCCCTGTTTATGTCGGATAAAAGATTAAGTCTGTGAACTCTTTCACATGCAAGCCGGCATGCTTCAGCAGGAGACTTACCGCTACGCATCAGCTCAACAATCAAAAAACTCCCGCAGGCTCTGATGCATTCCTCGCCTCTTCCAGTAGACGTTGCGCCGCCAACTTCCCCGTCCACGTATAAGCCCGATCCTATTATCGGGCTGTCACCGACTCTCCCGTGAAGTTTCCACGCCATCCCGCTGGTTGTGCATGACGCCGATACATGACCGTCCTTGTCGATCGCAACCATTCCTATTGTATCGTGATTTCCGCCTTCATTTATTTTGGCCAAATTTTCTTTTTGCAAAACAAAATCATCTGTATGAATTTCTTCAGCTTTGGTTTTCCCTGATGCTTTCCATTCTCTGAACTTCTGAATTGACTCTGCTGTCAATAAATTTTCCGGCTTGAAGCCGTTCTTAAGCGCAAAGTCGTATGCGCCATCTCCAGCTAAAATTGTGTGCTCGGTATCTTCAAGCACAAGCCTGGCGAGGCTTATAGGGTTATGAATATTCTCAACACATATTACAGAACCTATTCTTGCACGCCAATCCATTATCGCTGCATCAAGAGTTACTACTCCTCTTTCGTCAGGAAGACCGCCGTAGCCGACACTTAACACTTTTGGATCATCTTCAGCAACCCTAACCCCAACTTCCACTGCATCAAGCGAATTGCCCCCCGCTTTTAAGATCTCATAAGCTGCTTCATTCGCCTGAATTCCATGCTTCCATGTGGAAATAACCACAGGTTTCATACTCTTTTATTATATATAAATTAAATTAAAATAAAAAATAGTTTTAATTATCAATTCCTTATTAAACTTACTCAAGAAACTTTACTAACTCAACATACTCCATGCACTCAACGACATCAACCAACTATATGTTCCGAGACAACTTCAAAAGTCCTGTCATACCTATACTGTATGTTTCTGTGTCCGTCTTTAAATTCTTCATGAATATACTTAATATTTTTTTTCTGCAGCCTATCGCAGAATATTCTCGCGCCGATATGGAGATTGAATTCATCATAAATTCCGGCATCGAGGAATATTAAATTCAGTTTTTTTAAATTTGTAAAATACTTATCAATTAATCTTACAGGATCATGTTTCAGCCATTTGTCAAAGACTTTTCTGTCGAGCTCTCCGCTATTGATATCAAAAGGCATATCAAAATTATAACCTTTGGTTTCCATACCTGCAGGATTCGGTGAATAACAGCTGGCCATCCCGATGTCATTCAAAATGTCAAAAAAATATTTCGGCTTTGGCTGTTTATAATTAATCTCCTTTTTGATGAAATCTGCAATTGCCTTATGACCTTTCCCGTAATGCTCAATGTTCGTTATGAATCTCGGAAAATCCGGTTGGTAGCAATATTCAAAGCACATATCGCCTGCAGTCGAACACATCAACCCGAATACTTCAGGGTTTTTCATTGCAAGAATTACTGCTCCGTATCCTCCGCTGGATTTTCCGCAAACTGCTCTGCTGTCTTTATCGGCGATCGTTCTGTATTTTTGATCCATGTAAGGAACAATCTCGCTGATTAGATAATCTTCATACCTTCCTGTTGCCGTAGAATTTATGAACTGACTCCCTCCGTATTTTGTAATGCAATCCGGCATTACGACTATCATTTCTTTCATTTTTTTCTCTGCGATCAGTCTGTTAAGACGCTGGTAAATATTCTCAGAAAGGAAGCTAATATTGAGATTCATTATTCCTGTTCCCATAAATCCCGAAAGCAGATAAACTGTAGGAAATTGTTTTTCCGATTTAAAATATGAAGGTGGAAGATAAACTGGGAAATCCCTTTCAGCCGGATCTCGGAGTGGATTATTCTTTAAAACCATGCTTCCGAATGTTTCTAAAACTATCGACCCTGACCGCGACCTCTGATTTGTTTGATTGTTATGTTTACTATTATTCATGACCGCTGATTCTTGACCACAGATTTATCGGATTACACGGATTACTCCGATTCATGACCGCAGATTTTGACCACAGATCTATCGGATTACACAGATTACTATGATTCATTTTATGTTAGTAAATACTAAAACCTAATTAATAAATTATTTCAAAAGTTTATTTTTGAATTTATATAAACCGCTTACTTTTTCAGCGCAATCAGAGTAATCCGACTAATCAGCGGTTCAGCTTCTCACGTCTTACGTCTCCCCTCACTGTAATTTTAATATTTTCCTTCTCACCTTCAATTACCTTTATTTTATATCCAGAATATTCGACGATCGCCGACTCATCTGTTCCAACGAACTTATCCTTCATTGCTGTCTCAAAAGATCTTTTCAGAATATCACATCTGAATATTTGCGGAGTTTGAATCCACCACAAATCTTCACGGCTCACAGTTTTCTCAACGAAATTCTTACTGTTAATCTTTTTTACTGTGTCATTAATTCGCAATCCTAATATCACGCAATTTTCTATTTTAGCTTCTTTAATTAATTCCGATATTTTCTTTTTACTAATGAACGGTCTTACAGCATCATGTATCATTATAAGATCATTGTTTTCACATTCTAAATTTAACAGACCTTTGTAAACCGAATCCTGTCTTAGCTTTCCACCCTCAGTGATTTTTTTAACTTTATAAAAATCATTTTTCCTGATAATAGATTTGATCCTGTTAAAATATTCCTTTTTAGTAGGAATTATAATTTCATCTATAGAATTCAGGCTATGAAATTTTTCTATAGTGAGACTAATAATCTCCCTTCCTCCGATTTTCAAAAACTGTTTTGGATTTATTCCGCCAAATCTTATACCGCTACCCGAAGCAGGGATTATTACTTTAACTTTCATCTTTTTGTTTTAATTCAAATTCTCGTGTTCAAGTTTCAGTCCCTTCTCCGATTGTGCCTGCCTGGCGCAGGGGTCTGTCTCAAAACTACAAAATTGTTCCCTGAGCGGAGTCGAAGGGTCAATTGTGATTCAGAACGGGCTTTGACTTCGCTCAGCCTGACAGAAAAATTGAGT
>Ga0180121_10000085_pt1 | contig 30914 bp, 22 predicted proteins | sample AntDrymUQ5402106_2_FD_129676 | JGI IMG/M metagenome (GOLD analysis project Ga0180121, IMG submission 129676) | Polar desert sand microbial communities from Dry Valleys, Antarctica - metaG UQ540 (21.06) (version 2) (version 2) | ecosystem: Environmental > Terrestrial > Soil > Desert | place...
AAAGAATCTCCTGCGTTGGTGGTAGAACTGAATAAATTACTTTCAAGTGATTGAATAGTCCCACTAGGAGCCGAAAAATAATTAAACCTTGCCGAACCTACTCCAATGCCGTAACTGCTTACTGCATGCCTTGCCCAGTAGTTAGTTCCAGTAAAAATGATATTCCAGCCTGGTGGTGGAAAAGTAACCTGAGTAAAACCTTCTCCAACCTGTGATACAGATCCTACATAAGGAGTAAGCGTTCCACTTATAACATCATTTGCTGGATCTGTATCACCAAACAAGTAAACTGAATCTTTAACCGTGTAAGACGTGCCCGAATTGAAAGTCCATACATCGAATGTAACATTTGTAGGTGTACTTGGAGCCAGGTTCGTAATAGTTTTAGTGCTTACATATCCACCCGGAGAAATTGTTCTCGTTACAGAAAAAGTAGCGCTAGCTGCTCCGTTATTATTTTTAACTATTCCTATAGGATTAATTGTTGCCGATGGATAGTATTGGACACCTGTTCCTCCAATGGAAAGCGACTGAACATCAACATTGGCGGTTACAGCAGAATCAGTATAAGCAATATTCATTTTAAATATACCACCCGATTGCATTGCGAGAAGATATCCTCTATCGGGAACAATTATACCAGCTCCTGAACCTCCCCCGCAACTTGTAGATGTAAAGCTTGTTCCTGAATTAGTTGTAAGCCAATGAGGAGAACCGTAAGTTCCTTTTAAAACCATCGTTGGGTCTTCATGGCAAACATCAGATCCCCAGCCAGAACCGCCTGTTGCTCCAGTAAGATTCCAACTATTTCCATAATTAGTTGTTTTATAAAATCCGCTGCCTCCCCATTCGGTAGAATAAGCTATACTGTTATCGAAGACTGTATTGCAAAGAGATGGGGTTTCACTTGAAGTTACAGTATACATTTCTGCCCAGTTAACTCCCCCGTTTGATGATTTAAAAATTTTTGCCAGACCACTGCCCGTTACACCATCACCGACATAAATAATATTCGAGCTGTCCCAGGTTACTAGAATATCGCAAGGACTTCTGAATGGATAATTACCGCTGATTTCCGCAAATGAAGCTCCGTTGTCAGTCGATCTATAAAATCCTCCTCCATCTGGCACAAAATAATATGTGTTTGGATTGTTCTGATCCATTTCGAGCGGTTGTCCGTAGTTACTGAAATTTGAAGAAAGAACAGTTGACCAATTAAGGCCGTAATTCGTAGTTCTTGTTACTCGGTCAGGTGAACCTGTTATAGCAGTTATCCATATATTTGTATCGAGAGGGCTTACATAAAATGAATGAGCTGCGCCGCCGCCAGTTATTGTAGCCGTAGAAGTCCAGCTTTCTCCCCTGTTCCTGCTGACATATACTGTGCTTCCATAAACAACAAACATTGTGTTTCTGTCATAAGGATGTTCACAAAGATTATTTCCTATTCCGCTACCTGCAGTCAATTTGGAAACCCATGTGCGGGTCATTGTAGAGGTGGAAGGCATATTCCATGTGGTTCCACTATTTGTTGTATAAATAATTACAGAGTTTAAGCTGCTTACCGCCCATGCTTTATTGGCATCATAATAAAAGATATCAACTAAGTTTGCCATCATAGGATTTGTTTCGAAGTTAGTAAACTTAGTATTTCCATTTTTATTATTTCTTATGAAGCCTCCTCCGCCGCAAATATGTACGTCGTTAATGTCTGTTCCCGTTACACCTCTTATATCTGTTTTAGTTCTCGATGCGATACTTGTAAACCCGCTGCCAGTGTTTATTAGAAGTATTCCGTATTCACCTACTGCTGCAATATCACTTCCGAAATATCTTACCTTCAATAAATTTCTCGTGTTTCCTGATGATTCAAGAGACCAGGTAGAGCCACCGTCATTAGTTTTGTAAATCGTTCCGCCGTTTCCAACGGCTGTTCCGTTGTTTGCATCGCTAAAAGCTAATGAATTTAATTTTACAGATTCAATTCCGGAATTGCTCAAAGTCCAATTAACTCCACCATTTACAGATTTATAAACAGCTCCTCCATCACCGCACGCAAATCCTGTGCTTGCGTTTATGAAATCAATCGAGTTTATATTCGTCGAATTACCTATGGAGTAGGATGTCAAGGGAGCATTAGTGTTTAGCGTTTTATAAACCGTCCCGTTGTTTGCTGCAATCCATACATCATTGTTGAATGAAGTGACACAATTCATATTCAAAGATCCGTGAATAATGCTAGCCCAGGTTGCGCCTCCGCTTGCAGAACGGTATATCTTACCTGAATTTCCAACGGCAATAATATTTACACCATCGGGGGTTGTAACACTGTTAAATCCCTGCGCAAATGATTGTTCGGAATTTAGAAGACAGATATTTAAACAAAGCATAGCAAAAGCAAGAATGTGTTTTTTCATTTCCCTTATTTATTTTTTTAAGTTTACGTGATTATGATTTGATAAAGATAAAAATAGATTTATTGCAGGTGTATTAATTTCTCATATTAAGATTGGTATTATTTTTCAACTTTTTGTAACAACGGAAAAAAGATGGAAAAGGTTTCTTCAAACATTATTTTAAAAAAACTATTAATTGTAAACTCAAAATTATATGTATCAAATTGAATTTAGATACAAAGCTTCAGATTATAAGTTCACACATCAGAACAAATACAAATAAGAAGAAATAAAATTTTCTTTCCATACTTGTTTAATTTAAGTTTGAAAATCTTATTTAATTGTCTTTGTAAATGTAATATTTTTTAGTTAAAAAAAACTACAAACAATATTTAATCGCTATCGAATTTTTAAAGTTTAGGAAGTATTGCCTCTTGAGTAACTACACTGTCGACAGGATATGTTTGAAAAGTGTATCCATTAAAGTTTTCTTGATACACATTTCGTGGGTATGAGAAAATTTTCAAAGTTTCGAGAGTTTCAAATTGCTAACTACTAACTACCAAAAATTTACTACTAACTATTTTAGAAGTGTCATCTTCTTCGAAATTACAGCACTCTCAGAAGTGAGTTTATAAAAATATTCTCCTGCAGACAAGCTGCCTGCATAAAAATTAATTACATAAGAGCCTTTTTTCTTAAAACCGTCCAATAATGTATTGACTTTTTTTCCAAGCTGATCATAGATCTTCAAAGAAACATTTCCGTCCTTCGGGAGATTGAATTTTATTTTTGTAGAAGGATTAAAAGGATTTGGATAATTTTGATGAAGAATATAATTCTCTGCTACATTTGTTTCCCCTTCGTTGATTCCAATAGGATCCGTCACTTTAAAATTGAGCATCATTCCGTCATCTTCGTGTTCGAGATTATGACAATGAAATAAATATATTCCCCTGTAGTCTGTAAATCTGACAAGGACTCTTACAGTCTCAAACGGATTCATTAAAACCGTATCCTTCCAGCCTTTATCGACAGCAGCAAGATTTATATTGCCGTTTCTGGAATATACCTGAAACTGAACCGCATGTATGTGCATCGGATGAAATTCATTCGTTGCATTTATGATTTTCCATTCTTCAAGTGTATTCTGCGGAGATTGCCAGTCAATCCTTTCCATTTCAAATGTCAATCCATTGATCTTATGAGTTCCCATTCCACTGCCTGAAGTGGTAAGTGTAAATGTTCTAATAATTGATGCGTCCGCCGGATCATAATAACTTATAGGAGGAAGCGCTGCAGGTACAATGCCTCCGGAACTAGTAGTACCTGTTATATCAAATCTCAACAAATTCATTTCAGTACCCTGCCTGTACGTTCCAGTTCCCGGAGCTGTGAACGCCAAAGATTTCAGAGTTACATTTTGACCGATTGAATACGAAGAAAAATCTACCAGTATGTCTGCTCTTTCACCGGGTGAGAGGAAAAAAGAATTTGCAAGCACAGTTGTATCTTTTAATCCTCCGTCAGTTGCAATGATATGAAATTGTGAATTGTCTGACAAAGCAATTTTATAAACTCTTGCATTCGAACCGTTAAGCAGTCTGAACCTGTAAAGCGTTCTTGAAACTTCAAAATAAGCTTCGGGTGTTCCGTTTATCAATGTGATGTCTCCAAGCATTCCTTCCATAAACTCCGGCATCGTAGGATTGTAAGTAAACTGCGGAATGTCAGCCGCTCTTCTATCCTGAATACACAATGGAACTTCGTATGCTCCACGCGGAAGTCCAAGCTGGATTTCTTCCTGATCTTCAACAATAAAAAATCCACCGAATCCTTTGTAAATATGCTTTCCGGTTATCATGTGAGCGTGTGAATGGTAAAAGGTCGTACCAGCTCTTTGAATAATAGGATATGTATAAGTATAATTGCCTCCGGGAGGAACTGAGTCTTTAGGATGACCGTCCATTGATTCAGGAACGCTGACACCATGCCAGTGAATTGTCGCAGCTTCATTAAGCTGATTGACAAAATGCGCAGTGAATTGTGAATTTCTCTGAACCCTTACAGTCGGACCTATGTAAGAATTATTAATTGCATAAACTTCTGTATTCTGACCGGGCCAGACTTGCACATTAGAAATTGCAGCCGTCATTGTGCCGCCGTTTGTAAATTCCGGAGGAATTCTTAAGGGATTTCCAACAAGCTCTGTCCATATTGCATTATTTTTTTCATTTGCAAATAATTGCAAAGGTTTAGCAAAACTGATTAAAGCCCCTGCCTGAAAGGCTTTGAACAGCATTTCTCTTCTTTTCATTTAAGATGGGTTTGTATTGAAGTAAATCGTAATCTGTGATCAAAGATGGGAAAATTATTTTATTAAAACCATACTCTTTGAGGAGACTGAAAGCAGATTAACTTATTATGAAGGGTGTTAAAATATCTGTTACTAAATCTCGTAGCGAATCTCCTGGCTTCAGGCTTCTCAGTCGAGATGCCCGGCGTCAGGATGGCAAGTACATAAATATTTGTAATTTGTTTAAGTGGAGAATTTATTTGGGAAAATAACTGTATATCTCTTTTCTATGAAGAAACCTAACAAATTCAATTACATTATTCTCAATTACTAACCCGATTCTGTAATCTTTAATTTTAATTCGGTAATATGAATTATGCCCCTTCAATTTTTTTAGCTGATTTATTTCGTTTACTTTTTTTGCATTCTGAATATTTTCTATACAATCAGCAATCAGATTCAATATTTTTTTGTCTCTAATTTTATCAGTATCTTTTTCAAATGATTTATCAATTTTTATTATCATTTTCTTAGCTTGCTAATAAACTTTTCAGTATTAACGTATTCTTTTGTTCTTCCTTCTTTTATTGCGTATGAAAGTCCAATTTCTTCCATGTCGGATTCATTTAAAACCTTTGCATTTACACCGATTTTTTTTGCTAAGTCTGTAAGGAGTTTTATATCGGATTTTGATTTGCTGTTCAATATTACTGTCTGCATAATTATTTTTTTTGATTTAATTTATTAATATATGAAATAAATGTAATTAAAATTATAAATTTTTTAGAAGCCGCCTTTGGTGTTTAGCGTACCATTTTTGACCATCTTAAACTAAGAAATTCTTACTGCGAGCGTCACCAACGACCAATTTGTTTTTTAAAAATCTCGTTACTAATCTTCCCGCTTGTCGCCTCACCTAAAAACATATTTGAGATTATTCAGTTTTAGTTTGCACAGTTCTGCTTCTTAAAGCAATTCTTTGTTATCAACAGACTTTTTTATTGAAGGTTTGGCAGATTAATTTCAAATTGTCTACCATTTAGTTGTCCAGCGATTTTTGTTATTGTCTGGTCATTGATTGAAAGCTCTCCGTAGTCAAACTCTTTGTGATGGTTAGGACAAAGTACAATTAAGTTGCCTAGAATACTTTGTCCCTTTTTTGATACCTCTTTTATGTGCGCGACTTCAATGTAATATCCACCATTCTTTTTTTTAATCTGATATCCGCAATTTGGAAATTGGCATTTAAAATCGGCCGCTTTTTTTATGGTATCAATTATTTTTGTGTCGTTGCGAATTGTTGTTAAAACAAGTTTTTCAATTCTTTTTGGGGAAATACTTTGCATTTTCTGATTAAGTTCAGCAAGTAATATGTAAATTGAACTTTTATCAGACGAAATAAAGTCGTCAAGTACATTGTTATCCTCAATTACATTTCTGCCAAACCACTCTTGAGCAACATTGCTGTCTATCCGAAGCCAGCCAAGTTGTGGAAATCTATACCCTTTGGGTTTTGGAATATGAGTGCGTTCAATTACCTTTACTTTGTAACCGACAAAATAACCTTTGTCTGCTCTGTTATCATAGTAGCCTTTTCCCTTTGGATTTTTATACTGTTCAAAAACTTGATTTTTGTCAGTATAAGGATAACGTTCAACAGAGATTACTTTTGTTTTCCAAACAAGTTCTTGAGATTTAGTTTCAAACCAATATAAAATGTCACCAGGGATCAACTCATAATAGGGAAAATTTTTTCGCTTCCACATATTAAACCAGTCAGAATTTTCCATCCCTTTTTCATCTGTCGGAATATCAACTTTATAACCTCTGCTTACAATGTATTCCATATAGTTTGAGATCTATGTTTTTAAAATTTCGTTGTGAATCTACTGATTCGTAACGTTCGATTCAATCGGGAGAGACTGTTGAAAACCCCTGAATCCAATCAAATCTAAATTATTATGATACTCTTTCCGGATAAGGAATATTTTGAAAATTAGGTTCGATTAGAGTGAAAATTAATCTCCTTATTAAATTCATTACCTTAATATATTCCTTTCCGGATTTCTGCCAATCAAAATTTTTCCTAATATCAGAATGAGCAATTTGATTTCTATAATCAGTTACATACCATAACCTTCTATTATTTTTTTTAGTATTTGAATATGTAAAACCCACATCTTTGTAAGAGATCTTGTAGAATTTTATTACATCTTTAATTTTTTCCTGATATATGCTGTAACCTTTGCTTATGGGGAATGGTATTTTATTTTTATAAGTGATGTAATTGCACAGACCTTTAATTAAAAATAATGCTTCAACCAATCTTGATTTATAAGAATTCTTATTTTTTATGTTTGTTAATTCATCGATGAAATATTTTATTTTGTTTCTCTCAGAAATTATCAGGTGTATATATTTCTGAATAAGATTTGTTACAATATCTACCTTAAAATGCTTATCAAAATCTTGTAATTCATCTTCAAATAAATAATCGTCACCCATAAATTTGATATAGTCCTTATTTTCTATAAATTCAATTATTCGTCCATTCTTGTCCATTAACTCAGATTTATAACCATACCAATCCATTTTATGGTATAGGAAAAAAGAAATAATTAACATTACATCAGTCATTAGCCTTTCTTTTTTATTCAAGTTAGAATTTAGTTTATTTCTGATTTTAAATTCTTCTTTAATTGTTGGTGTAATAATTCTGCTAAATAATTTATCCGGTTTCTTATAAGTTGGAAAATAAACCTGCTCAGCAAAATTAATTGTCACATTGTCAATTTTGATTGAAAATTCCGGCTTCCGAAATTTAATAATATAATCGTCATTTAAATCAAAAGAATCTTTTACACCTCTACTCAATACATACGAAAAAGGGATTTTATAAGTAATAATTAAGCTCTGAACATTACATTTTTTGAACCGACAATGTCGTTTATTCTTATAAAGGATGAACTGCAGGTAATAAGAGTGTGTATATATCTCACTTTTACGTTGATATCCAGTAATTATCCCTTGGTAAAATCTATTCTCATTATCAGTAAACTTGAACTTGTATTTTGTCGCCCTAAAATTATTTATGAATTCTGCATTTAAATTATCTAATTTGATCGTACCTTTTTTAAAAAAATTTGTATAGTAGTTATCTTGAAATTCGAGTTCCGCATTTTCTTTGAATAACTTATTGTTCAAATATAATTTTCCATTGGTTCTTATCTTTTCTAAATATTCTCTCATATAGGCCTAAAAATATTCTTTATGAAATATTTTTTTTCTCTGGGTCCAAAAGCTTTAGATTATAAAATTAAATTTTCAAGGCCTGATAACACTCACAAAATTAAACGCATTATTATCCGCAATAACCGCATCAGTGCCGTCTACAAAATTATCACCGTTTATATCTGTAGAAACATATCCTGTTATAAAATTAGCAGCATCATTATCTATTAGTAAACCGTCCGAGCCGTCAATAAAACCATCTTGATTTACATCGCCGCTGTAAATGCACCATACAGTTCCGACTTGAATCATATTATTGCCGAATGCTTGTGAGGAAGAAGTTTTAAAATTATAATTTAGGGAATCGCCTGAAAAACTCTGAGGTGTTGCGCTCCATGTCTCGATACTGTTTCTATGTTTTACTACAATATAATAAGGAATTCCGTTTTGAATATAATTGCTGTTCAGAGTAGAAGCTACAAGACTGGTCACCGAATCCAAAACTCTTTTCACAGAATCTGCATTTAAATAAGGAGATATTGAATTTTTAAAATAAATTGTAACAGTATCTCTTAAGTTATTTCCTACTTTGTTTCTTAAACCCTGAATAGCAACCCCGATATTAAAATAGAAATTTGATGGGGCAAAATTTGTTTTTAATCTATAGCTGTTGAAATTTGTATTCTGACTTCCAATTCCTTTTACTCTTATAAAATAATCCCCTCTAATTACAGCACAACTGATAACTTCAGTGTTATTCATGATTGATGTAGTAGTAATAACGTTACCTGTATTTGATAAAACAGCAAGCTCTCTCAGTCCTGCGTTACTCCCGCTGATAGTGACCGTTAAATTCCCACTTTCCGGAACAGCTACTTTATAATAATCACTGTCTGTTGAATTGGTAACAGTTGCCGGAGGTGTTGTAATAAATCCTGAATATGTAGAATCAAATTTTATCGGATAAGCAAAGCTCATGTTATCCGGTTCATCAAGTCCTCTTATGATTGATCTGTAATCACTTGTTTCATCAGTATGAAATTTATTTGTTAGAAGAGTATCTGCTCTTCCAACAGGTGAAGGATTTCCGGACCCGTTATATAACCATTGCCTGTTTAGGTGGACAACACCGTCTCCTGAGCCTGTATAATTAGAAGTAATCCAGGTATATTCTATGTTTAAGGGCAAAGGTAAAGCGGAATTATAATCTGTTAAATTATTATTAATCCCTACAATAAGATCAGTTTCATCGCCGTCACAATTCACATCTTTATTATAATAAGTGCCTGGAACATTTGATTCATTATTGCCAAATAAATAAGGTGCTACAATACCTCCGGAATAACTGTATCGGAAATCGCGTGCAGCTTCATGTGTCGTAGTGCCAATTCCGAAATTTGTACCTGAATGCGGAGTTCCAAAAGTGACAACTTTCGCAACATGATGACCATTAATTTCATCAAGTGAATCAACCCACCATGAATGCTTTCCGAATTCATTTAATCTTTGTAAATATTCTCTAATTGCCAGTCCTCCCATTGAATGACCAACTAATATTACTTTATTTGATCCTGATACATTCATTACGGAGTCTATACATTTTTTCAGAGCATAGCCCTGTTTGAAAATAGAAGATTTATTGCTAGATGACTGGTTACTTCCGGGGATTCCGTCGGAATACAAAATTATTCGCGGATCTAAAATATTTCTATTCCAGAAATTCTGAAAATTTACAAAATATAGATTAGAATTAGTTAAACGGTTAACTTCAACTCCAATTTCATTATGAGTGGGATTTATTACATCCAGATAATATTCAGTTGTATCACCGCCCAGAGCATTTAATACTGCATGATATTTGTTGTTGCTGCTTGTTGAAAAGGAATTTCTCAAATAATCATAAGTAGTAGCCCAGGTTAGATCATTACTGTTAAATCCATGCACAAAAATAATTGGAAAAGGTGAATTTCCTAGCTGGGAATATGAAATATTAAATGTTATAAATACAAAAAAAAGAAGTAATAATTTTTTCATAATTTATATTAGGTTAAAGTGAATTGTAAATTATGCGGAAAGTATTTTTTAAATCTGTTTTCCCTTTTAAAGTATAGCTTGCGCAAAATATTAATTTAATTATCTATCATCAATACCGAATTGTATTTTCTGAAGTGATCCTTGAATGTATTTGTATAACCTCCGATTTGTATATTAAAAAGTCATTGCAAACAATACAAATATACTAGTTTTAAACGGTAGCTCTTAGTGTAATTAAAAAATTGTTGTTAAACACCCCTTTCGATGGTAAAAGAAAATTCTTAATCATTTGTAACTATACTCTAGCAAGTTCAACTACTTTTGAAAAGTCATTTTATATATTGAGTTCTTAAAACTACTATTCAAAGCATTCACTGAAACGTTTATCTCCTTTAAAATTAAGAAAGTTAGCGGAATTAATTAATGTGACTTATGGGATGATTAAGAGTGTTTCATTTAAAGGATAGTTATTATTAGAAATTATCTGTGGAAGCGAAACCTCAATTGATCACACACATAATGGAACACCGGGCCGAAACGCATTGCGCGTCCTACTCGAGTCTCTTTTTAAATCTCAATGAACTTATTATCAGAATTGCAACTCCCATTAAGAATAATACAAGACATTCTCTCCACAAATCAAAGAAACCTAGTCCTTTAAGTACGATCCCCCTGATAATTGTAAGAAAATACCTTAATGGAATAAGATATGTCACATACTGGATCGCCTGAGGCATGTTTTCGACGGGAAAAGTAAACCCCGAAAGAAATATCATAGGCATTATGATAAGGAATGCTGATGTGATCATTGCCTGCTGCTGTGTACGAGAAATTGTAGAAACAAAAAGTCCGAGGCCAAGAGTTGAAAGCATGAAAATAAAGGACGATACAAAGAGAAAAAGAACACTTCCCTTCACTTCAATTTCAAACCAAAACACCATGACTGAAAGCACCAGTGTCATTGCAACAAATCCAATGATAGTAAACGGAACTAACTTGCCGATTAACATCTGATAAGGTTTTATTGGGGTTACAATTAATTGCTCAAGTGTACCTATCTCCCTTTCTTTTACAATTGCAAGAGACGTCATGTTTGTCGTGATAATAATCAGTATCAGCCCTACAATTCCAGGGAGCATATAATTTCTTGTTGTGAGATTGGGATTATACCATACTCTCGGTTCGGGCTCTATAGAACTCACTAAGAAAGTTTTCAATCCCGCTCTTTCAATTTCTTCCAATGCAATATTTTTTGCAAAGCCGGAAGAAATATTAAGAACATAACCTGCAGCGATCGAGGCTTTATTACCATCGGAGCCGTCAAAGATGGTTTGGACATTTACTGTACGTTTCTTGTTAAGGTCTTTTTCAAATTCATCAGGTATGACAATTCCTACCAACACCTTTCCATTATCAATCAACTTGGTCAGCTCATCATAACTTCTTACATTATAATCAACTGAAAAATATCCTGACTTTTCAAAACTTCTAATAAATTCCCTGCTCATAACTGATTTGTCATGGTCAAATACTGCCGTCTGAACATTTGTAATATCCCTGTTAGCCGCATAGCCGAGGAATATTAACTGTATTACAGGAGCAATTAAAACAACCATAAACATTTTTGGATCGCGCTTAAATTGCAGGAATTCTTTTATAATAAATATTTTCAGAAGTTTCATGCAGCGTTTGCTTTTTTTGTTTTAATAACTGAGATCGTTATAAATATTAGGGCAAATATAAAAAGATAAAGCATCTGCTCTTTGAATACATCGAACCCTGTTCCTTTAATAAGGATATTTCTTAAAATTATTATGTAATATTTTGCAGGTGTAATGTTAGATAATATCTGAATTACCTTTGGCATGCTTTCGATAGGAAATATAAATCCTGATAAAATTACTGTTGGTAATTGCGACATAAGCTGTGCGATCTGAAATGCAACCTGCTGTGATTCTGCAATCGTAGAAATAAAAACTCCCATGCTTAATGTTGCAAGCAGGTAACAGATCGTTCCTAGAAACAAAAGCAGGTAGCTTCCTTTAACGACGATGCCGAACAAAACGTAGCCCATGATCAAAATTGAAGCTGCAATAAGTATTGATATAAACATGTAAGGAAGGATTTTTCCAATTATAAGCTGTAAAGGGGAAACCGGTGAAACCCTTATCTGCTCAATCGTCCCAAGCTCCTTCTCCCTTACTAATGATATTGATGTAAGTATGACAGAAATTATAATAAGGATCATTGCTATCAGACCCGGTATGAAAAATTGCGTGGTGTTAAGATCTTTATTGTACCAGAATTGCGGCTCTAAATTCAACGGCTGATATGGCCTCATTCCCTTTACAGCTAAAAATTCTTTTGAATAATTTTGCGAATAGAATATTGTCGCGGCATTAACATAGTTCATAATAACAGTTGCAGTGTTTGCATCCACACCGTCAATCAGAAACTGGATCTTTACATTTTCCTTAGAGGCGAGACCGTGTGAAAAATTATCGGGTATAACAACAATGCATTGAACAGTTCCCTGGTCAAGCAGGTAGTCTATTTCGCTATCATTATTTACAAATGTGATAATCCTGAAATACTGAGACGCTCTGAAGCCGTTTATAAAATCTCTTGACTCTTCAGTCCTATCTTTGTCGTAAATACCTAACTTGATCGTGTTAACATCCAGTGTGATGGCGTATCCGAATAATGTAAGAAGAAAAATCGGTAAGACAAAAATTATGAGCAGACTTCTTTTGTCGCGTCTAATCTGCCATAATTCTTTTTTCGTAATTGCTAAAATTTTACTTAACATCTAATGAATTGTTTTCTAACAAGAAAAGAAAAACATCTTCCAGCGAAGGGGATATTTGTTCGATCCTGTAAACTTTTATATCATCTTTTCCCAAAACATCGGAAATATTATTTATCCTGTATTTGATACTATCCTCTGAAGATTCAACTTTTTCTTTCAGAGTTACGTGGAGTGAATTTCCGAAGATTGAAACGTTTTCTATTATATTTTTTTTTTCAAGTATTTCAATGGTTGCATATATATTCGAACAATCAATTTCAATCACAATATTCCTTAAATATTTCTTCTTAAGCTCTTTCGGGCTTCCCGCAGCAATAAGTTTACCTGCATCGATCAGTATGATTCTATTGCAAAATTCCGCTTCGTCAAGATAATGTGTTGTAACAAAAACAGTTGTTCCTTTATCGGAAAGATCATTGATAAGATCCCAGAACTTTCTTCTTGAAATGGGATCGACTCCTCCCGTCGGTTCATCGAGAAAAATAATCTTCGGCTCGTGAATAACTGCGCAGCCCAATGCAAGTCTCTGTTTAAATCCAACTGAAAGTGATGTTGTTAAGGTCTTCTCTTTATTCTCCAGTCCCGCTATATTTAAAACCCATTTCTTTCTTTTATCGAGATCAGTTCCCTCAAGTCCGTAGACGCCTCCGAAAAAATTTATATTTTCTTCAACAGTAAGATCATTGTACAATGAAAACTTCTGTGACATGTAACCGATATTTTTCTTAACCATATCAGGGTTATTATTAATGCTAAAGCCCCCGACAGTCGCATCTCCGGAAGTTGGTTCGAGTATGCCACAAAGCATTTTTATTGTTGTTGATTTCCCTGCCCCGTTAGAGCCGAGAAATCCGAAAACTTCCCCTACTTTGACTTCAAATGAAATGTTATCAACGGAAGTAAAGCTTCCGAATTTTTTTGTGAGATTAAATACTTCGATTGAATTCATAGTTCATTACTTTAACTAGGATTCTGATAAATTTTAAATTGCAAATTTTAAATTGTAAACTTACATTTGAAATTTTAAAATATACAACTGCAGAGAAAATAAAAAGCTGCAGAATTTAAAAAAGCAGCAGGTATATATTTAGTATACTTATATCATTTTTAATTTTGAAATGTAATTTTACAATTTTAAATTAAAAATTTGAAATTTATCAATACAACTTTCTTCCGACTGCCTTATAAAGCTTCAGCAATGCGATCTTGTAATCAATTAATGCATTAGTATAATTTATCTGTGACTGGAACAAAGAAGTTTCTGCATCGGCAAGATCTGTGCTCGTCGCGAGCTGAACATTATAAATTTCCTTTGTGACCCTATAGTTTTCTGACGATTGTTCAATTGTTTTTTTAATCACTTCAATTCTTTCTTTCAGATAATTAACATTTAAATAATTCTGATTTACCTCTAGCTCGATCGATTCTTTTAACTGTTCATAGTTTAATTTATTCTGGAGAAGAATTTGTTCTGCCTGTGTAACTTGCGAAGAAGTGTTGCCCCAATTCCAAACATCCCATGACAATTGAACTCCAAGATCCCATGTCGCATCAAATGTATTTCTCGGCGGCTGAATCCTCAGATTGGGATTTGAGTAATATGCATTTCCGAAAATAAATACACTCGGATAATAGGAAGACCTCGCTGCATTTATGTTTTCATTCGCAGATTTAATCTTGTAATCAAGAGCTTTTAACTCGTAGCGGTTGTCTTTCGCTTCATTTATTAATGATGCAAGATTAAATTCCTTTATTTCAGAATAAATACTTTCCTGACCTGGTTCAGTATTTGATTCTAAAGGTAATCCTAAGATTTTATTAAACGAGATGCGTGCAAGATCAATGTTGTTGTATGCCTCAAGTTGCTGCAGCTTTGCATTTGAATTTAGAACTTCCAGCTTCAGAAGATCACTGTTTGTTGCAAGTCCGTTTGTCAAAAAATTTTTAGTATCAACAACATGAAGCTCAGATTGGACAACATTTTCATCGGCAATTGTTTTTATCTGAATCGATTTATAATAATTCCAGTATGAGATTTGTACATTGTATGCGACATTGTTTCTTTCATTATCAAATTCAACCTTAGATGACTGCATATTCAGAGTTGCAGAATTCCGGAGAGAGGAAAGTTTGTAACCTGTAAATAATTGCTGCTGCAATGACAACCTTAAGTTGTAATTATTAAGCAGCACTTCAGATATTTGTACAGGCATTGGAGAGAAAGGAATTATCACAAGAAAAGGATCTACATTACTTAGTCGGGTATAGCCGGCATTCAGTTTGAACTGTGGAAGGAATTGCGATGTAACTTCTTTTATCTTTGCTTCGTTACTTCTAACTTTCGAATCCGAGATCTTAAGATCTTTACTGTTTTCAAGCGCTATGACTATGCTTTGTTCAATTGATAACTTATGTTCCTGCGAAAAGGAAATTTCTGTAGAGAAGATTAATGAAACAATTATGAGCAAAAACTTTTTCATGCTAAGCGCTTTCTTTTATTAAATGTATAAATGCATTTTCAAGCGACGGAGAAACTTTCCTGATATCTGTAATTTTAACGGAATTATCTTCCAGCAACTTTTGAATTTCAGGAACGCTGTCTTCATAATTATCAACGACTACGTTTAGCCTGTCTCCGAACATTTGAATTTCAAAAGGAGTTTTATTTTTTAAAATATTGTAAGCCTCTCTCACGGGACTGCAAACAATCTCAATAATAAATTCTGTAATTGATGCTTTAACTTTATTTGGAGAATCTACGATCAGAACCTTTCCATTGTCAATAAAAGCAATTTTATTAAACCGTTCTGCTTCGTCCATGTAAGGAGTTGATATGATTATTGTAATCTCCTCCTTCAAAAGATTTGAAAGAATTATCCAGAATTCTCTTCTTGAAACCGGATCAACACCTGTCGTGGGTTCATCGAGGAAAATTATTTTAGGTCTGTAGATCAGAGTACACGCGAGCGCCAGCTTTTGCTTCATTCCTCCGGATAATTTTCCTGCAAGAAATTTACGAAAATTTGTGAGCCGTGTGAACTCAAGAAGCTCATTCCTTCTCTTTTCAAAATCACTTACTCCGTGTATGTCGGCGAGAAATTCTATATTTTCATCAACGGTCAGATCTGAATATAAACTGAATCTCTGCGACAGATAACCAATATCATTCTTTATTTTGTTTGAATCTTTAATCAAATCGTAATCCAGAATAACTCCATTACCCGAATCAGGTTTTATCAAACCACAGAGTATTCTTATTAATGTTGTCTTCCCGGCGCCGTCAGGACCAACAAGTCCGAAAATGGTATTCCTGGCAACCTTGAAACTCACACCTTCCAGAGCAACTAAATCTCCGTAAGTTTTTCTGATCTTATTTATTTCAACTGCATTTTTCATTTCTATAAAATCAGTTTAAAATTAATTTTGCATCTGCAGGCATGCCGGATTTTAGATCAAAGTTTGCATTAGGGATCTGTATCTTAACAGCAAAGACAAGCTTGGTCCTTTCCTCCTGCGTTTGTATATTTTTCGGAGTGAATTCAGCTTCTGGTGAAATGAAAATTACATCACCGGTATATACTTTATCTTTATAAGTATCGATCTTTACATCAGCTTTCTGACCCAGCTTCACTTTACCCAGCTCTTCTTCAGTAACATAGATGTAAAGGTTGACGGTTTGAAGGTCCGAGATTTTCATTACAGATGCTCCAGGCATAACATATTCTCCTGTTTCGACAAACTTTTTTGAAACGATTCCTTCAACAGGCGCTTTAATAGTACAGTCATCGATATTTTTTTGAATTAGATCAATGCTCACTTGATTCTTTTTTAAATTTGCTCTTGCAGATTCAATCTCTTCGGGTCTCACAATATTTTTTACTTTCAGAAGATTTTCCCTTGAGGAATTGTATTGATTAGCAGTCTGATCGTATTTAGTTCTAGCGTCTTCAAATTGTTTCAGAGTAATCGAGTTTGATTCAAATAACTTTTCAAGTCGGTCTTTGTCGGTCTTTGCCTGTTCAAGATTAATTTTTGACAATCGCACTTGTTCTTCGGCAAGCTTTATATCTTCCTTCCTCGCGCCAGCTTGCAATAACCTGAGCTGTGCATCTGCCTGTTCAACGTTTGCCTGCGCTTGTCTTAACTGAATGTCAAAAGTCTCATGATCTAAAGAAATTAAGATCTCATCTTTTTTTACCTTATCACCTTCTTTAACGTAAATATCTTTTATCTGCCCTGCGACTTTCGAACTTATCACAAAGTCCGTTGCTTCAATTGTGCCGGACGCTGTGATTTCATCCGAATTTTTTTTATCTGAACATCCTGCAATTAGAAAAATTAAGGATGAACAAAAAAACTTTTTGTACAGATTCATATTGTTATATGATAAAATGTTTAGCAATTTAACGCTGACTATTTCTTTTTAATTTTAATCGAATCAATAATAAACTTTGGAATTTCCTGTTTTCTCTTTTTTATAAACTTAATAAAAGCATCTTCCGACATCCCGAATGTTCCCATGATCATAGGTCTTGCCACAAAAGGGAAAACACACATTGAAATTAAATTGATAAAGAGTTGTCCCGGATCAACAGGTTTTATCAGACGATTCTTTACTGCTTTTTTTATTTGTGAAATAAAAACGTCCGGCTTAAATCTTAATTTGTCGGAAAGTGTTTTTACAAATCTTCTGGGATTTTGATTCATTTCATTAATAATAAATACGGGCATGTACATATTCTCAAGAAGGAGAGATAAATAATTATCCACAAAGAATTCGATCTTTTCAAATAAAGGCATCTCGGCATTCAGAATATCTCTAATTTTTGGGATCAGTCTTTGTATAGCTTCTTCAAACACAGCTTCGAAAAGTTTTTCCTTGTTCCTGTAATAATAGTGTAGCATGGCTTTGTTGATACCCGCATCATCAGCTATCTCCTGCATACGTGAACCTTTCAAACCTTTTTTATGAAAAATATCTCTTGCAGATTTTAGAATGCGCTGCTGGGTGTTGAGCTCGTCCGATTTATTTACTTTATTCAATTTTATTTAACTGAACAGATTAACCAAATGGTTAGTTTATGTAACTTACTTTAATTGAAATATATAATCAAGAAAGTTTTTACGAACTGTTGAGAGTTGTGGAAAAGAAATTGTTTCAAATAATGTAATTGAAGATTAAGCAATCAATTAAAAACCTCACCCCTGTCTGCGCCAGGCAGGCTACCCTCTCCGCAAGCGGAGAGGGTTAGGCATTGGTTAGAGACCAAAAAGAATTCAGTTTTAGGTTTAAATTTGCTGTTTACTTGGTGAGGGAAGATACTCTATAATAAATACTTTTACCTGTATTCATAAAAAAATGTCAATCTCGGAACGATATCTGTTTTCTTTGCAATTGATCTGTTTGTCTTTTGATAAAAGTTCATCCAGATATTAGGCATTATATGAACTTTCTCATGGGGATTATAATCAAAACCAGCAACGACAAAATGCTCTTTCGGACCTAAAGAGTTTTTTCTCGGTTGAAAGTAATCATAGCGGAAAAATAATTTTTCTTTTTTACCCGTTTTGCTTATTAAAAATACACTTGTTCCAAATGCATTGTCATCCCATGGATCAGTAAAATCTGATTTTGCAAATTCCAACCCGATCTTTGTATTTGAAAACTTATAGCCGAAAAAAGTTTTGATTAACGGTAAATTTTCATCAATGCCAATAAAAAGGTCAAGGAGTAAATTATTGTTTGACAGATTGGTATATATTTCTCCGTACAAATTTTTACTATCGTTGTTCGTTTCCAATTTTGTGCCGCTTCCATTGCCAATCATAATGTAATAACCGCTTTGATCTTTTTTACCAAACGTTCCATCCAACATTATTCCCATATCGCGGGAACTTTCCAGCTGTCTGAAATCCAATAGAGTTTTTTCTATAGACCTGTACTCCCAAAATTTTTCCGAAATATAAGAAAAGCCGGGGGTCGGCATTATTCCAATTGATAAATTGGTTTTATCAAAAACATTTTTCCATTTAAGCCACGCATCTTTGATAAATACTGTAATATTTTTATTTGCTGAGACTTCCTTTCCTTCATATGACAGTGCAAACCTTGCATCAAAGGATTTACTTATTCCATGATCATATCCGAGATAAATTCTCCTGAAATCAAACGCATTGAAGTCTTTTCTGTAGTTCGAATATTCTCCTGAAAATCCTTCCGATATTTTACCACCAATTTTAACAAAATAATCGCCAAATGCGTAGCCCCATACTTTACCCGGGGAGTCATTTGATGTTCCCTGCTTTTCCTGAGCAAGCAAATTTATGGAAAATAAAACAAAAAATATTAAAACCTGGATTCCCCTCATAATTTTTATTTTAGTTTCAGTCAACTTACTAATTGTAAAATTTAATGTCACTTTAAATCTAAATAGAGATGGTAGATCTGAAATTGTGTAAAATCGAGCTGGCATCTTCTTAATTTTTATAAATCGAGATGGAATTCTTTAATTTCTTCAAAGCGAGATGGCATCTTTTTTTAAATTTCTAGGAATCGAGTTGGCATCTTTCAATTCTGTTTTAAATGAGATGGCATCCTAGATTTGTGATTGCATCTTTCAAATTCTGTTTAAATGAGATAGCATCTCAGATTGAGATAGCATCTTTTATAATTTCTATAAATCGAGATAGCATCTTTCAATTCTGTTTAAATAAGGTGACACCTTAGATTTGTGATAGCATCTTTCAATTTTGTTTAAATGAGAGATGGCATCTTAGATTTGTGATTGTATCATTCAATTCTGTTTAAATGAAATGGCATCTCAGATTGAGATGGCATCTTTTTTTATTTCTATAAATTGAGATGGCAGCTTTCATTTCTGTAAAATAAGGTGACACTTAGATTTGTGATAGTATCTTTCAATTTTGTTTAAATGTGATGGCATCTTAAATTTGAGATGGCATCTTTCAATTTGTTTAAATTGAGATGGCATCTTTCAATTCTGTTTAAATGTGATCGTATCTTAGATTTTGAGATGCATCTTTCAATTCTGTCTGATAAGATGGCATCTTAGATTTGAGATGCATCTTTCAAATTGGTTTAGATGAGATTACATCTTAGATTGAGATGGCATCTTCTAATTTCTATGAATCGAGATGGCATCTTAAATTTGAGATGGCATCTTCCAATTTGTTTAAATTGGGATGGCATCTTCCAATTCTGTTTAAATAAGGTGACACCTTAGATTTGTGATAGCATCTTTCAATTTTGTTTTAAATGAGATTTGTGATTGCATCATTCAATTCTGTTTAAATGAGATGTCATCTCAGATTGAGATGGCATCTTTTTTAATTTCTATAAATCGAGATTGCATCCTAAATTTGAGATGGCATCTTTCAATTCTGTTTAAATAATTTAAAAATTATTCAATTGTAATAAAAAAATATTTTTAAGACTTTTGAGAAAAATAAAATCAAAGGTATGAAAAACATTTTGTTTCCGACTGATTTTTCTCCCAATGCCGATAACGCTTCGATTTTTGCCATTGAGATTGCGAGAAAAGTGGAAGGCAATCTTGTATTGTTTCACGCATACAGTGTTCAGTTGATAGACCCCAATATGCCCGCGGAAATTTATCTCTCAGCTTATCAGGAAGAGGAAAAAATCGCTAAAGAAAATCTTGAAATGCTGAGCAAGAAAATAATTGATGCAAATAAAAGTCCTGATGGAAAAAATTTATTTACTACCGAAGCGATCGTTACACAGGGATTGATTGTAGACGAAGTGCTTTCATTGATTGATGATTTTAAAATTGATTTGGTCGTAATGGGAACGCACGGTGCGAGCGGAATTACAGAGCTTATACTCGGCAGCAATACTGCAAGCGTGATTGAAAAATCTCCTGTTCCTGTCCTTGCCATTCCCCAAAATGCAATTTACAAAGGGATAGATAATATTGTTTATGCATACGATGATATCAGATCGGGACTTCCATCTTTTCAAAAACTGCTTGAATTTTCAAAGATGTATGATGCACAAATTACATTGCTTCATATCATTGAGGGGAGTGACAATACAGAGGAAATGAACAAGGAAGAATTTGAAAAGTTAAAACAAAATGTTAATTATGAGAAGATAAATCTGCAGCTCGTGAAAGAGGAAAACGTACTTGAAGGGATCAATGATTATATAAATTCCAATATTGTGGATGTACTTGCTATGGCAATAAGAAAGAGAACACTACTTGATAAGATATTTAACAGAAGTCTCACCAAGAAAATGGCTTATCACACGAAGATCCCCTTGCTGGCGGTGCATAAAGTTTGACCGCAGATTAATTATGATTAATATGATTTCGGACCGCTGATTTGATTTGATTAACATGATTTCGCTGATTATTTGACCGCTGATTATTTATGATTAACATGATTTCGCTCGCCTTGCGAAGCAGGCTGATTATTTGCTAAAAATTAAATTAAACTTTCAACATTAAGCTAGCATATCATTTCACACTCATTTAAAATTTATCATTTATAATTTAACATTAAGCAAACTTGCCCGAAAAATTATTTTTAATTGATGCAATGGCAATGATTTACAGAGCATACTTTGCCATGATATCAACACCACTCATAAATTCCAAGGGCAAGAATACTACGGCTGTATATGGCTTTGTAAATTCTCTTGTAAAAATTCTGGAAGACGAGAAACCACACCATATTGCTGTTTGCTTTGATACTGCTGCGCCTACATTTCGTCATAAGGAGTTTCCAAATTACAAAGCACAGAGACAGGAAATACCCACCGATATGCCATGGCAAATCTCGAAGGTCAAGGAGATCATTCAGGCTTTTTCAATTCCGATGATCGAGCTGGACGGATATGAAGCGGATGATATTATCGGAACACTTGTGAGAATTGCGGAGAAAGAAAATGTTTTAAGCTATATGGTAACTCCCGATAAAGATTTTATGCAGCTGGTAACTGATAAGGTTTTTATGTATAAACCTTCCAGAAATTTATATGGAAATAAAGTCAGCGAGATAGAAATAATTGACATACAAGGGGTGAAAAGGAAATTTGGTGTCGAGCCGGAGAAGGTAATTCATATTCTAGGATTAATGGGCGATACTTCTGATAATATTCCCGGGATCAAAGGGGTTGGTGAAAAGACAGCGATGACGTTGATCCAGGAATTCGGTTCAATTGAAAACATGTATGAGAATATTGATAAGATCACCAAGCCGAAATTGAAAGAAAATATACTTACCTATAAAGCCGATGCGATATTGTCAGGTATGCTTGCCACAATAAAAACAGACGTGCCGCTTAACATAAATTTGCATCATCTCAACAAAAAAGATGCAGATACAAATAAGCTGATTTCTCTCTTTGAAGAGATGGAGTTTAAAACGTTAATAAAAAAATTCTCTAAAGGTAGTACAGTTTCAGAAGATGGAGAAAACGAAAAGAAAGGAGCTCTTCCTGTTTCTATTAGTGGTGTAAAAGTTTCAGAAGTGAAAGTCGACATTCAGGAAGACAGGAAAAAGCTCCTGACCATTCGGGATGTAAAGCATAATTATTTTGTAATTAAAGACAATGATGAATATCAAACGCTGATCAAAAAACTTTCCAGTCAGCCTTTAATAACTTTTGATACAGAAACCGATACAACGGACTGCATGAATTGTAATATTGTCGGCATGTCGTTTTCATTTGCTGACAGAGAAGCATACTATGTTCCTATTTCCTTACAATTATCCGATAAAAAGAAGAAGAAAGAACAATCGCTGTTTGAACCAGAAATTAAGATCAGCAATTTAAACAAGGCAGGCATAGAGCTGGATTTTGCGGTTGAAAGTATAAAGCCTATACTTGAAAACAAGAACATTAAGATAGTGGGTCATAATATCAAATATGATTATCTAGTCATGAGAAATTATGGAATCAGAATCGCAAATATATTCTTTGATACTCTGATCGGAGCTTATATATTCCAGCCCGATGGAGCTCATACAATGGATTCCCTTTCGGAAAAGTTTCTCAACTACAGGCCCATATCTCTTAAGGAACTAACAGGCAAAGGCAAAGAACAGATAACGATAGACAAAGTAGATGTTGATAAAGTCGGATGGTATGCAGCTGAAGACATTGATATTACTTTACAATTATATTACAGAATAAAGTTTGAATTGGGTAAGATAAATCTTCGAAAACTTTGTGATGAAATTGAATTTCCTCTTATCAGAGTCTTGTCCGAAATGGAATATGAAGGTTTTAAGATCGATGAAAAGATATTGGCTATAATCAACAAAGAAACTGAAAGACTTATTCTAGAATTTGAAGAAAAGATCTACAAAGCTGCGGGAGAAAAATTCAATATTAATTCTACACAACAGCTTGCGGAAATACTTTTTAAGAAATTAAATCTTACTCCAGTCAGAAAAACAAAAACAGGGTTTTCAACAGATGTTAAAGTTCTCGAAGAGCTTAAGTATCAGCACGAGATAGCATCAATGCTGGTCGATTATAGAATTCTAACAAAGCTAAAGTCCACATATCTCGACGGATTGAAAAAAGCAATAAACCCTAAAACAGGGAGAGTCCACACTGTTTTCAACCAGGTTGCATCGGCTACTGGAAGATTGTCTAGCAATGATCCCAATCTTCAGAATATCCCAATAAGAACGGAAGTAGGAAGAAGCTTGAGGAAAGCATTTATTCCAAGAGATAAAACCTACCAGATAATGTCGGCAGATTATTCTCAGATTGAATTAAGAATTATGGCGCATTATGCGGGTGATGAAAATATGATAAATGCATTTAAAAGGAATCATGACATACATACTGAGACTTCAATGAGAATTTTTAATCTTAATTCAAAGAATGATGTCACTCCGGGAATGAGAAGAAAGGCTAAGGAAGTTAACTTTGGAATTATTTATGGCATCGGAGCTTTCGGTCTGGCGAATCGTCTGGAAATTAGGAATACTGAAGCAAAGGATATTATTGAAAGATATTTCAGAGAATATCCGAAAGTGAGGGAATACATGGAGAGGACTAAACAGTTTGCGCATGAACATGGATTCGTAGAAACATTATTGGGTAGAAGAAGATATCTGAAGCAGATCAATAATCAAAATGCCACTGCCAGAGCCGAAGATGAACGCGCCGCGATTAATATGCCCATTCAGGGAACAGCGGCTGACATGATTAAGATAGCGATGGTAAATATTTACAATGAATTTGTGAAAAATAAATTAGAGTCAAAGATGCTTTTGCAGGTTCATGATGAACTCGTGTTTGAAGTACAGATAAAAGAGATTGAAAGAGTTAAGAAGATCGTAATAGACAAAATGAAGAATGCAATAAAGTTAGATGTGCCGGTGGAAGTGGAAGTTGGAGTTGGCGACAGTTGGTATGAAGCACACTAGCTCAATGAGTAATGAATAATGATTAATGATTAATGAATAATGAATAATAATGTTAACTATTAATCCTAATATAAAAGTATTCATAAGATTTTCTAAGAAGCAGGAACTTTCATTAAATAATTAATTTGCCGGAGATAGTATCAAAGATAGTTGAGATTTTTATTTACAGGAAAATTGATAATGAATATAAGTTTCTTCTTCTTAAGCGGGATAAAAGTGAGGTACATCCCGGTATATGGTCTATTGCAGGAGGTGAGATTGAAAAAGATGAGAAGGCATACGAAGCAGCTATCAGAGAAATGAATGAAGAAACAGGACTTACTGCAAAGCATATTTATGTAATTGATATTGTGAACACATTTTATGAGATGAATGATGACGAATTGCATGTTGTTCCTCTTTTCCTTGCAGAAGCGGAGGAAGGCGAAGCAGAGTTATCCGATGAGCACTCGGAGTATGGGTGGATGAATTATGAAGATGCTCATAATAAAATTTACTGGATCGGTTGGAAGAATAATCTGAAACTGATAAACGAAATTTTAAATAGTGAAAATTTATTCAGGACTTTAAAAGAAATAAAGATAAATTTACCTTGACATAACTATTATGCGGTTAAAAGATTTAGAGATAAAGACAATAAAAGATGCAATGTATACATTGTACAAAAATGCAAGAATACACTTATTCGGATCGAGGGTTGATGATTCAAAACGAGTGGAGACATTGATGTTATAATAATTTCCAAAAAATTAGCTTCGGGAGATAAGTACAAAATATATTCCGGAATAACAAATATATTAGAGGAGCAAAAAACTGATATTATAATATATAATGGAGAAGATAAAATTTATTCGTGGAGAATTCGTTAAAAGAAAGTCTGCAATTATGAGCGATAATAGTTTAAAGTAATTCAATATAATCCTTTTTAAAGAAACCCCACCCTGCCCTCCCCTTTTAAAAAGGGGAGGGTTATCAGGGTCTAAACAATAATTAATAAATAAAAAAGGTTATACTTGATACAGCATTTCTCATTTAAAATTTAGAATTTAAAATTAAGTATGATAATTGTAACAGGCGGCGCAGGATTTATTGGAAGCGCATTGATCTGGAGATTAAATCAGCTGGGTGAAGAGGATATAGTTGTTGTAGATGAATTTGGGGAAAATGACAAATGGAAGAATCTTGTTGCGCTGAGATTTGCTGATGTTTTTGACAAGGAAGACTTTGGTCATATGATATCATCAGGATTTTTTCAGAAGATAAAAATAGACACGATATTTCATCTTGGCGCATGCAGCTCCACCACCGAAAAGGATTTTAATTATTTGTTCAGAAATAATTTTGAATACACAAAGTATCTTTGCGAGCAGTCGATCGATAATGACATAAGATTTATATATGCCTCTTCAGCGGCAACATACGGCGAGGGTGAGCAGGGTTATGCAGATGATGAAAGCAAGCTGCATATTCTCAGACCTCTTAATGCATATGGTTACTCGAAGCATTTATTTGACCTTTGGGCAAGAAAGAGCCGTGTTCTCGATAAAATAGTCGGATTAAAATATTTCAATGTTTACGGACCGAATGAGTATCATAAAGGAGATATGAGAAGTGTTGTAAACAAATGCTTCCATCAGGTTAAGGAAACTGGTAAAGCACGCCTGTTCAAATCTCTGAATCCTAAATTCAAAGATGGCGAGCAGTGCAGAGATTTTCTTTATGTGAAGGATGCCGTCGATATGACATTGTTCTTTATGCAAAACAAAATTGTAAGCGGAATTTATAACATAGGATCCGGTGAATCAAATAGCTTCAACGATTTTGTTAAGCCGATTTTTAAAGCACTCGATATGAAAGAAAATATTGAGTATTTTGAAATGCCGGAAATTTTAAACGAAAAATACCAGTATTATACTAAAGCTGATATCGGGAAACTAAATAGTGTCGGCTATAAAAAAGAAATAACTCCTATTGGTGAAGCTGTTGAAGATTATGTTGCTAATTATCTTAATACAGCAAACCCATATCTCAGTTTAGACAGTTAGACAGTTAGACAGTTAGCAGTTAAACAGTTAGCAGTTAAAATTAACAAATGATTAATTGTTAGCTCGAGTAATTTTAATATTAATAAAAAACTATTTTCAAAACAATAATCCAAAGATGAAAAAGTTATTACTTATATTTGTCTGGTTTTTATTTGCAGTGAATTTATTTTCACAGGACCTGCCCCATTATATGACCGACGAAGAAAAAGAATTATACAAAACATATATACCTCCTTTTATAAATAGTGATTTTACCACTCCTCCGCCGACTCCTGTTCGGACGATGGCTGAATGGGAAGAACTTGAAGGAATTTTGTTGACGTGGACTTCATATACATCCATTCTCAGACAGATTGTTGATTATGCTCAGGATGAAGGATTAGTTTATATCGTCTGTAGCGATTCTAATACCGTGAGATCTTACCTTACAAGCGGAGGTGTTCCACTTGTAAATCTGAAATTTATTATTGCCCCTTATAATTCTGTTTGGTCGAGGGATTATGGTCAATGGAATGCATATTCCGGGATTTCCGATAGCTTAAAATTAATTGATTGGATTTATAACAGACCGCGCCCGCAGGACGATGTTATTCCGGTTGTTTTTGCAGCGTATAAGAATTTGCCAATTTATCAAACTACTCAGCCACCCTATAATTTTATAGCCACGGGAGGAAATTTCATGGTTGATGGACACGGTACAGGATTTTCTTCCAAGCTTATAATAAATGAAAATCCAACGCTTACTCAAGCCCAGATAAATAATATTTCCAACCTTTACATGGGATTATCAAGATATATTAAAATGGAAGTCTTACCCTATGATGGTATTCATCATATCGATATGCACATGAAGCTTTTGGATGAAGAAACAATTTTGGTTGGACAATATCCGGTAGGGATTGCAGACGGACCGCAGATAGAAGCAAACTTGCAATATATATTGAATAATTTTCAGACATGTTTTGGAAGGCCATTCAAAGTTGTCAGAATCCCAATGCCTCCAAGCGCATCAGGTCAATATCCCCCGAGTTCGAGTTATTATACGTACACAAATTCTACTTTCATAAATAAGACTGTCATAGTTCCTATATATGGATTTTCTCAGGATACTACTGCATTAAGAATATATAGGCAGAACCTACCTGGATACAGGGTTGTAGGAATAAATTGCAGTTCTATGATTTCCGCAGGCGGCGCTATTCATTGCATTAATAAAGAAATAGGAGTAGCTGAACCGATATTTATTTCGCATGCAAAGCTTTTTAATACTTCTAATACAACGAATCCTTATCAAGTAAAAGCATTTTTAAAAACCAAAAGCGGTGTAGCGAATGCAAAACTGTACTGGAGCACGGATACTTCAACAGGATACAACCCACTTCCGATGAAACAAACCGCTGGTGATACTTTCAGGGTTTCTATTCCGGCTCAGCCTTTCGGTTCAAAAGTTTATTATTATATTGCTGCTACATCCAGCAGCGGTAGAACGATAACAAAACCTTTAACTGCTCCTACAGGTAGTTATCAATTTAAAGTTGATAAGATCACTACAATACTCGGAGCGCCTAAGCCTATAGGTTACGAATTGAATCAAAATTATCCGAATCCATTCAACCCAAACTCAGTTATTAGTTATCAGTTATCTGTTAGCAGTTATATTTCTTTAAAAGTCTATAATGTTTTGGGTAATGAAGTAAAGACACTCGTAAATGAAAAATTAAACCCGGGAACTTATGAAACAAAGTTTGACGGAAGCAATCTCGGCAGTGGGATTTATTTTTATAAGCTGTTTGCAGACGGAGTCGTTGTTGATACAAAGAAAATGCTTTTGGTTAAGTAAGTTGAGTGTGTTGAGTGTGTTGAGTGTGTTGAGTTAGTTGAGCGTGTTGAGTGTGTTGAGTGTGTAAGTTCTATAAAGTATACAAGTTACAAAGTGTTATAAAATTTCTTTTCATTTTACAGAAAGGAGTTCAATTTGCGAACTCCTTTCTTCTTATAAAAATTTTCTTTTCAGTTTACCCTCAGAAGAAATTTTTACAAATCGGAAAACCAACTTAACCAACTTAACTTACTTAATTATCTTCATTGAATAACCTGATTATTAGCTTTATTTTGCACAATGGATAAAAAATTCCTTGAAAAGATCTTTGATAATTCAAAAACAAAGAAGATTTTTATAATTGGTGACGTTATGCTTGACCGTTATTTGCTTGGAGACGTTACGAGAATTTCGCCTGAAGCCCCTGTTCAGGTTTTTGACATAAGAAAGAGTGAATTCAGATTAGGCGGCGCTGCAAATGTTGCATATAATGTTAAGACTCTCGGGGCTGAGCCTGCTCTTATCGGAGTAATGGGAGAAGATGCAGAAGGTAATTTATTGCTCGATGAAATGAATAAACTTTCTTTGAACATTAACGGTCTGATTACCGAGAAAGGTAGGCCGACTACATGCAAGACGCGTGTCATTTCGGATTCACATCATTTGTTGAGAATTGACAGCGAATCAAAGGAAGACATAAGTACTCAATCAGAAAACAAAATAACAGCATATCTTGAAATACATTTAAGTGAAATTGGAATTATAATACTTCAAGATTATAATAAAGGAGTGCTGACAAAAAATCTTATTAAAAAAGTTTCTGAATTTGCCGATAAGAACAAACTTAAAATATTAGTTGATCCTAAGTTTGAAAATTTTTTTGAATTTAAGAATGTTTATCTTTTCAAGCCAAACAAAAAGGAACTTGAAGAAGCTCTCGGGAAAAAAGCTAAGCAAAACGGTGAGCTTGATGAATTTGCAAGTGAACTTATGATCAGGCTGAACTGTGAAAATCTAATTCTAACATTGGGTGAACACGGAATGATGATCCTTGAAAATACAAACGGTAAGTTGAAGAAAGAGATAATCCAAACAAAAGCCAGGAAAGTTGCTGACGTTTCCGGTGCGGGCGACACCGTTATTTCCACAATTGCAGTTTGTCTTGCCGGTGGAGCTGATATAAAAAACTCTGCAGTAATTTCCAATTACGCTGCGGGTATTGTCGTTGAAGAAGTTGGAATTATTCCAATTTACAAAAATACTCTTATTGAATATATATTAAAGGAACAGCCGAAAGAATAGACCGCAGATTTATTTTATTACACTGATTGAAAGAGGACTCTATGGAATATTCAATTGATAAAACACAATTTGTTAGTCACTAAAACAGAAGAACTGTAAAACACTAAGAAAAAAATTTCAAATATTAATAAGATTTTGTGACTTAGTGTCTTGGTGGTTGAAAAAAAAAATTAAAAAGTTAAACTAGCTAAGATAAAATACAATTAATGATACTTCTGGCTAAAGATTTTAAAAAGACACGGGAGAAAATAAAATCGGAAGGAAAGAGTCTTATTTTTACAAATGGCTGCTTTGATATTCTTCACAAAGGACATATTTCATATCTGAACGAGGCAAAGTCTCTCGGAGACTATTTAATAATCGGAGTAAATTCGGATTCATCGATAAAAAAATTAAAAGGAAGTGACAGGCCGATCAATAATGAAAACGACAGAGCTTTTTTGCTCGATAATATCAAGGCGGTAGATTTTGTAGTTATATTTGAGGAAGATACACCATATGAATTAATCAAAGAGATCATTCCTGATTACCTTGTTAAAGGGGGAGACTGGAAGGAGAAAGATATTGTCGGATCTGATATTGTAACTGCTAGCGGAGGAAAGGTTGTAAGCTTAGAGTATGTGCAAGATTATTCAACTACAGGAATACTTAAGAAGATAATTGATAATTGATAATTGATAGTTAACAGTTAGCAGTTAGCAGTTAACAGTTAGCAGCTAGCAGTTAACGATTAACGATTAACGATTAACGATTAACAATTAACAATTAACCATTAACGTTTAACGATTAACCATTGACGATTAACGATTAACGATTAACGAATAACGAATAACAATTAACGAGTATTGGCCGAAGAAAAGAAGAATATAAATTCCGATAAGGAGGAGGTGGTTGTAAAGCCAATACAGAAAAGTTTTATTAAGAAACTTTTCAAATGGATGCTGATATCCTTTGGGGTTTTTATTTTACTTCTCGTGGGAATTTTCTTTTTTATTCAGACTGATCTATTCGATAAATGGGCCTTAGGAATTTTTCTCGATAAGATAAACACAACCCTGGAAGCAAAGGAATCAAAAATCTATGCGGAATCGCTTGAGGGAAATTTATTTAAAGGTTTTATTTTAAAAAATGGCAGCATCACAGTTAAAGGCGATACTTTAATAAAATTCGAGGCAATAAAGGCTGACTATGATATTTGGAAACTTCTCGATGATGGAATTTCCCTTCAGACTCTAATTATCAAAGATCCCAAAATAATTTTAACTGAGATCCGGGATAAGGACAACAATCTTAAGTTAAATCTTTTATATCTTCTAGAATCCGATAAAATAGATGAAGATACGTCTAAGTTTGAATTTGCCTGGGATGTATCTGCCGAGCATGTAGTAATACAAAACGGTAATGTCAGAATATTCGGGGAAAACACTTCAAGGCAATCGCTGTCAGACCTTGTAATGGCGAAGATTGATAGTTTTGATTTGAGTAATTTTGAAATGAACAATTTCTTTCTCGATATGGGAGTAAATTATTTCAGAAATACAAAAGATAT
>Ga0180121_10000086_pt1 | contig 30906 bp, 28 predicted proteins | sample AntDrymUQ5402106_2_FD_129676 | JGI IMG/M metagenome (GOLD analysis project Ga0180121, IMG submission 129676) | Polar desert sand microbial communities from Dry Valleys, Antarctica - metaG UQ540 (21.06) (version 2) (version 2) | ecosystem: Environmental > Terrestrial > Soil > Desert | place...
GCGATCCGCTGGAACACACGCTCATGGGCGAGGATCCCGCCCACGGTCACAGCCTTACGCAACTTCTCCGTGTCGACCTGGTCGACGGCTACCGCCGGAGCAGGTACGGCTATCGCTAAGCCCATTGCGGCCACGACAGATAGCGCCAGGGACTTCCGCACAGTTGCCTCCTCGTATCCGCGGCGGGGTCACCCGCCAGCGCGACTAGAACTGGTTCCTACTCCAGGGGTCTTCGCTAGCCCCGGACACAGGCACACAGACACACAGGCACACAGGGCGTCACCTAACCCCGCAAACACGGCGTGTGTCAACGGCGCCACGTCAGACGGCGGCACGTCAGCGTGGCGGAGCGGAGGCGCGCGCGCAGACTCGTTGCTCGTGTACGAGCGGCTCAGCGGCCTACTGCGCGATCTGGGCACCTCCCGGCCCAGCTACGTCACGGGTAGAAGCCGGTGCTGACTCCGGCGTCCTCGTAGGCCCGCATGATCTCGCGTGCGACGGCCTTGTTCGCCCGCCTGTCCGCCGACCACGGCCGCACCGGGTAGTGCTCGACGTCGATCCACACGTGGGGGACCGTCACCCGTCGGACCGTCAGCCCGACGGCATCGAGGCTCGCCAGGTTGTAGGTGCCCTCGGCGTGCCCGAACTTGCGCAGGCGGGAGAGGTGGTCCGCCCGGTGTACGGGCCGGTGCTGCCGTGGAGGGGCGAGCTTGGGCCGTTGGTCAGACCGATCACCACGAACTGCGCCTTCGTGCCCAGGAGCGGGAGGCCCAGCGAGCGGCGGCCGGGGAGTCTCGACGCCTGCGGTGCCGCGCCTGACCGGCTTTGCCCGACCGTGACACGAGTGGAGGGAAGTCGACGGGGACCGGCGTGGCGGCTTCGTCCCGGCCGGGGGCGTGCCTACTGTCGGTCCCGAAGGTCGGTACGGCGACAGGCCGACGAGTCGACAATGATCCGAGGACGGCCACGTGAGCACGCAACCGTTCGTCCCACGCGACGACACGCATGACGCGCACGAGATCCTGACGGCCATGGACACGGTGGCTGGCATGGAGCCGGCCCTCGACGAGGGCCCGGCCACGGCTGCAGCCGGCGGCGCCCGGCCGATCGGGCCGACCGGTCGGCCCATGCCGCTCCTGCCACAGCCGGAGCCGCGCGAGACGCACGGGCCGGCCCGCATCATCGCCATGTGCAACCAGAAGGGTGGCGTCGGCAAGACGACGACGACGATCAACCTGGGTGCGAGCCTCGCGGAGTACGGCCGGCGCGTGCTCCTCGTCGACTTCGACCCGCAAGGCTCGCTGTCGGTCGGGCTCGGCATCAATCCCTACGAGATCGAGACGAGCGTCTACCACCTGCTGATGGACCGTGACGTGTCCCTCGCGGACGTCGTCATCAAGACCAACGCGCCGGGTCTGGACGTGCTGCCGAGCAACATCGACCTCTCCGCAGCGGAGGTGCAGCTGGTCAACGAGGTCGCCCGCGAGCAGGTCTTGTCACGCGCGCTGGCACCTGCGGTGCCCGACTACGACTTCATCATCATCGACTGCCAGCCCTCGCTCGGGCTGCTCACGGTCAACGCCCTGACCGCCGCCAACGGGATCATCGTGCCGATGGAGTGCGAGTTCTTCGCCCTGCGCGGCGTCGCGATGCTCGTCGAGACGATCCGCAAGGTGCAGGACCGTCTCAACCCGGGCCTGGAGATCGACGGCCTGGTGGCCACGATGTACGACTCGCGGACCGTGCACAGCCGCGAGGTGCTGGCCCGCCTCGTCGAGGCTTTCGAGGACAAGGTCTTCCACACGGCCATCAGCCGGACCGTCCGCTTCCCGGAGACGACAGTCGCGGGTGAGCCCATCACGACGTTCGCCACCTCCTCCGGCGGCGCCTACTCGTATCGAGAGCTGGCCAAGGAGGTGCTCGCCAGATGCCCGGGCACGTGAGCTCCACGCCGGAACGGGGCGAGGACGAGCCGACGGCGCTCGTACGCCGGCTGCGGCCCGCCGACGGTCGGACCTCCGGTCGCGAACGCCATGACGAGAAGATCACCGTCTACGTCAGCCCCGAGGAGCTGGTCGCGATCGAGCAGGCGCGGCTGGTGCTCCGGGCCGAGCACGGCATCGCCGTCGACCGCGGACGCCTGGTCCGCGAGGCGGTGGCCGAGATGCTGATCGACCTGGGGGCCCGCGGGCCCGAGAGCGTCGTCGTCTCGCGCCTCCGCTCACCCTGACGCGCTCGGTTCCTCGCCCGTGACGGTGCTGGACTACCGTGCTGGCGTGAGCGAGGAGACCGTGAGCCAGGAACTCACCGAGCCTTCCGCCGAGTCCGGCGCCACCTTCCACGTCGACCTGGGCGACCTGTTCGAGGGGCCCTTCGACCTGCTGCTCGGCCTGATCGCCAAGCACAAGCTCGACGTCACCGAGGTGGCGCTGTCGAAGGTCACGGACGAGTTCATCGCCCACATCAAGGGCAAGGGCACCGACTGGGACCTGGGCCAGGCCACCGAGTTCCTCGTGGTGGCCGCCACCCTGCTCGACCTCAAGGCCGCGCGGCTGCTGCCGAGCGGTGAGGTGGAGGACGAGGAGGACCTCGCCCTCCTCGAGGCGCGGGACCTGCTCTTCGCCCGGCTCCTGCAGTACCGCGCGTACAAGCAGGTCGCGGTCGCCTTCGCTGGCCGGATGGCCGACGAGGCGGGCCGCTTCCCCCGGCCAGTGGTCCTGGAGCCGGCGCTGGCCGGCCTGCTGCCCGAGGTGCTGCTGGGGCTGGGACCGCAGGAGTTCGCGGCCCTGGCGGCCCGCGCTCTGACCCCCCGTCCCGCGCCGATGGTGTCGATCGACCATCTCCACGCTCCCGTGGTCAGCGTCCGGGAGCAGGCCGCGATCCTGGTCACGATGCTGCGCCGGTCCCGGTCGAGCACGTTCCGGGAGCTGACGGTCCGCTGTGACGGCACCGTCGTGGTGGCACGCTTCCTCGCCCTCCTGGAGCTGTTCCGCGAAGGCGCCGTCACCTTCGACCAGGTCTCCCCGCTCGCCGAGCTGCACATCCGCTTCACCGGCAGCGACGTCGGCGAGATCGGTGTCGACGACGAGTTCGACGAGCCCGACCAGACCCATGAGACCGACCCAGAGCAGCGCGACGTGCCGGCCGGGCCAGGACCAGAGGAGAACGCCGATGACGGATCACGTGACGACTGACGATGGGCCGCCGCTGCCGGCTGCCCTCGAGGCCATCCTCATGGTCGTCGACGAGCCGGTGGACGAGGTGCTGCTGGCGCAGGTGACGGAGCGACCCACCGAGCAGGTCCTCCAGGCGCTGCACGACCTGGCCGCGGAGTACGACGAGGCGGGCCGTGGCTTCGAGCTGCGCCAGGTGGCCGGCGGCTGGCGCTACTACACCCGGTCGTCCTGCACGGCGTACGTCGAGAAGTTCGTGCTCGACGGGCAGAACGCGCGGCTGACCCAGGCGGCGCTCGAGACGCTCGCGGTCGTGGCCTATCGGCAGCCGGTGAACAGGGCTCGGGTGTCGGCGGTGCGCGGCGTCAACGTCGACGGCGTGATGCGCACGCTGGTCGCGCGGGGTCTGGTCGAGGAGGCAGGGCGCGAGGACGGCCTGGGCGAGGGCGGCTCGATCCTCTACCGCACGACGGCCTACTTCCTCGAGCGGTTGGGCCTGAACAGCATCGACGACCTCCCGGAGCTGGCGCCTTTCCTGCCCGAGCTCGACCTCGCCGACCGGTCATCGTCGTGAGCGACGCGTTGGTGTCGTCGTGAGCGACGCGTTGGTGTCGTCGTGAGCGAGGGTGACGGGATCCGGTTGCAGCGGGTGCTCGCGTCGGCCGGGCTCGGCAGCCGGCGCGCGTGCGAGGAGCTGATCCAGGAGGGCCGCGTCGAGGTCGACGGGAGGCAGGTCCGGGTCCAGGGGATGCGCGTCGACCCCGACACCGCGGTCATCAAGGTCGACGCCATGCGGATCGCGTCCAAGCCCGACCACGTCTACCTGGCCCTCAACAAACCCAAGGGCGTCGTGAGCACGATGAGCGACCCCGAGGGCCGCCCGTCGCTGGCGGACTACGTGGCCGACCGCTCCGCGCGGCTGTTCAACGTGGGGCGGCTCGACGTCGACACGGAGGGCCTCATCCTGCTGACCAACGACGGCGACCTCGCGCACCGGCTGTCCCACCCGTCCTTCGGTGTGGAGAAGGTGTACCTCGCGGAGGTGACCGGTCCGGTCGCGCGCGACGTGGGCCGGCGGCTCAAGGCCGGCGTCGAGCTCGAGGACGGACTGGTGCGGGCCGACGCATTCAAGCTGGTGAGCACCGTCGGGTCGCGGGTGATGGTCGAGGTGTCGGTGCACGAGGGCCGCAAGCACGTCGTACGCCGGATGCTGGCCGAGGTCGGCCACCCGGTCTCGCGTCTCGTGCGCACCGATGTAGGCCCGGTCAAGCTGGCCAACCTCAAGCCCGGGAAGCACCGCAAGCTCAGCCAGCAGGAGATCGGCGCGCTCTACCAGGCCGTGGGTCTCTGACAGCAGCCCTTGCTTAATCGAAGCGCATCGCCACCGCGGCGGGCATACGAGCCGCCCGCCGAGCCGGGTAGTAGCCGAACAGGACTCCGACCGCCAACGCGGTGCTCAGCGCGACCAGGAGCGAGGCCGGGTCGATCACGGTCTGCCACCCCGCGAGGTCGCTGATGACATGCGCACTGCCGACTCCGACGGCCACTCCCACCGCGCCACCAGCAACGCAAAGAGCCACGGCCTCGATGAGGAACTGTCTCTGGATGTGCATCGGCTCGGCGCCTACCGCCTTGCGGATGCCGATCTCGCGGGTCCGCTCGGTCACCGACACCAGCATGATGTTCATGATCCCGATGCCGCCGACAACCAGGGCGATGGCACCCAGAGCGAGCGTCAGCGTCTCGAACGTGGAGGTTGCGGCCTGCGCCGTGGTGATGAGCTCGGTCTGGTCCTCGGTGCCGAAGTCCTCACCACGTCCGGGCAGGATCCGATGCCGCTCGTAGAGCAGCTCGTCGATGGAGTCCATGACCTTGGGCACGACGTGGTGGCTCGCTACCTGGACCGACGCTGAGCGCACCTTCTCACCCCCGAACAGGACCCGCTTGGCAACGGTCAACGGGACGAAGGCCTGGTTGTCGAGGTTCTCGTCGCCCAGGTTCCCCTTGCGGGCGAATACTCCGATGACGGTGAACTCGCGGTCGAGCATGCGGATGCTGCGACCGATGGGGCTGGCGTCGGGGAACAGACGTCGGGCAGGGCGTTCGCCGAGGACGACGACCTGGCGTCCGTCCCGCCCATCCTCGGCGGAGAGCAGCCGGCCCTGCGCGACGGCGTAGTTGTGCATCAGCTGGTAGAGCGGCGTGATCCCGGAGACGAACGGACTGGCCTGCACGCGCCCGGAGGAGACGACCAGTCCCTCGACGTTCTGCCGAGGTGCGACAGCCGTCACGCCGGGTAGCTGCTCCACGGCGTCGAGGTCGGCCTGCGTGAGGGTCCGGTCGGTCGCGGACTCGGTGCCGTCGGGTTGGATGACGAACTCTCCGTCGAGGATGATGATGTTCGGGCCGAGCCGTTCGAGGTCGGCCTCCACGCCCGCCCGGGCACCCGCGCTGATCGCCGTCAGGGCGACGAGCGATGCGACCCCGATGACGACGCCGAGGGCCGTCAGCACGCCGCGCAGCCAGTTGGCGCGCAGAGCCTGCAGGGCCACGCGGACCTGTTCCCCCAGCGTCATCTCGCCGCCCTATGGTGTCGGGGACCGACGACCTGGCCGGGTACGACGGGCTGCTCCTCGGCATCGATGCGGCCGTCGAGCATGTGGACGATCCGGGTGCCGCGCTCGGCCACCTCACGAGAGTGCGTCACCATCACGATGGTGGCACCTCCCGAGTGCACCTCCGTGAGGACGTCGAGAACCTCCTCCGCGCTGTGGGAGTCCAGGTTGCCGGTCGGCTCGTCGGCGAGCACGACGTCCGGGCGGATGACGATCGCGCGGGCTACGGCGACCCGTTGCTGTTGTCCGCCCGAGAGCTGGTTCGGCAGGTGCTCGGCACGGTCCAGGAGGCTGACCGCCGACAGCGCGGCCAATGCGCGTTCGCGGCGTTCGCGCCGCGAGACGCGTGCGTAGACGAGGGGGAGCTCCACGTTCTGCAACGCGGTCGAACGGGGCAGGAGGTTGAACCCCTGGAAGACGAACCCGATGCGTTCCCGGCGTACCCTCGCCGCCTTGCGCTCGTCGAAGTGAGCGACGTCCTCTCCCGCGAGCCGGTAAGCCCCCGAGGTCGGGGGCTCCAGGCAGCCGAGGACGGACAGCAGGGTCGTCTTGCCTGAACCCGAGGGACCCATGATGATCAGGAACTCCCCGGACTGCACGGTCAGGTCGACGCCACCCAGCGCCTCGACGCCGATCTCGCCGGAGTCGAAGCGCTTGCGCAGCCCAGCCGTCTGGATGACCATCACGCTTGGTCGTCAGCGGGGATTGCCACCCTCTCGCCCGCCCGCAGCCCCGACCGCACCTCGGCGTAGGCGGCGCCGACGAGCCCCAGCTCCACCTCGCGCTCCGTGAGGTTGCCGGACGTGGTCCGAACCATGATCGTGGCTACCCGACCCTCCCGGTCCTCGATCGCGTCAAGCGGGAGCCGGACCGCGTCCTGGACGCTCGCCACCACGATCCGCACGCTGACGCTCATCCCGGGACGGAGGTCCTCGGCATCTTTCAACGTGGCGATGACGGGGAACGTGACGACCCCTCCGATGTCGCCACCGCTGAGAGCCACGTCGAGGACCCTTCCGCTGTACGGTCGCCCGCCCAGCGCGTCGGCGCTGATGCGGGCCACGGCCCCGACCCGCGTGCGGCTCACGTCGAACTCGGTGAGGTTCAGGCTCACCACGAGGTTGGCGAGGTCTTGAACCCGCACGAGCGGCGACGCGGCGTCGACGGCCGCCCCCCAAGCGGTCAGGACGCTGGTGACTGTTCCTGCGGCCGGGGCTCGAACCGTGAGGCGGTCCGCGAGCTGACGGGCCAGGAGGACCTGCTGCTCGGCCACTGCGACCCGCAGACCGGCGATCGCCAGGTCGGTCTTGCTCGCCGGTGCGCCGCGCTGGCGCAGGACGGCGAGGTCCGCGTCGGCCCGGGCGACGTCCGCGCGGGCAGGCGAGACGGTCTCGGGAGCCGGGTGGCGCAGCAGGTCGAGGCGGCTCTCCGCCGCAGCGACCGCGGACCTTGCGGCGGTCAGACGCGCCGGCCCGCCGCTGTCCCGGACGGCGGCGAGGTCGGCTTTCGCCCTCGACAGCTCGCCTTGGGCCGCGCTCACCGTCACCGCCGGCGGGGCGAGCAGCTGGTCCAGCCTGCGCTGGGCGGCGTCCACCGCGAGCTTCGCGGCAGCCTGCGCTGTCGCGGTCGGCGGGTCCGAGGCCCGGGTCAGGGCATCCCGGTCCGCTCTGGCCTTGGCCAGGTCGGCCTCGGCCGCGGCGGTGTCGGCCGGGACCGGGACCCCGGATGCCTGGGCCGCCATCAGTCGCTCCTGGGCTGCGGCGACGGCCGCGTCGGCGGCGGCGATGTCCGCCGCGTTTGCCGCAGGCTGTATGCGCAGGAGCGTCTCCTGCTCGAGCTGGGCCTTGGCGACCTCGAGTTGGGCAGCCGCCAGCTCCGCCGGGTCGGGAGCGCCGAGGACCAGAGCCAGCCGCTGTGTCGCGGTCTCGACGGCCAGCTCCGCGGCCCCGAGGGCGGACGGTCGGGTCGACCCCGTGGCCCGTTCGGCCTCGAGCTCGGCGACCGCCCTGTCGACCTCCAGACGAGCTGCGGTCAGGTCCGCTGGCAGCGGGTCACCGGTGACCCGCGCGAGGTTGTCCTCCGCCGCAACGACCGACTGGTCGGCGTAGGCGAGCTCGGCGGCCGTGGGCGGCAGCCCTCGGGCCGGGTCCTGGACGCGCTTCTGCGCCAGGTCGAGGCGCGCTGCCGCGAGGTCGTGGCCGGCTTGGATCAGCGCGGCCTTGGCTGTCCCGTCGTCGGCGAGCCGCGCGATCCGCTGCCCGGCGGTGACCTCGTCCCCGACGCCGACCAGGAGCGACGTCACGTGCCCGGTGACGGTGGCGAAGACCGCCCCGGCAAGTCCGGACGACGATCCCGCCGACGTTGACGTGGCGGCGGCGTCAGCGGACGGGACAGCCAGCCGGGCCGCATCCGTCAATGTCGTGACATGTCCGATGCCACCCACGGTGACGGCGATCTCTCCCCGGTTCACTTTCACGGTCTCCGGCGAGTTGGAGGACGCCCCTTCTCCGCGTGTCGCGCCCCACACCCCCCCCGTGACGAGTACGAGGGCCGCGGCAGCGGAGACGATGATGCGTGGTGTCATGGATCATCCACTCCCAGGGGCAGCGAGGCCCGGGCTCATGCCACCCACGACGTGGCCGAGGAGCCGGCGGATCCGCGTGATCCGGCCCCTCATCGCCCGTTCCACCCTTCGCAGCTCACGTCAGACCCTCGCACGTGCCCCCCTCGATCTGCGGTTATCTCAAACTGTGCCCTTTCGTTGTAGGCCATCCGCTGATGCTCATCAATGGCCGCTTTTAACTAGTAGGTAGTGTCCCGCGGCAGCGTTGGACTGGGTCGCGGAGCCGGTCGGCGCCGCGGCCAGCCGCCGCCTCTGCCGGCGAACACCCGCCGCGAGCCGTTGGCGCCAGACCTATCCCTCGGGGACCAGGTAACCGCTCCGGGACGCCTCCTCCGCGGACGCCGACCCATCTCCCTCGGCTTGCAGGGCCCGCCAGCTCGGCAAGGCCAGGGAGAACGAGCTGCCCATGCCGAGCCTGCTGTGGACCCAGAGGCGTCCACCGTGCGCGAGCACGACCTCACGGGAGATCGACAGACCGAGACCGCTGCCACCGAGGCTGTGTGTGCTCGCGCTATCCACGCGGTAGTAGCGGTCGAAGAGATGCTCGCGATCCTCGAGCGAGATGCCGGGGCCCTCGTCGCTGACCGTGACGCCGACCTCGCCGTCGTGCCGCCAGCTGGTGACGTGCACGGTTCCGCCTGACGGGGTGAACTTGATCGCATTCTCGATGAGGTTCGAGATGGCCAGGTGAAGTCGCTGTGGATCCGCCTGCGCCTCCCACCGATCGCCATCGACCACCAGCGACACCTCTTTCGCGGCCGCCAGCAGTCTCAACGGCTTGGCCGCGTCCTCCACCGTCCGACGCAGGTCGATCCGCACGGTGAGCAGCTCGAGCCTTCCCTCCTCGGCGGCCGCCAGCGCCAGAAGGTTGTCGACCGTTCGGCTCACCCGGTCCACCTCCTCTCGCGCGCTCTCCAGCACCTCCCGCGCCGGCGGAGGTAGCACGTCGCCGCGAAGACTGACGTCGAACTCAGCCCGCATGACGGCCAGCGGAGTGCGCAGCTCGTGCGAGGCGTCGGCGATGAGCCTGTGCCTGTCGACCACGCCTCGTTCGATCCGCTCGAGCATTGCGTTCAGCGTCACGGCGAGGAGCCTGACCTCGTCGTGCGAGGCGGGAACGGCAATGCGCTCATGAAGCTGGCCCGCGCCGATCTCCTGAGCGTCCGACGTCATCCGCTCGACGGGTCGAAGGGCCTTTCGGGCGAGCCAGTAAGCAGCCAGCGTTGTCGTGGCCAGCGTCACGGGCCCCGCGATCAGCAGAAGCACGAGGACCCGTCGCACCGCCTCTTCGACCGGTCGCAGGCTCAAGGCAACGACCAGGAGGCGGGCCCGGTCCTGATCGCTGAACGCCGTGACCAGGACGCGATAGCGCTGGCCGTCCTCACCCAGCCGGACGCTGTTCGAGCTGGGCCGTCCGGCCAAGGCAGCGATCTGCGCCATTCTCGGCACCAGCGGCTCCGCGCCCGCGACCGCGCCGTAGATGGCCGACGCCTTTCCCCGGTCGTCGAGCACCTGTGCGCCACTCGAGGGCGGCAGGCTGGCGCTAGCCGCCTCCACGAACTCCTCGCGCTCGTCGTTGACGTCCGACGGCTCCTCTCTTTCGCCGTCCCGACTGTCGTCCGAGAAGGCGTTCATGATGGTGAGCGAGCTCGCACGCGCCTCATCATCGATTCCCTGCCGCAGGTCCGCCCAGAGCTGAAGGACGAGAAATGCGCCGAGGGACATGATGATCGTCGCGAGCAGCCCCGCGAACCACAGGGTCAGTCGGACGCGGATCGTCAAGTTCATGGCAACTCCAGCAGGAAGCCCTTGCCTCGTACAGTACGGATGAGGCGTCGACCTCGCGGGCGTTCGAGCTTTTTGCGCAAGTAACCGATGTAGACGTCGACGATGTTCGGCGAGCCTTGGTACCCCTCCTTCCACACCTCGGCAAGGAGTTGACCTCGCGGGACGAGTCGGCCGGAGTTGCGAGCGAGCATCTCGAGCACGTCGAACTCGCGCGCGGTGAGTTCGACCTGCTGTCCGGCCCGGGACACGATCCGGGTCGAGGAATCCACGTGCAGGTCCCCGATCACCAGGACCTGAGGATGCACCGAGGGACCGCGCCGAACGAGCACCCGGAGGCGCGCGAGCAGCTCGCCGAAGTCGAATGGCTTGACCAGGTAGTCGTCGGCGCCACCATCCAGGCCGCGGACGCGGTCGCGGACGTCGGCCCGTGCCGTGAGCATCAGCACCGGCGCCCAGCGCTCGCGGCGTCGAAGCTCTTCACAGACGGTGAAACCATCAAGACCAGGAAGCATCAGGTCAAGCACGACAGCGGCGTAGTCCTCGGTTGTGGCCTTCAACAGTCCGTCGTCGCCAGTACGCGCAACGTCGACCGCGTATCCCTCGTCGGAAAGCCCCCGCCGCAGCGCGCGGACGAGCTTCAAGTCGTCTTCAACGACGAGCAGCCGCACAGCCACCTCCTCCGACGTTCCATACAGGGGTTGCCACGACACCCAGCCCCGTGCAAGGTAGCAGGGAGACCCTAAGCCCTTCCTAAGCGAAATGATTGAGAGACTTTTCTCATACGACAGGGCACGAGTCCGGCTCCTCCGACGTGGGCTCCGGCACGATGCCGGTCACACCCGCGCGCTCGACGACACCGTCGCCTGGTTGGCGGTGCAGTGTTCCAAGACCACGGTGAGGACCTGATGCGGAGCCAATTTTCTTGCCTGAACGGCTTGACACCTGCCGTCATCGCGTGCACCTTAACGCCAAGTTCATAAGTTTTCTCTAAATCTGTGTGCAGCCGACTCGACACAGAGCATGTCCTGGGCGGGGTCACTGAGGGGTGGGGAAGATGAATTCGCTGTTCCGTGGGGTCATCCACTTTCGGCTGCTGGTGCTCGCGGTCGCCGTGGGTCTGCTGGGCTTCGGCATCGTGTCGCTGCGTAGCGCACCGGTCGGCGTCCTGCCGGAGTTCACCCCGCCCTACGCCGAGGTGCAGACCGAGGCGTTGGGCCTCTCGGCGGAGGAGGTGGAGCAGCTCATCACCGTCCCGCTCGAGGCGGACCTCCTCAACGGCGTCGAGGGCATCGACGTGATCCGTTCCGAGTCGGTGCCGGGGCTTTCGTCGGTCGTCATGGTCTTCGCGTCGGGCACCGACATCTACCGGGCTCGCCAGCTGGTGGAGGAGCGTCTGGCGCAGGCGCACGCGCTGCCCAACGTGTCGAAGCCACCGCACCTGCTCCAGCCGCTGTCCTCCTCCAACCGGGTGCTGATGATCGGGCTCTCCTCCGACGAGGTCTCACCCATCGAGCAGTCGGTCATCGCGCGCTGGACGGTGCGGCCGCGACTGATGGGCGTCCCTGGTGTGGCCAACGTGTCGGTGTGGGGGATGCGCGACCAGCAGCTTCAGATCCAGGTCGACCCCAACCGGCTGCGCGACGAGGGTGTCACGCTCAACCAGGTCATCCGCTCCGCCGGCAACGCGCAGGTCGTCTCGCCCCTGAGCTTCCTGGAGGCCTCGACACCGGGAACCGGTGGGTTCATCGAGACCCCCCAACAACGGCTCCAGGTGCGCCACCTCCTGGAGAAGATCGCTGACCCCGCCGAGCTGGGCAAGGTCCCGGTGGACGGCACGCAGGGGCGCCTGCGCCTCTCCGACGTCGCGACCATCGTGGTCGACCACCAGCCGCTGATCGGGGACGCGGTCGTGGCCGGTGGCACCGGGCTCGTCCTGGTCGTGGAGAAGTTCCCCGGTGCGGACACCTTGACGGTGACCGAAGGCGTGGAGGACGCGCTGGAGACGCTGCAGCCGGGCCTGACGGGGATGCGGACCGACAGCTCGATCTTCCGGCCGGCCACCTACATCAATGACGGTATCAACAACATCGGTCTCGCCTTGGGGGTCGGCGCTGTGCTGCTCCTGTTGGTCCTGCTGGCGCTGCGGTTGCACTGGCGTGCGCTGCTGATCGCCGCCGTGACGGTCCCGCTGTCGTTGGTGGTGGCCGGGCTGCTGCTGGTCCTGCTGGGCCAGGGTCTCAACGCGATCGCCTTCCTCGGCCTCGCCGCCGGTCTTGCCATCGTGGTCGACGAGGCGGTGGCGCCCACCGACCGGATCGTGCGTCGCTTGCGGGAGCACAGGGAGAACGGCGGCCCGGTCCCGCTCTCGACGGTAGTGCGGGAGGCGTCCGCGGAGGTCCGCCGTCCACTGATGTTCGCGACGGCGATCGTTGTGCTGGCCATCGTGCCGGCCGCCGTCCTGGGCGGACGCCCCGGCGCCTTCTTCGCGCCGCTGGTGCTCGCGTACGCACTGGCGGTCGTCGCCGCGATGATCGTGGCACTCACGGTCACCCCGGCGTTGAGCATGCTGGTCTTCAAGGGATGGCGGGAGCGCAGCGAGCCGAAGCTGCAGACCCGCGTCAGGACGAGCTACCTCGCAGCTCTGCAACGGGTGACGGGAGGCTGGCGTGGAGCGCTGGTCGCCGCGGGCACCTGCTTCGTGGTGGGCATCATCACCCTGCCGCTGCTGGGGATGTCGCTGATCCCGACCTTCCAGGACCGGGAGGTACTGGTGCGGTTGCAGAGCGAGCCCGGCACCTCCAACCCGCGGATGACCGAGATCGCCACCGAAGTCACCAAGGACCTCGAGGCCATCCCGGGGGTCGTCAACGTCGGCGCCCACATCGGGCGGGCCGTGGCCGGGGACCGGGTGACCAACGTCAGCTCGAGTGACGTCTGGGTGAGCATCGAGTCCGGCGGAGACTACGACGCGACCATGGACGCCATCGAGGCTGCCGTCGAGAGGGTGCAGGGCGTCGAGCGAGAGGTCATGACCTACTCGACCCAGAAGCTGCGCGACGTCGGTGCGGTCAACAGCGGGGAGAACGCCGTCAGGGGCGACAACCTCGACGTCCTGACCGGTGTGGACAAGCCGCTCGTGGTGCGTCTGTTCGGGCAGGACCCCGCCGTGCTCGCCACCGAGGCGGCCCGGGTCCGCGACATCATGGCGGAGGTCGACGGTGTCGTCGACCCGCGGGTGGACGCGCCGGCGATGCAGCCGACGGTCGAGATCGAGGTCGACCTCGAGCGGGCACAGGCCTTCGGCGTCAGCCCGGGTGACGTACGCCGCGCCGAGGCGACGCTGTTGCAGGGCATCCAGGTCGGCAGTGTGTTCCAGCAGCAGAAGGTGTTCGACGTCGTCGTGCAGGGGCTTCCGAGCACTCGTGGAAGCGTCGAGGACATGCGCAACCTGCTCATCGACCGGCCGGCCGGGGGTCACGTGACGCTGGGGCAGGTCGCCGACGTGCGGGTCGTCGAGACGCCCGCCGTGATCCAGCGCGACGCCGTCTCCCGACGGCTCGACGTCGAAGCAGACGTCAGCGGCCGCGGTCTCGGTGATGTCGTCAGCGAGATCGAGAACCGCCTGGCGAAGACCGAGTTCCCCATCGAGTACCACGCCGAGGTGCTCGATGCCGGGACCAATGACGAGATCGGCGCTGGCCGCGTCCTGGGCTTTGGGATCGCCGTGCTCGTCGCCGTGTTCCTGCTGCTGCAGGCCGCGTTCGGCAGCTGGCGGCTCGGCGCTCTCGTCTTCTCGGCGTTGCCGCTGAGCCTGGTCGGTGGTCTGGTGGCCGCCGTGGTGGCCGGCGGTGAGCTCTCGGTGGGCTCGCTCGTCGGGCTGCTCGCCGTGTTCGGGTTGGCGACCCGCAGCAGCGTGCAGCTCGTCTCCGGCCTGCAGGCTCTCGAGCTGCGTGCAGGCGAGTCCCGTGCCGCACACCTTCGGCGCGGCGCAGGCGAGCGGATCGCTCCTGTCCTCGCGTCCACCGTCGCGCTGGCCGCACTCGTGCTGCCGTTCGCGGTCCTCGGCGCCGGGCCAGGGCTGGAGCTGCTGCATCCGATGGCGATGGTGGTGCTCGGCGGCCTGGTCACCACGACTGTCGTGACCCTGTTCGTCCTTCCGGCGCTCTACCTGCAGCTGGCTCCGCCACCTGCACAGCACCGCGGCGAGACAGACCAGGAGATGGAGCATCTGGCGCGCGACCTCGATGGGCAGGGCCCGGCCCTCCGCAACGGCTTTCCGCCCCACCAGCGGTCGGACTCGCTTGCCAGGGTGCGCGACGAGGAGACGGTGACGTGAGCGCGTTGCGCGCCGCGACGTGGTCGTCGCGGCCGGTGTCGGCAGTGCTGGTGGTCGTTGCCGCCGGGTTGCTCGTGTCCGGGTGCAACCGGAGCGAGCCGGCAGCCGCCGACAGCGTGTACGAGCCGGCCAAGGTCGGGGAGCAGACCGACGTGGGGGTCAAGGAGGTCACCTTCACGGCTAAGGCGGCGGCGCGGGTGGACCTCGCGACCGCGGTCGCGGAGCCGGTCGGAGAGTTCACGGTCGTCCCCTACGCGTCGCTGATCTACGACGGCCAGGGCGTCACGTGGGTCTACACGAACCCCTCTCCGCTGGGCTTCCTGCGCGCGCAGGTCGTGGTGGACCACATCGAGGGGGACCAGGTGACCCTCGCCGACGGTCTCGCGGCCGGCACGCGGGTCGTGACCGTCGGGGCCGCTGAGGTCTACGGCGCAGAGCTGGAAATCGCGGGCGAGCACTGAGATGCGAAACGAGGGGTCGGCTGATGCGTCACATCGTCGGTAGCAGTCTGCGGTTCAGGTGGCTTGTGGTCTTCGCTGCCGTGGGTCTGATGGTCCTCGGCTTCGCCGAGATCCCGGGCACCAAGGTCGACGTCTTCCCGGAGTTCGCCCCACCGCGGGTGGAGATCCAGACGATCGCGCTCGGGAACTCCTCGAACGAGGTCGAGCAGCTGATCACGGTGCCGATCGAGGACCAGCTGGGTGGGATCGACGGCGTCGAGGCGCTGAGGTCGAAGTCGGTCGCCCAGCTGTCCTCGATCCAGCTCATCTTCAAGCGCGGGACCGACGAACTCCAGGCCCGCCAGCTGGTGGCAGAGCGCATCGGGGCCATCACGGCCACCTTGCCGACCTGGGCGAGCCCGCCGTTCATGATGCCGGCGTTGTCCTCGACGAGTCGGATCATGAAGATCGGCCTCACGTCGGACGACGTCGACCTGATCGACATGTCGACGATCGCCTACTGGAAGATCAGGGCCCGGCTGCTGCGTGTCCCCGGCGTCGCCCAGGTCGCGATCTGGGGCGAGCGGCTGCCGCAGCGTCACGTCCAGGTCGACCCGGCACAGCTGGCGAAGCACGACGTGTCGCTGCAGACGGTGATGGACACCGCCGCGAACGCCCTCGACGCAGGTCTGCTCAGGTACTCCGACGGCGCGGTCGTCGGCACCGGAGGGTTCGTGGAGACCGCCGACCAGCGGCTCAACATCCGCCACGTCCAACCCATCACCGGGCCCGAGGAGCTCGGGCAGGTGCCGGTCGTCGAGCGTGACGGCAAGACCCTGCGCCTGGAGGACATGGGCCGGGTGCTGGTGGACTCCGGCCCGCTCATCGGCGACGCCGTCATCAACGACGGTCCCGGCCTGATGCTGATCGTGCAGAAGTACCGCGGAGCGAACACCCTGGAGGTGACTCGGGGCGTCGAGAGCGCGATGGCCTCGATGGCGCCCGGGCTGCCCGGCATCGCAGTCGACACCACTATCTTCCGGCCGGCTACGTTCATCGAGCAGTCGATCGACAACCTGCGGACGGCGATGCTCATCGGCATCCTGCTGGTCATCCTGATCATCGTTGCCTTCTTGTTCGAGTGGCGCACCGCGTTGATCAGCCTCATCGCGATCCCGCTCTCGCTTGTCTCGGCCCTGCTGGTCCTCGACGCGTGGGGAAGCACCGTCAACGTCATGGTGCTCGCCGGGTTGGTGGTCGCGATCGGGGTGGTGGTCGACGACGCCATCATCGACGTCGAGAACATCGTGCGACGACTGCGGCAGGCACGCGCCGAAGGCAGGGACACCTCCACGTTGCGGATCGTGCTCGAAGCCTCGGTGGAGGTGCGGACGGCCATCACCTACGCGACCCTGATCAACGTCGTAGCCGTCGTGCCGGTGCTGTTCCTGGAGGGCCTCTCCGGTGCCTTCTTCCAGCCGCTGGTGCTCGCCTACGGGCTGGCCGTGCTCGTCTCGATGGTCGTCGCGCTGACACTCACGCCGGCGCTGTGCCTGCTCATGCTCTCGCGCGGTAAGCTGGTGCGACGCGAGTCGCCGCTGCTGCGGGTGCTCAAGCGCGGATACTCGGCGGTGCTCTCACCCCTGCTGCGCAAGCCGCAACCGGCCATGGCCACCGCCATGGTGCTGACGCTGGCCGGCGTGCTCGCCTTCCCGACGCTGGGCAACCAGCTGCTTCCCGACTTCAAGGAACGCGACTTCCTGATGCACTGGCTGACCCAGCCCGGCACCTCCGCGGCGGAGGAGACCCGCGTGTCCGTCTCAGCGTGCAAGGACCTGCGCGAGATCCCGGGCGTACGCAACTGCGGCTCGCACATAGGCCAGGCGCTGCTCGCGGACGAGGTGTACGGAGTCGACTTCGGCGAGAACTGGATCAGCGTCGACCCCGCTGTCGACTACGACAAGACCCTGGCGTCCGTGCACGAGACCGTCGAGGCCTATCCGGGTCTGTACCGCGACGTCCAGACCTACCTGCGGGAGCGCATCAAGGAGGTGCTCACGGGGTCCAGCGAGTCGATCGTCGTGCGGATCTACGGTTCGGACCTCGCGGTGCTGCGGGAGAAGGCGGACGACATCGCCAAGCGCATCGCGAGCGTGGAGGGAGTAGTCGAAGCGCACGCCTCGTTGCAGACCGACCTTCCGCACATCGAGGTCGAGCCGGACATCGCCGCCGCGCGACGCTACGGGCTGACTCCGGGCGACATCCGCCGGCAGGCCTCGACGATGATCGCCAGTGAGGAGGTCAGCGACATCTACTCCGGTGGCCGAGCCTACGACGTGCACGTCACGGCCATTCCCGAGGCCCGCGACAGCGTCACCGACGTGGAGAACCTTCAGCTCGACACGCCTGGTGGCGAGCGGATCCGCCTGTCGGACGTCGCGGACGTGCGCCTCGCCCCGACCCCGAACGCGATCGAACGCGAGCAGCAGTCGCGCCGGATCGACGTGGGAGCGAACATTGAGGGACGGGACCTCGCCTCCGTCGTCGATGACGTCGAGGACCGCATCGAAGGCGTCGCCCTGCCGCGTGCCTACCACGCCGAGGTGCTGGGAGAGTCCGACGAGCTCAACGCGGCGCAGAACCGGCTCTTTCTCTTCGGCCTCGTTGCGCTGGCCACGATCCTGCTCCTCCTGCAGGCAGCCTTCGGCAGCTTCCGGCTGGCCCTGCTGACCTTCCTGCTCCTGCCGATGGCTCTGGTCGGTGGCGTCCTCGCGGTCTACCTCGGTGACGGCCTGCTCTCCCTGGGGTCGCTCGTGGGCTTCCTCGCCGTGTTCGGCATCGCCGCGCGCAACGGGATCCTGATGATCAGCCACTTCCAGCGGCTCGAACGTGACGAGGGTCAGGCCTTTGGTCCGGCGCTCGTCCTGCGCGGGGCCAGCGAGCGCTTGGCACCCATCCTGATGACCGCGTCGGCAACCGGGCTCGCGCTCGTCCCGCTGGCCCTCACCGGCAGCATCCCGGGCCATGAGATCGAGCACCCGATGGCCATCGTCATCCTGGGTGGGCTCCTCACCGCCACCCTGCTCAACCTCTTCGTCCTGCCGTCGCTGTACCTGCGGTTCGGGAGAAGCCGCCGGGAACAAGCGGTCTGACGCCGACGTAACCCCGCGCCCAGACCGCCGATCCCCAGACGTGAACGGTCCAGCCGTGGTCCGCGCGGGCTACGACGCGATCGGGAAGCGCTATCACGAGTGGTCACACCTGAGCGCGAGGTGCTCCGGCGTCTGCGGCCGAATAGCACGGTCGTGGACCTCGGGTGCGGCCCCGGTGACCCCGCGACGAGGATGCTGTCCGATCACCACGACGTGCTGGGCGTGGACCTGTCCATGGAGCAGCTGCGGATTGCCCGGCGACTCGCCCCCCGCGCAGGGCTCGTCCAGGCCGACCTGGTCGACTTCACGCTGCGCGCCGGGTCGGTCGACGCGGTGGTGTCGTTCTTCGCTCTCGGACACCTCCCTCCCGACGCCCACTCCCCGCTCCTGCAACGCGCTGCGACGTGGCTGCGTCCTGGAGGGCTGCTCTTGACCAGCGCGCCACTCGACCCTGGGGCGGCGGTCGAGGAGGGCTGGCTGGGTGTGCCGATGTACTTCGGCGGCATCGGAGTCGCAGCGACGCTGCAGGCCGTGACAGACGCCGGCCTCGTCGTCGAGTCGGCCCGCGAGATCGCAGAGGACGAGGGTGACGACCGCGTGGTCACGTTCCTGTGGGTCCTGGCCACCAAGCCGTGATCAGCAGGCGACGCCTACGACCTGGGACACCTTGCGGTCGTCGATGCGCACGACGATGGCCGAGCGGCCAGCACCGAGGCGAAGCGCAGCGCGCGGCGATCACCGCGGCCGGTGATCCCCAGCTCGTCGGCCGGGAGGACGATCAGGTTGGGCATCAGCGCACCGGCCGGGACACGGTCTAACTTCGTGCTCGTGGTTGCCGAGGGAGACGACTCGGCCGCACGTGGTCGGGGGCTCAAGGTGTCGTCACCGCGCTTCGCGCACGCCGACGAGCGCGACGACGACCCCCATCACAGCCGCCGTGCTGCCATCACGGCGGATGCGCCGCTCCTCCCGTGCTCTCGTCCGGGGCGTCATGCTCGCCACCGACAAGAGGTCGCGCCCACTCCAGCGGTGCCACCGGCGGTTGCCCCTCGGTCCTGCCGAGCGTGACGCCCAGGCTGGCGAGGCTGACCAGCACGAGGGCGACGAGCTCCCGGGCGGACAGCCGCTGCTGCAGCACCGCCAGCCCGGCGAGTGCCGCCGCCGCGGGCTCCAGGCTCATCAGGATGCCGAAGACGCGCGTCGGGATGCGGCGCAGGGCCGCGAGCTCCAGGCCGTAGGGCACCACCGACGACAGGAGGGCCACGGCGAGCCCGACGCCCAGCACCAGCGGGTCGGTCAGCGCACTGGTGGCCCCGTCGGCGCCGAAGGGGAGCGCGAGTGCCGCGGCGATCACGAGGGCGACCGCGAGCCCGTCGATGCCGGGCACGAGACGGCCGACCCGCGCGCTGGCCAGGATGTACCCGCCCCAGAACAGACCGGCGAGCAGCGCCAGCGCCAGGCCTCCCAGCGGTACGTCGGAGCTGCCGTCCGCCCCGAGCAGGACCACACCCGAGGCCGCGAGGAGCACCCAGACGAAGTCGCTGAACCGGCGGCTCTGCACCAGCGCCACCAACAACGGCCCGACGAACTCCACCGTCACGGCGACGCCCAGCGGCACCGTACGGATGGAGAGGTAGAACGCGATGTTCATCGCGCCCATCGTCAAGCCCAGCAAAGCCGCTGCACCGAGCTGCTCCCGGGACCAGCGGCGTACCCGGGGACGGACGACCAGCACCAGTACCAGCGCCGACAGGCCGAGTCGCAACAGGGTGATCCCGTTGGCGCCGGTCACGTCGAACACCGTCCGCGCCACCGCGCTGCCCAGCTGCACCGAGGCGATCGCGACCAGCACGAGCAGCGGCGCCGGGACCCGGTCGGTCGACGCGCGGCGGTCCCCGGGCGCGGTCATCCGGGAAGGGTAGGGCTCTAGGGTGACCGGCATGGCCGTGCGTGCGATCAGGGGAGCGACCCAGCTCGACCACGACGACCGGGACCACCTGCTGGAGTCCGTCGTCGAGCTGATCCGCGCTGTCCTCACGCAGAACGACCTCGCGACCGACGACCTGATCTCCATGCTGTTCACCGCGACACCCGACCTGCACAGCGAGTTCCCTGCGCTGGCGGCCCGCCGGCTGGGCATCGGCGACGTCCCGCTCCTGTGCACGCAGGAGCTCGACGTCACCGGCGCCCTGCCGCGGGTGATCCGGGTGATGGTCCACGCCGAGACCGGCCTGTCGAAGGCGGACGTGCGTCACGTCTACCTGCGCGGCGCCGCGGCCCTGCGCCGCGACCTCGCGCAATGACGTCAGCCGACGGGGACATTCGCAGCGCTCTCGTCGTCGGGTCCGGGCTCATCGGCACGTCGGTCGGCCTGGCCCTGCGCCGGCGCGGTGTGGTGGTGCACCTGACCGACCGTGACCCCGTGGCCGTACGCCGGGCGTCGGACCTCGGTGCCGGCACGCCCGACCCGCCGACCCAGCAGGTCGACCTGGCGGTCGTCGCGGTGGCTCCGTCGGCCACCGCCGAGGTCGTGGCCGGGCTGATCGCGGGCAACGTCGCAGCCACCGTCGTCGACACGGCCGGCGTGAAGGAGGTCATCGCGCGCCAGATCACATCCGTGGTCGGTCCGGCGCCGCACTTCGTCGGCACCCACCCGATGGCCGGTCGTGAGCGCTCCGGACCTGGTGCTGCGCGGGCCGACCTGTTCGAGGGACGGCCGTGGGTCCTCACCCCGGGGTCGGCCGACTCCCGCTCGCTGGCCCGCGCCCACCGACTCGTCGACCTATGCGGAGGGGTCGGGGTCGAGATGGATGCAACAGCGCACGACGCGGCCGTCGCCCTCGTCTCCCACGTCCCGCAGGTCGCGGCGTCCATCGTCGCGGCGCGGTTGGCCGAGGGGGAGGACCTCGCCCTCGGCCTGACCGGACAGGGGCTGCGCGACGTCACCCGGGTCGCCGCGTCCGACCCCGACCTGTGGGTTGACGTCCTCGTGGCCAACGCCGAGCCGGTGGCCCGCATCCTCACCGAGCTCCGGCAGGACGTCGACGCAGTGGTCCACGCCCTGCAGGACATCGTCGAGGACCCCGACGACCCCGACTGGGCGCGCACGTCGCTTCGCGAGGTGCTGCTGCGCGGCAACGCCGGACGGGCCCGGCTGCCGGGCAAGCACGGTGGCCGGTCCACGTCCTATGCCGTCGTGCCGGTCGTGGTCCCCGACCGGCCGGGTGAGCTGGCCCGGCTGGTCAACGACGTCGGGGCGGCAGGGGTGAACATCGAGGACCTGCACATCGAGCACTCGCCCGGCCAGGCTGTGGGGCTCGTCGAGCTGGCCGTCACGCCCGAGGCCGAGACGCAGGTCACGCAGGCGCTGACCGCGCTCGGGTGGGTGGTGCACGCCGAGAAGGCGTAGCCTCTGGGGGTTCCCCACCCCGACGGTCCGAGGTCCCTCCATGCCCACGTCCCGCCCCGAGCAGCGCTCCGGGGCCCGGCTCGTCGTCGCCGTCGACGGTCCGTCCGGGTCGGGCAAGTCCAGCGTGTGCCGTGCGGTCGCCGAACGGCTGGACCTGCGCTACCTCGACACCGGCGCGATGTACCGCGCGCTCACGTGGTGGGCGCTGGAGCAGGGGATCGACCTCTCGGACCCGGCGAGCGAGCCGGCGGTGGCCGGGCTCGCGCGGGACCTACCCCTGGAGGTCGGCCTCGTCCCCTCATCGCCGCACCTGACGCTGGACGGTCATGACGTCAGCGCCGCGGTCCGGGAACCGCGCATCTCCGCCGCGGTGAGCGCCGTCGCCACCAACCTCGCGGTCCGCGAGGAGCTCGTCCGGCGCCAGCGCGCGATCGCTTCCGAGGACGGCGGCATCGTCATCGAGGGCCGCGACATCACCACCGTGGTCGCGCCACACGCCGACGTACGCGTCCTGCTCACGGCGAACGAGCAGTCGCGGCTCGCCCGCCGGGCCCTCGAGGTGCACGGCAGCGACGACGAGGACGCCATCGACGCGACCCGCGACCACGTCGTGCGGCGCGACACGGTCGACTCGACCGTGGCCACCTTCACCGAGGCGGCCGACGGCGTGACGGTGGTCGACTCGTCGGCGATGACGTTCGAGGAGACGGTCGAGGCAGTCCTGGCGCTGGTCCGCGCCGCGGCCCGGGTGTCGTCGTGACCGAGGACGTCGTGGACGAGACAGGCGACGTCGGACCCGTCCCGGTGGTCGCGGTCGTCGGCCGGCCCAACGTCGGCAAGTCCACCCTGGTCAACCGCATCCTCGGGCGTCGGGAGGCAGTCGTCGAGGACGTCCCCGGGGTCACCCGCGACCGCGTGCCGTACGACGCCGCGTGGAACGGCCGCCGCTTCACCGTCGTCGACACGGGCGGCTGGGAGCAGGACGCGAAGGGTCTGCAGGCGCAGGTCGCCGCGCAGGCCGAGATGGCCATCGCTGCAGCCGACGCCGTCATGTTCGTCGTGGACGCCACCGTCGGCCCCACCGACACCGACGAGGCCGTGGTCAAGGTCCTGCGCCGGGCCGGCAAGCCGGTCGTCCTCGTCGCGAACAAGGTCGACAACGCCAAGACCGAGGCAGACGCAGCCGACCTGTGGTCCCTCGGCCTCGGCGAGCCCTATCCCGTGTCCGCCCTGCACGGCCGTGGCAGCGGCGACCTGCTCGATGCCGTGCTCGGTGCATTGCCCGAGACCCCTGCCGAGGCGTACGACGAGGAGGGCGGCCCCCGTCGGGTCGCGCTCCTGGGCCGGCCCAACGTCGGCAAGTCCTCGCTGCTCAACAAGCTGGCCGGCACCGACCGCGTCGTCGTCGACTCCGTCGCCGGCACCACCCGCGACCCCGTCGACGAGATGATCGAGCTCGGTGGACGCGAATGGCGCTTCGTCGACACCGCCGGCATCCGGCGGCGGGCCCACCAGTCCAGCGGCACCGACTACTACGCGACGTTGCGCACGCAGTCGGCCCTCGACCGCGCCGAGGTCGCCGTGGTGCTGGTCGACTCGAGTGACACGCTCTCCGAGCAGGACACCCGCATCATCACGATGGTCGTCGAGTCCGGCCGGGCGCTGGTCATCGCCTACAACAAGTGGGACCTGCTCGACGAGGAGCGCCGCTTCTACCTCGAGCGCGAGATCGAGCGGGACCTCGTGCAGGTGCAGTGGGCACCGCGGGTGAATATCTCCGCCACCACCGGCCGGCACATGGAGAAGCTGGTGCCGGCTCTGGACCAGGCGCTGGAGTCCTGGGACTCCCGGGTGCCGACGGGTCGCCTCAACGCGTTCCTCGGCGAGCTCGTCGCGGCGCACCCGCACCCGATCCGCGGGGGCAAGCAGCCGCGCATCCTGTTCGCCACCCAGGCCGACACGCGCCCGCCGCGGTTCGTCCTGTTCTCGAGCGGCTTCCTCGAGGCCGGCTACCGACGGTTCGTCGAGCGCCGGCTGCGCGAGGAGTTCGGCTTCATAGGGACCCCCATCGAGGTCAGCGTCAAGATGCGCGAGAAGCGCGGCCGCTGACCGGGCCAGCGACCTTTGGGGCCAGCCGGCGCTCAGGAACCCCTGCAAGGTCGCTCACCACATCAGCCCACCAGGACGACCGTCAGCCGGGTGTCCGACAGCGAGCTGATGCGCGGGAGGACCCGTGGGCGCTCGGCGAACTCCGCAGCGAGCGACCGGGCATCCCGACGTCGGCCGGATGGGTAGTAGACGGTCGTCGTGCGCACGTTTCCCGAGAAGTCGTCCACCCGCCCGATGCTCCAGCCGCGCTCTCGCAGCCGGGCTGCCGTCGACGCAGCGATGCCGCCCCCGGCCGACTGGTTCAGGACGTCGACCCTGCGTGGCCCCAGTTCCGCCGTCGTCGACGGGCTGGGTGGTGCTGTGCTCGAGGTCGCAGGGGGCGGGGAGGACGGAGGCGTGACCGACGGGTCGGCGCCCGGGCGGGACGACGTCCCGGTGGGCGTCGGGGACGGCGCCCTCGATGACGTCGCGTCGTTCGTCGTGCCGTCCAGGCCGGTCACCGCGAAGACCGTGGTGATGACGGTGGCGACCGCCAGGACGGCGAGCAGCTGGGTGAGGAACAGCCGGGCGAGCAGCCCGACCGGGCCGCGCTCCCGACCGGGCTGCGGACGCGGCCGTCCCTCGGGGGGTGGTAGCTCGTCGGTCACGAGGACAGCCTGCCCCATGCCTCCTGCCCGCCGTACGGTGTCCGTGTGACATCGGACGTGAGCACGCCCGCGGCCCTGGCCCAGCGTCTCGACGAGCAGGGCTACCTGGCCGACGAGGGTGTGTCCACCGCGGCGTACCTCGCGTTGACGATGGGCCGCCCGCTGTTCTGCGAGGGCGATGCGGGTGTCGGCAAGACCGCCCTCGCGGGTGCCCTCGCCGGCGTCCTCGACGCCCCGCTGATCCGGCTGCAGTGCTATGAGGGCCTCGATGCCGCGCAGGCCCTCTACGACTGGGACTTCCCGCGCCAGCTCCTGCACCTGCGCGCGGCCGAGGCCGCCGGTGTCGCCGACGCGGAGCGGCTCGAGGCCGAGCTCTACGACCGGCGTTTCCTGCTCGCCCGGCCGCTGCTGCAGGCCCTGGAGCAGAGCACGCGGGCGCGGCCCGCCGTCCTGCTGGTCGACGAGGTCGACCGCGCCGACGACGAGTTCGAGGCGTTCCTGCTCGAGGTGCTCAGCGACTTCACGATCACCGTGCCCGAGCTCGGGACGATCCGTGCCGAGCGGCCGCCCGTCGTGGTGGTCACCAGCAACCGCACCCGCGAGGTGCACGACGCGCTCAAGAGGCGCTGCCTCTACCACTGGCTCGAGCACCCCGGCCTCGAGCGCGAGGTGGCCATCATCCGCCGGCGTCTCCCGCAGGCGAGTGCGGCCCTCGCGGAGGCCGTCGCGCGGGTCGCCCGGGCCGCCCGCGCCGAGGACCTGCTCAAGCCGCCGGGCGTCGCGGAGTCGCTGGACTGGACCGAGGCGCTGGTGGCCCTGGGCGCACGGGGGCTCGGCGACGGCGACCTCGACCGGGCGTGCGCAAGCCTCGGTGCCTTCCTGAAGTACCGCGAGGACCAGGAACGGGTGGCCGGCCGGATCGCCGAGTGGGCGGCCACCGGGTGACCGTGCCCCGTCCAGACGCCGACCTGACGAGGACCCTCGTGGGCTTCGCCCGGACGCTGCGCGCGGCCGGTGTGGACGCGTCGGTCGGCCGGCTCCACCAGACCGTCGACGCCGTCACCCGACTCGACGTCGCACACCGCCGCGACCTCTACTGGGCGGGCCGGTTGACCCTGTGCGCCGGCCCCGACGACCTCGACCGCTACGACCGCGCGTTCCTGGCGTACTTCGCCGGCGTGCAGGCACCGCCCGTGCGCCGCGTGTCGCCTGTGCAGGTGGTGCGCCCGGTGGCCGTCCCCGGCACCGAGCGCGAGGCCGGTGACGGGATCGATCCCGACGAGCCACCGGCCGCGACCGCCAGTGAGCTCGAGGTGCTCCGCCACCGGGACCTGGCCGCTCTCACGGCCGCCGAGCGCGCCGTCGTACGCCGGCTCATCGCGGCCATCGACCCGGTCGGCGAGACCCGCCTGTCCCGCCGCCACCGCCGATCCGCCTCCGGCGCCGTCGACGCGCACCGCACCGTGCGCGCGATGCTGCGTCGCGGCGGGGAGCCCGTGCGTCTGGAGCGGCGCGTACGCCGGGTGCGACCGCGCCGGCTGGTCCTCATCGTCGACGTCAGCGGGTCGATGCAGCCCTACGCCGACTCGTTCCTGCGGTTCGCGCACGCCGCCGCCCGGCGCCGTCCCGGCACCGAGGTCTTCACCGTCGGGACCCGGCTGACGCGCGTCACCCGGGAGATGCGTGGTCGGGACCCGTCGGCGGCGATGCTGGCCGTCACCGGGGCCGTGCCGGACTGGAGCGGTGGCACTCGGCTCGGTGAGCTGGTCAAGTCCTTCCTCGACCAGTGGGGCCAGCGCGGCGTCGCGCGCGGGGCGGTGGTGCTGGTGGCCTCGGACGGGTGGGAGCGCGGTGACGCCGGCCTGCTCGGTGAGCAGATGCGCCGGCTGTCCCGCCTCGCGCACCGCGTCGTGTGGGCCAACCCGCACCGCGGCCAGCCCGGTTATGCGCCGACGACCGCCGGCATGCAGGCAGCCCTGCCCCACGTCGACGACTTCGTCGACGGCCACTCGCTCGGCGCTCTCGAGCAGCTCGCCGCCGTCCTCTCCGGAGGGCCGCACCGTGCATGACGTCGTCGACGAGGTCGCCCGGCTCTACGGCGCGGGGGAGCGGTTCGCCCTCGCCACGGTCGTCGGCACGTGGCGCAGCGCGCCGCGCCAGCCGGGTGCCGCGATGCTCGTGGCCGCGAGCGGCGAGCCGACCGGCAGCGTCTCGGGCGGCTGCGTCGAAGGCGCGGTCTACGAGCTCGCGCAGGAGGTGATGGGCAGCGGCGAGGCTGTGCTCGTGCGCTACGGCGTCAACGACGACGACGCGTTCGCCGTCGGGCTGACGTGCGGCGGCATCATCGACATCTTCGTCGAGCCCCTCGACGTCACGGCGTTCCCCGACCTGCCCGCCGTCCTCGCCTCGATCGCCACTCACGAACCGGTCGCCGTCGCGACGGTCGTCGACGGCCCTGGCCGCGTCGGTGCCCACCAGGTCGTGTGGCCGGAGCGGGTCGCGGGCGGCCTCGGCTCCCAGCGGCTCGACGACGCGGTGGCCGACGACGTGCGCGGGATGCTCGACCACGGGGTCACCGGCGTGCTGCGCATCGGCCCCGACGGCGAGCGCCGCCAGGACGAGCTCAGCGTCTTCGTCCAGTCCTTCGCCCCCGCCCCGCGGATGCTGGTCTTCGGGGCCATCGACTTCGCGGCGGCCGTCGCCCGGGTCGGCAAGTTCCTCGGCTACCGCGTGACCGTCTGCGACGCCCGTGGTGTCTTCGCGACGGCAAAGCGGTTCCCCGAGTCCGACGAGGTCGTCGTGGAGTGGCCGCACCGCTACCTCGCCACCACCGAGGTCGACGCGCGCACGGTCATCTGCGTGCTCACCCACGACCCGAAGTTCGACGTCCCGCTGCTCGAGGCAGCGCTCCGGACCGACGCCGCCTACATCGGCGCGATGGGCAGCCGGCGCACCCACGACGACCGGCTGGCCCGGCTGCGCGAGGAGGGGGTCACCGAGGAGACGCTGCGCCGGCTCGCCTCGCCGATCGGGCTGGACATCGGCGCGCGCACCCCCGAGGAGACGGCCGTGTCCATCGCCGCCGAGATCGTCGCGCGGCGCTGGGGCGGCACCGGTGCGCCCCTCACCCGCACTGACGGACCCATCCACGCCCCAACCCCCTCTGACCCCCGGTGATCATGCAGTTGTGGTTGACGGCCCAGCTCGCTCAGCAACCACAACTGCATGATCAGCGCTGAGGGGGTGGGTGGGTTGTGGTTGCTGCCGTGACCGCCGCCGTCGCGGGCCTGGTGCTCGCCGCCGGTGCCGGCCGGCGCTTCGGCAGCCCCAAGGCGGTGGTGGAGATCGACGGCGAGCGGCTCGTCGACCGGGCCGTGCGCACGTTGCGCGAGGGGGGCGCGGCCCCGGCGTACGTCGTGGGTGGTGCTGTTGCGCTCGACGTCCCCGGCGCCGTCGTCGTCGCCAACCCGGACTGGGCGGAGGGCATCGGGTCCTCGTTGCGCGCGGGCCTGGCGGCCCTTACCGACGACTGCCTCGCCGTGGCCGTGGTTCTCGTGGACCAGCCTGGTCTGACCGGGGCCGCCGTGGAACGAGTCCTGTCACGTGCCGACGGGCCCGCGACGGTCGTCGTTGCCACGTACGCCGGCGCGCTGGGCCACCCGGTCGTCCTGGGGCGCGACCACTGGGCCGAGGCCGGCCGGCTCGCGGTCGGGGACACCGGCGCCCGGCCCTTCCTGGCCGCCCACGCCGCGCTCGTCACCCTGGTCGAGTGCTCGGACGTCGCGACCGATGCCGACGTCGACCGGCCGGGCGACCTCGACCGGTTCCGCAGCGTTACTCCGTGACGCGGCCGGGCCGCAGCCGCGGCACCAGCGAGAGCTGGGCCAGCGCCACGACCAGGAGCATGGCGTAGGGCACGGTGAAGCCGTCGCTCGTGTCGCGCACGATGCCGAAGACGAACGGGCCCAGCGAGGCCAGCGAGTAGGAGAAGAAGAAGACCAGCGCCGACAGCCGGGCAGCGGCGGCAGGGCTGGGCGCGTAGTCCACGAGCTTGACCAGGCCGAGCGCGAAGCCCGCGCCCTGGCCGAGACCCATCAGCGACACCCACAGCCAGGGCGCCGCCTCGGGGGCGACGACGACGCCGGCGACCCCGGCCAGGGTCAGGGCCAAGGCGCCGGCCAGCAGCGGCCTGCGGTCGGTCACCCGGTCGGCGAGCGCCGGGCCGCTGACGCCGGTCACCAGCTGCACGATGCTCCACACCGCGAGCAGCAGCCCCGCGTCACGGGCCGACCACCCGCGGGACTCGTACGACGGCGGGATCCAGGCCAGCTGGGTGTAGAAGCCGAAGGACTGCAGCGCGAGGAAGGCCGCGAGCAGCCGGGCAGTCGGGCTGCGCCACGGCAGCGCCGCTGACGCCGAACCACCGTCGGCATCCTCCGGGTCCTCGTGGTCGTTCACCGCGCGTACGACGGGGAGCCAGGCGACCAGGCCGACCACGACCGGGACCGCCCAGACCGAGAGCGAGACCTCCCACGACCCGAGGGCGTCCGCCAGCGGGACGGTCAATGCCGAGGCGGCCGTCGCGCCGACCATCATCGCCAGCAGGTAGACCCCGGTCATCGCGCCCGAGCGATCCTGGAAGAACTCCTTGACGATGCCCGGCAGGACCGTCCCGCACAGTGCGATCCCGATGCCGACGAGGACGGTGCTGACCATCAGCAGGCCGAGCACGTCGCCGGCCAGGCGCAGCACCAGCCCTGCCAGCAGGACAACCAGGGCCAGCGCGACGGTGGCCTCGCGGCCGATGCGGTGCGCCATCCGCTGCGCAACGGGCGCGAAGAGACCCATGCACAGCACCGGGAGGGTCGTGAGCAGACCAGCAGTGGCGGCGTCGAGCCCGAGGTCCTGCTGGATCGTGCGCACCAGCGGCGGCAGCGACGCAAGGGCTGCCCGCAGGTTCAGCGCCACCAGGAAGATGGCGACGACCAGCAGCGGCATGGAGACGGGGGCGGGCCGGTCGGCGGTGCGGGAGGCGGTGGGCAGCGGTGCGGGCCGGTCGGCGGACATGGTGCGGTCATGGTCGCAGGCGCCACAGGTGGCTCGGACGCGGGCGGCGGCGTCTCCAGGCCGCTCGTCTGACAGCCGAGGTGAGCCTCGGCGTGTCCGGGCCGCTCGTCTGACAGCCGAGCTGAGCCGAACCCCTACGGTGTCGGCATGCAGTTGGCATACCGGACCGAGGTCGGGCACGTCCGTCAGCGCAACGAGGACGCCCTCCTCGTGCGCCCCGAACGGGGCGTCCTCGCGGTGGCCGACGGACTCGGCGGGCATCCGGCAGGGGACGTCGCGAGCCTGACCGCGATCTCCAGCCTGGACCGGGCCCCGCTGTCGGGGGAGTCGTCGGAGAGCGACGTCCGGGCGGCGACCCTGGCGGCGCACGAAGCGGTCCTGGCTGCCGCCGACGAGGAGCCCGGCCGCGAGGGCATGGGCACCACGCTCGTCCTCGCGGCCCTCGGTGAGGCGACGGCCCGCGTCCTGCACGTCGGGGACAGCCGGGCGTACCTGCTGGAGCCGTCGGGACAGCTACGCGCTCTCACGCAGGACCACGGTCTCAACGGCTACCTCAGCCAGGCGCTCGGGCTCGACCGGGCCGTCGAGCCCGACGTCGTCGATGTCGAGTGCCCGCCCGGGTCACGGCTCCTGCTGTGCACCGACGGCCTGACCAACATGGTCGACGACGCGGCGATCACGGACCTGCTGGGGCGAGGGGACGCGCAAGCGGCCTGCGACGGGCTGGTCGAGACCGCACTGGCCAACGGTGGCATCGACAACGTGACGGTCATCGTCGTCGCGTTCTGATTGTCCCCCTGCACCCCCCGAGCGGCTATGTTGCCGACGGTGACGTCCTCCTGACGTCCCTACGCCGAATGAGGGATGTCGATGAGACACATCGCGATCTGCGCAGCGCTGATGCTCCTCGCCGGATGTGGCGGTGGCGGAGACAAGGAGGCCACCGGGACGGGGTCCAGCGCCCCGTCGGCGGTGTCGTCCTCGGTGCCGGAGACGACCGAGGCGGTGGAGACGACCGAGGCGGTGGAGACCACCGATGCGCCTGGCGGCGTGGACGGTGAGCAGCTCGACGCCGAGGACCTGTGCGAGTTCCTGGAGAAGGAGGCGCCCAAGCTCGAGGCCGTCGGGTCCGATGTCGGCGCCCTCGCGCGCCTCGCCGGCGACCTGGCCACCTGGGTCGGTGAGCACCCCGGGCAGCAGCCGCGGACCGCCACCGACTTCGACACGGCCACCGAGGCGGAGTGCCCGGACGTGCGGGCCAGGACGGTCAAGGCCCTGGGTGTCGACAGCTTCGCCGAGGCGCTGGCCGGCGGCTGAGCCGCGGGTTCGGTCGCCTCAGGCGCCGGGCGGGCCGGCGGCGATGCGCTCGCGCACCTCGCGCATGCGGGCTTCGTCGCCGTGCGGTGACTCCCACCGGGTCTCGAGCCACCACGTCGCGCCTGCCTCGGCCCACGGGGCGAGCGCGGCAGCGGCGGCCACCGGGTCGTCGGCCGGGGTGTGGCCCTCGGCGATGACGTCCAGGTCGGCCCGTGCTCCGTGCTCGGCGA
>Ga0180121_10000088_pt1 | contig 30243 bp, 31 predicted proteins | sample AntDrymUQ5402106_2_FD_129676 | JGI IMG/M metagenome (GOLD analysis project Ga0180121, IMG submission 129676) | Polar desert sand microbial communities from Dry Valleys, Antarctica - metaG UQ540 (21.06) (version 2) (version 2) | ecosystem: Environmental > Terrestrial > Soil > Desert | place...
CCGTTCGGCTGGGGCTGGGCCACACCCGCGACGTGTCCATGATCGAGGGCGAAGTCGAGGTCCTCGAGATCGACGCGCTGCCGCAGGAACGGGGTGCCCGGTTCGTCGCGCACACGGGCTTCGTCCCGCGTGCGCTGGCCACGCCGTACCGCTGGTTCCGCATCTCCCGCGCCGCATCTAGGCTTGGCGCGAGGTGAACGAGATGCCCGACCGCGAGCTGATGCGCGACGGCCGCTGGTTGGTCTGACGCCTCGGCCGGGCGCGCCGCGTGGCCGGGGCCTCCAGGGGCGAAGCGGCGTGGATGCCTTGGTTCTTGCGCCGAGCGCGACTGCGCCGACGAAGGAGAACCAGACGTACTGCTCGAAGCTGGTCAGATCGAGCCAGGCGACGCCGACGGAGACCGCGCAGGCGGCCCCGCCCAACAGATGGAGACACGATGCGCAAGGCCACGAGGACGGACACGCAGCCGCCTGCGCTGCACGCTGCCGACAGTCATGACCTGATCCGCGTGCACGGTGCGCGCGTCAACAACCTCAAGGACGTCAGCGTCGAGATCCCGAAGCGCCGGCTTACCGCGTTCACCGGTGTCTCCGGCTCGGGAAAGAGCTCGCTGGTGTTCGGCACGATCGCGGCGGAGTCGCAGCGGCTGATCAACGAGACCTACAGCGCCTTCGTGCAAGGTTTCATGCCGACGATGGCGCGGCCGGAGGTAGACGTACTCGAAGGGCTGACGACCGCGATCCTCGTCGACCAGGAGCGGATGGGCTCCGACCCGCGGTCGACCGTCGGCACCGCGACCGACGCCAACGCGATGCTGCGCATTCTGTTCAGCAGGCTGGGAAAGCCGCACATCGGCTCGCCCCAGGCGTTCTCCTTCAACGTCGCCTCGATCAGTGGCGCCGGTGCCGTCACCGTCGAGCGCGGCGGCCGCACGACGAAGGAGAGGCGGAGCTTCAGAATCCTCGGCGGCATGTGCCCGCGCTGCGAGGGGCGGGGCTCGGTCAACGACTTCGACCTGACCGCGCTCTACGACGACAGCAAGTCGCTCAACGAGGGTGCGCTCACGATCCCCGGGTACAGCGTCGACGGCTGGTACGGCCGCATCTTCGGCGGCTGCGGCTTCTTCGACGCGGACAAGCCGATCAAGAAGTTCACCAAGAAGGAACTCAACGATCTGCTCTACAAGGAACCGACCAAGATCAAGGTCGAGGGCATCAACCTCACCTACGAGGGCCTTATCCCTCGGATCCAGAAGTCGATGCTGTCCAAGGACGTCGACGCCATGCAGCCGCACATCCGTGCGTTTGTCGAGCGGGCGATCACCTTCACCACCTGTCCTGAGTGCGACGGCACCCGCCTCAGCGAGGCGGCTCGGTCGTCGCGGATCGGCGGGATCAACATCGCGGATGCGTGCGCGATGCAGATCAGCGACCTGGCCGAGTGGGTCCGCGGTCTGGACGAGCCGTCGGTGGCGCCGCTGCTGGCGGCGCTGGGGGAGACCCTCGACTCGTTCGTGGAGATCGGGCTCGGCTACCTCAGCCTCAACCGCTCGTCGGGCACGTTGTCGGGTGGCGAGGCGCAGCGCACCAAGATGATCCGTCACCTCGGGTCCTCGCTCACCGACGTCACCTACGTCTTCGACGAGCCGACGATCGGGCTGCACCCCCACGACATCCAGCGGATGAACGACCTGCTGCTGCAGTTGCGCGACAAGGGCAACACCGTGCTGGTCGTGGAGCACAAGCCGGAGGCGATCGCGATCGCCGAGCACGTCGTCGACCTCGGCCCGGGCGCCGGCACCGAAGGTGGCGAGGTGGTGTTCGAGGGCACCGTCGAGGGGCTGCGGGCCAGTGGCACGCTGACCGGGCGGCACCTGGACGACCGCGCCTCCTTGAAGCCGTCGGTGCGGACGCCGTCGGGGGTGCTGGAGGTGCGCGGCGCCAGCACCAACAATCTGCAGGACGTCGACGTCGACATCCCGCTCGGCGTGCTGGTCGTCGTCACCGGGGTAGCGGGCTCGGGCAAGAGCTCGCTGATCCACGGCTCGGTGTCTGGGCGGGACGGGGTGGTGTCGGTCGACCAGGCAGCGATCAAGGGCTCGCGGCGAAGCAACCCGGCGACGTACACCGGGCTGCTCGACCCGATCCGCAAGGCGTTCGCGAAGGCCAACGGCGCGAAGCCGGCGCTGTTCAGCGCCAACTCCGAGGGTGCCTGCCCCACCTGCAACGGCGTCGGCGTCATCTACACCGACCTGGCGATGATGGCCGGCGTCGCCACCACCTGCGAGGAGTGCGAGGGGAAGCGGTTCCAGGCGTCGGTGCTGGAGTACACCTTCTGTGGGCGCAACATCGCCGAGGTGCTGGCGATGTCGGTGACCGAGGCGGAGGCGTTCTTCGGCGGGGGCGAGGCGCGGACGCCCGCGGCCCACAAGATCCTGCAGCGGACGGCCGACGTCGGGCTCGGCTACCTCAGCCTCGGCCAGCCGCTCCCTACCCTGTCCGGCGGCGAGCGGCAGCGGCTCAAGCTGGCCACCCACATGGCCGAGAAGGGCGACGTCTACGTCCTCGACGAGCCGACCACCGGCCTCCACCTCGCTGACGTCGAGCACCTGCTCGGCCTGCTCGACCGGCTCGTCGGCTCCGGCAAGTCGGTCATCGTCATCGCGCACCACCAGGCGGTCATGGCGAACGCCGACTGGATCATCGACCTCGGCCCCGGCGCCGGCCACGACGGCGGCCGGATCGTCTACGAGGGCACACCGGCCGACCTCGTCGCCGACCGCTCCACCCTCACCGGCGAGCACCTCGCGGCCTACGTCGGCACCTGACCGAGGCCGTCGCGGACACCGTGAGGCGTGTTCTCTCATCTGTTTCCACTCGACCCGCTCCTGCGGCGATACGGTCTGTCATGTCTCGCCACGTAGACGCCGGTACCGCTGGCGAGCACCCTGGCGGAAGAGCCCGAGCGCGCGGGTTGGCGCACTCACGTCCAACCCGGCGTCACCAACTGAGCCAGGCTGGCAGGCCCAAATGGCCTTCTGACCTGGAAATTTCCCCTCATCGGCGCATCAGCCCGACCGCACCGGCAGATCCTCTGCTGATCTTGCAATCGGGAGGTTTCTCGGTTCAAATCCGAGCGTCGGCTCCAATGATCTCGAGACCCGTGCGATCCGGCGGGGTCAGGCTCGGGCTCGGGTGGAGCCGCCGTTCGCCTGCACGACCTGCCCGACCATCGCGGACATTCGCGGGTCCGCGAGCAGCGACACGACGGCAGCCAGCTCGTCCGGACGACCGATCCGTCCGAGCGGGATCTGCCCGGCGTACCTCGCGTGGATGGCTTCCAAAGAGACGCCCGCGTCCCGAGCGTCGACATCCAGCTGCGGGGTGTCGGTGATGCCGGGCGCCACGGCGTTGACGATGATGCCCTCCGGCGCGAGCTCGCGGCCCAGCGTCTTGACCAGGGCGATCAGACCGGCTTTGGAGGCTGCGTACGCCGTGGCGGCCGGCCACCCGGTGACGCCCCACTCGCTGGCGACGACCACGACCCGGCCGCCCCCGCGCCGTCGCATCCCGGGCAGCACGGCCTGCACGAGCCAGAAGGTGCCGCCGAGGTTTGTGTCGACGTTGCGCCACCAGTCGTCCAGGTCGTAGGACACCAGCTGACCCATCGTCATGTACGCGTGGTTGGCGACCAGCACGTCGACGTCACCGATCTCCTCGGCGACCCGGTCGACCAGTGCGAGGACCTGCTCGTGGTCGGACACGTCGCCCGGAGCGGTGATGCCACCGATCTCCTCCGCGAGCGTCGCCAGGGCTGACGACGGTTCGCGGTCGTTGACCGCCACCCGCGCACCGTCCGCCGCGAGGCGCCGGGCGTGGGCGGCGCCCATCCCCTGGGCGGCTCCGGAAACGAGAGCGACCTTGTCCCGCAGCGGTGAGTCCCCTTCGACGGGTGCCACGTCAGATCACCGCGCCCGCGTTGGGGTTGAGGACCTCGCCGACGCAGAAGGTGCCCTCCTCGACGAGGAACGCCACGCACCGTGCCACCTCGTCGGGCTGCACCAGCCGTCTCAGGGGAAGCGTGGCAAGGTACTCCGGAGCGCGCCAGGGCGAGTCCTCCGCGAGAAGCGGTGTGTCGGTCGGCCCGGGTGCGACGACGTTCACGCGCACCCCCGAGGGGGCGACCTCCGCGGCAAGGCTGCGGGCGAGACCGATGATCGCGCCCTTGGCAGCCGCGTAGTGAGCATCGTCGGAGCCACCGCCGACAGCGAGCTCGCTGGAGACAGCGACCACCGAGCCGTCGCCGTGCTGCAGCATCCCGGGCAGCACTGCCCGGCTCAGGTGCAGGAGGCCGCCGAGGTGGACCCGCAGCATGAGGTGCCAGCTCTCCGGTGAGATGTCGCCTACCGGCGCCATCTCGTAGTGTCCGGCGACCGAGATCGCGGCGCCGACCGGGCCGAGAGTCGCCTCCGCATCGCGCACCGCCTCGGCGACTGCTCCGGCGTCCGTGACGTCCAGCTCCACGGAGAAGGGACAGTCGGTCACCGGCGCGCGGTCGAGCCCGGCCACCTGCCAACCCCGGAGGGTGAGGTCCCTCGCCACCGCCCGGCCGATGCCGCTGGCGGCACCGGTCACCACCGCCGTTCGTGCAGCGTTCATCGCTCGGCGGGAGCCATGCTGCCGGCGTCGTCTGCCTCGTCGCTGCGTGCCTCGTCCTCGACGACCGAGGGCGCGTCGATCCGGGAGCGTACGGAGGCATAGATGGCGGTGCCCACGACAGCCAGCACGCCGATGATGATGAACACCGACCAGTCGAGGTAGCGCTCCTCGAAGACCTTCCGCGGCCAGGCGATGTTGAAGAACTGCAGGACCACCCACACGGTCGCCACCGCGGTGACGGGGAGGGTGGCGCCCCCGAGGGAAAACTGTCCCGCTCTCCAGGAGCCACGCAGCAGCGCGACCATCGCCCCGACGAGCGGGAAGAGGAAGGCAAGGAAGAAGCCGCCCGCGGAGAAGTTCACCATCAGCGTGTAGACGTCGGACGCGAGGTTGCTGAGCAGGAACAGGACCGCGCCGATCACGGTGGTCACGAGCAGCGCCGGCACGGGGAGGCGTTGTCCGGCGCTCAGCCGTGAGAGCACGTGCGACGCGGGGAACGCGCCGTCACGGGCGTACGACCAGATCATCCGCGAGGCCGAGGTCTGCAGGGCGAGAAAGCTCGCGAGGAAGCCGATGACGAACAGCAGCTCCACCGGCTTGGCGATGCCGGACCCGAGCTGCGAGCTCAGCGTCGCGGTGACGGGGTCCGCCTCCTCTCCGCTCGTGACGGCCGCCATGTCGGGGATGGCCAGGATGATGGCGAGGCTCGCGAACATCACGACCAGCGCGATGAAGGTCAGCGAGAAGATCACCGCCTTGGGCAGGTTGCGCCTCGGCTCGTGAACCTCCTCCGCGATGGCGCCGGCGCTCTCGAACCCGACGAAGGAGAAGCCGACGAAAGCCAGCGCGATGAGGAACGGCCCGGACAGCGACAGGTAGCCGCCCTCGCCATTGCCGGTGGTGAGGACTTCGAGAGAGTTGTTTCGGTGGAAGATCAGCAACCAGGCGCCCAGGCCGATCGAGCCGAGGATCTCGGCGATGATGCTGGCTGTCATGAACGCCTTGAGGGCGGACCGCCCGGCGAGGTTGATGGCGGTGCCGAACAGCAGGATGACAAAGGCGATCAGGGCCCGCTGGGTGGCCGTGGCGTCGTCCACACCGACGACGTGGGCAATGAACCCGGCCGCCCCCAGCGCCACGGTCGCCATCGCGATGACCAGCGTCCACATGTACGCCCAGCCGGCGAACCACCCCCACCCCGTGCCGAGCAGCCGCCTCGACCACTGGTAGATCGAGCCTTCGTACGGCCAGCGCGAGACCAGCATCGCGAAGACGAGCGCCACGAACATCTGACCGACGAAGACGATGGGGAAGGCCCACCAGAAGGAGGGGCCCGCGGTCGTGATGGCCAGCGCGAAGATGCCGTAGAGGGCCACGATCGGCGAAATGAAGGCGAACGCAAAGGTGAACGAGGACAACAACGAGAACTCGCGCTTGAGCGTGTGCTGGCCGGTGGCCGCGGACGGGGGGTGGGACACGGCGTCCTCCTGGGCTGGGTGCCTGCTGGCAGGTGGGCCACAGACTCACACACCCGCGAGGCACGCGCACGGCGGGTCGCCGCCTCGCCCAGGGACGCTCGGTCGCACACGTCACGCCCGGTCTCGAGCGGCCGTCTATTCAGCTGCGGCCAGCACGTGGGCGACGATGTACGCGGGCTCGTCGTCCAGGGAGGGGGCGGTGGCGGCGTGCACCTCCACCGCGATGTCGTGATGTCGGAATGCAGGAAGCGCTTGCGCACCCGGTGAACCAGGCCGTCGCTGCCGGAGAGCGCGACCGGCGGAGCCTGCTCCGGATCGAAGGCTGCGACACGCGGGGCGGCCTGGAGCCACAGATGGCCCAGCGTCTCGGGCGGGCCGGTCGGGCTGGCGGTTCACCGAGCCGGCTCCGGTCTCGAACCCGATCCCCGGCAACCACGGGCACCCGGCGACCGAGCCGATCCCGTTCTTCGTCGGGGGTGGCTCGCGGATGGTGCGCCGCGGGACCTCGTCGGCGCCGGTGCGAGGGCCCGCAGGCCGGCACCGCAGCGGGCCGCGATCGAGCGAAGTGCCGCGCTGGTGTGGTCGACAAGGTTGAGGTGGTCGGCCGTTCACCCGCGGCGGCTAGGGTGCGGCCACCATGACGAGCGCGCCCCGAGCCCTGCAGAGCGCCGACGGTGGGCCGCTCGACCTCGCGGCGGTCGAGGGCGCGCTGTCCGCCGACTTCACGGTCGTGACAGGCCCTGCGCGAGCGGTCCGCCAGGCCCGGCTCGACACGTTCGACCGCCGGTTGGACGAGGCCGGCCTCACGCTGGAGCACCGGTCGAGCGCCTCGGGCGAAGAGCTCGTGCTCGTCCGGCCGGACTCCGCGCCGCCGTTGCTGTCACCGGCCACGGATCTGCGCTCGCCGGCGTTCGCGCACGACCTGCCCGACGGTGCGCTGCGCGCCGTCGTGTCTCCCGTCATCGGCATCCGCGCGTTGATGGCGGTGACGGACGAGAAACGGCGCGTACGCCGGGTCGAGGTCCACGACCAGGACGGAAAGACCGTGGCCCGGCTCGACCTCGACGAGCCCGTCGCAGCGACCTCGACCCAGCCGGCCGAGGTCCGCGTGCTCTCGCTGCGCGGCTACGACGACGCAGCCCGACGGACCACCCGGCTGCTGAGCGGGATCGGGCTGCGTCCGCCAGAGGCCGAGGACCGCGGCCCTGCCGACGTACCCTCCCCGGAGGACATGGCCCCGGCGGCAGCCGCGACGGTGCTTCTCGCCGGCGCCCTGAACGGCTATCTCGGCGCGATGCGCGAGAACCTTCCCGGTCTGCTGGACGACGTGGACACCGAGTTCCTCCACGATTTCCGTGTCGCGGTGCGCCGGACCCGCTCGACGCTCAAGCTCGGTCGGCCCGCGCTCCCAGAGGTCATGCGCAGCCGATGGGAGCCGGCCTTCAAGTGGCTGGGCGACCTGACCACACCCATGCGCGACCTGGACGTCTACCAGCTGGACCTGCCGACGATGTCGGGGTGGCTGGTCGCCGCGGCGCCGGGGGACCTCGAGCCGTTCGTGGCCCACCTGCAGCGTCGGCGCAGTGCCGAACGTCGCACCCTGGTGCGCGGGTTGCGCTCTGCCCGGTACGCCGCGCTGGTCGCGGACTGGGAGCGGGCCCTGACCGATCTGGCAGACACGTCGTCGGACCAGACGCCCGACCAGTCCTCGGAGGTCCTGACCGCAGGCGCGCTGGCCGGCACCAGTATCTCGCGAGCCTTCCGGCGGGTTGCGCGCGACGGTGGCGCCGTGACGGCGGACTCGCCGTCGGAGGACCTGCACTCGCTGCGCAAGCGCTGCAAGGAGCTGCGCTACGCACTGGAGGTGTTCACTCCCGTGATCGACAAGCCTGCGCGCAAGAGCGCGGTGGGCGACCTCAAGGCGCTGCAGGACGTCCTCGGTCGGTTCCAGGACTCGGAGGTGCAGGGTGCGGCGCTGCGGGAGTTCGCCGAGGAGATGGTGAGCGACGGGACGTCGGCAGGAGCTGTGCTGGCGATGGGTGAGCTGGTCGGCCGGCTCGATGCCGAGCAGGACCGTGCGCGCCAGGACTTCGAGAGCGCGTTCGCCCGGTTCGTCGGTCCGGCCACCCGGGTTCGGATGCAGCGGCTCGGTGGTGCCGGGTGAGGGTCCTCGCGGCGTACAACATCAAGGGCGGCGTGGGGAAGACGTCGACGGCGGTGAACCTCGCCTACCTGTCCGCGCGCGAGGGCCGCCGCACTCTGCTCTGGGACCTCGACCCGCAGGCCGCGGCGACCTTCCTCTTCCGGGTGCGGCCGCGCGTCAAGGGCGGCGGCCACGCGCTGGTGACCCGCAAGCGACCGATCGAGGCCGCCCTGAAGGCCACCGACTTCGACAACCTGGACCTGCTCCCTGCCGACTTCAGCTATCGCAACATGGACCTCGAGCTCGACGACACCAAGAAGCGCACGCGCCGGCTCGGTCAGCTGCTCGAGGGTGTCGCCCACGAGTACGACATCGTCTTCCTCGACTGTCCGCCCAGCGTCTCCCTGGTGTCGGAGAACGTGCTGCACGCCTCCCACACCCTCCTAGTCCCGCTGATCCCGGCGACGCTGTCTCTTCGCACCTTCGACCAGCTGACCCGGTTCGTCGCCGACTCCGACGGACCACGGCCCGAGGTCGTGGCCTTCTTCTCGATGGCCGACCGGCGCAAGCGACTGCACCGCGAGGTGATCGACTCGATCCCGCGTGACGGCGGCCGGGTCGCCGAGACGGTCGTCCCGGCCCTTTCCATCATCGAGCAGATGGCGGAACGGCGGGCGCCGGTCCCCGCCTTCGCCCCGACCAGCGCGGCCGCGAAGTGCTACGAGGCGCTGTGGGCGGAGGTGCGCCCAGCGTGAGCCGTCCTACCGTCCTCGCTGCCGGGGGAGTTCTCTGGCGCGACGACCCGAGCGACCCCGAGGTGGCCCTCGTCCACCGGCCGCAGTACGACGACTGGTCCCTGCCCAAGGGGAAGGCCAAGGTCGACGAGCACCTGCTGGTCACGGCGGTTCGCGAGATGACCGAGGAGACGGGTCACGTCCCGCGCATCGGACCGCGCCTGCGGACGGTGCGCTACCGGGTCACGGCCGGTGGCCGCGCGGTGAACAAGGTCGTGACCTACTGGTCGATGCGCGACGCCGGTGGAGAGTTTGCCGGTGGCCGCGAGGTGGACGCGATGGAGTGGCTGACGCTTCCCGACGCCCGTCGCCGGCTCACGTCCGACTCCGACCGGGTCGTGCTCGACACCTTCGCGCGCAGCAGCCGGGACACCGAGCCGTTGCTGCTGGTCCGCAACGGTTCGACCGCCGCTGCCGCGGGACCGCGGCGGCGGCCCCAGCAGCAACGGCTCAACCGGTCCGGCCGTGACCAGGCCGCTGCGCTCGTGCCGGTCCTCGAGGGTCTGGGTGCCACGGACCTCCTCAGCGCCGACCTGCCGGCGTGCAGCGAGATGCTCGAGCCCTTCGCGGCGGCGACCGGTCTGACCGTGCGGCGCGAGTCCCGGCTCAGCCGGGCCGGCTTCGAGGGACACGAGCGGGAGCTCGCCGACCGGGTGCGCAGGCGCGCGTGCGCCGGCGAGGTGCTTGTCGTCTGCGGACAGCAACGTGTCATCAGCGGACTCCTGCGCGGACTCGGTCGTTCCGCCGACGTGCGCCTTCCGCACGAGACCCCACTCAAGAAGGGCGGCTGGTGGCTGCTGCACCACCGTGACGGAGCCGTCGCCGCCCTCGAGCGACACGAACCCGTGGCCTGACCGGATCGGAGACCGATGCGCACGCATCTCGAGATCGAGGCGAAGTACGACCTGGCCGACGGTCAGGCGCTCCCCGACCTCACGACGGTCGACGGGATCGACGCTGTCGTGGCGCACTCTGAGCTGGTCCTCACCGCCATCTACTTCGACACGCTCACACACTCCCTCGCCACGGCAGGGGCTACCTTGCGTCGCCGCACGGGCGGCACCGACGACGGATGGCACCTCAAGCTCCCGTTGGCCGACGGCGAGCGACTCGAGGTGCATCGCGATCTCGGCCGCGCGCAGACCCCACCTCCGACGCTCACGGCACTCGTGCGCGCGATCGTGCGGTCCGACAAACTCGAGGCCGTGGCGACGCTGGTCAACCGGCGGACCGTGCTGCACCTCCTGGGCAGCGACGGCACGGTCCTCGCCGAGCTCGCCGACGACTCGGTCACCGGCGAACGGCACGACGTTCAGGCAGCCACTCTCACCTGGCGGGAGCTGGAGATCGAGCTCGTCGACGGTGACCGCGCGCTGCTGGCCGATCTCGATGCCGCTGTCCGCGCCGGGGGGATCCGGCCGGCCGGCGGCCCGTCGAAGGCCGGCCGGGTTCTCGGAAGTGCACCACCGGTGGGCCGGTCAGGGCGGTCCGGGACCCGTCGCAAGCGACCTGTCGAGGAGGTGCACCTAGCCGGCCTGCGCAGTGCGGTGCAGGACGTGCTGTCGGTCGACCCGTTGCTCCGGCTCGATCGACCCGGGGCCGCATCCCTCCTTCACGCGTCCGTCCGTCGGCTGCGGGCCGCGGTCGCGCTGCAGGCGCAGGTGGCCGGGGACGAGGCGACCGCGTCCATCCGCACCGAGCTCGCCTGGCTGGAGTCCCTGGTGGCCGGCGTGCACGGGGTCGAGGCGGCCCGCACCCGGGTGCGCGAGGCACTGGCGGGGCAGCCGAAGGAGCTGGTGCTGGGTCCGGTCGGGCGCCGCGCCGACCGCGAGCTGGCCGCGACCCGGCGTACGGCACTCGCGCTCGTGCGGGAGGCGCTGGACTCGCCGCGCTACCTCGACCTCCTGGAGGCCGTTTCCGGGCTGACGATGGCCGCCGCCACGGAGCCCACAGGGCCGACGGTGCCGTCGCTCGGCCGGGCCGGTGACGTGCTCCCCGACCTGGCGGACTGGGCCGTGCGCCGAGCGGAGCGCCGCCTCGCCGAGCTGGGGAGGGTCGGCTCCTCCGACGACGCTCTCGCGTCGCAGGTGCGTGGTGCGCACCGCGCCGTCGAGCGAGCGCTGTACGCCGAGGGGCTCTCCACCGGGGACGGCCCCGGACCCGGCCGGATGGCAGTGATGCTCGAAGGCACGGACATCCTGCTGACCGAGCTCGACGTCTGCATCCAGGTGCGCGACGTCCTGCGCAGCGCCGCCGTGGCAGCCCACGGCGCCGGCGAGAACGGCTTCACCTTCGGCCTGCTGCACGGACTCGAGCAGATGCACATCACCGTGCTGCTCCGTCGGCTGGACAAGCTGCGCAAGCAGATGAGGCGGCTCCGCAAAGGCTAGAGATGCTGGACCGCTACCTTCACCGGGATGACCGCTACCGGAGTCACCGTGGTGGGCAGCGCGAATGCCGACCTCGTCCTGCCCGTCGGGCGACTGCCCCTCCCCGGGGAGACCGTGCTGGCGTCGGGCCGGCGGATCAGCCCCGGCGGGAAAGGCCTCAACCAGGCTGTGGCTGCTGCCCGCGCCGGTGCCAGGACGAGGTTCGTCGGCGCCCTCGGCCGCGATGCCGAAGGCGGCATGCTGCGTGATGTCCTCGCGGGTGCGGACATCGAGGTCCTGGCGCGGGACTCGGCCGAGCCCACGGGCGTCGCGGTCGTGATGGTCGACGAGTCCGGGGAGAACTCCATCGTCGTCGTCCAGGGTGCCAATGCCGATCTGCGTGACCTGACGCCCGACCAGCTCGCCGCCGTGACGGGTGCTGCCGTCCTGCTCGTGCAGCTGGAAGTTCCGCTCCTCACCGTGAGCGAGGTTGCTCAGGCGGCGCGAGGTGCAGGAGTCATGGTGGTGCTCAACGCGGCACCGGCGGCAGACCTCGACGACGACCTGCTCGAATGCGTGGACCTCCTCGTCGTGAACGAGGGCGAGGCCAGAATCCTGGCGCGCTCTCACCGTGACCTCGACGACGTCCTCGATGCTCTGACCATCAGGGTGGCAACTGCGGTGGTGACCCTCGGCGCCGCGGGTGCGGTGGCTCGCACTCGGGAGGGCATTCGGCACACCGAGCCCGGGTTGGCCGTCCCTGTCGTGGACACGACAGGCGCGGGGGACACCTTCGCGGGTTTTCTCGCCGCCGGTCTGGCCAACGGTGCGAAGCTGGACTACGCGATGCGCCGGGCCACGGTTGCGGCCGCACTGTGCGTCCAGCGCCCGGGGGCGGTTCCGGCCGTGCCGCAGGGAGCGCAGGTCGACGCCCTGCTCGCCACCTGACGCGCGCGATGCATCAGTGGTACTCGTGGACGACCGCATGCCCCCTGCCGCGAGCGATCAGTGCGCGGTTGACCGGCACGGTCACGACGAAGGCGGCCACCAGTGCGAACGCGAGGCTGCCCCGGTTCGGTACGCCGGGGAGAGCCCACGACGAGGACTCGCGGTGCGGCCGTCATCCCGGGTTCCCGGTGGACGCACGGAACCGCCGCAGCCGCAGGCTGTTGGTCACGACGAAGACCGAGCTGAACGCCATGGCGGCACCGGCGACCAGCGGGTTCAGCAGGCCGGACGCCGCCAGCGGGAGGGCCGCCACGTTGTAGGCGAAGGCCCAGAACAGGTTGCCCTTGATGACCTGCAGCGTGCGGCGCGAGAGACGGATGGCGTCGACTGCTGCCAGCAGGTCTCCTCGCACCAGGGTGAGGTCGCTGGCCTCGATGGCGACGTCCGAGCCGGTTCCGATGCTCAGGCCGAGGTCGGCCTGAGCGAGCGCGGCGGCGTCGTTGACACCGTCACCGATCATGGCGACGACTGCTCCCTCGTCCTGGAGCCGCTTGACGACGTCGACCTTCCCGGCCGGCAGCACTCCGGCGATGACGTCGTCCTCGGGGATGCCGACGCTTCGTGCCACCGCGTGCGCGGCGCCGGCGTTGTCACCCGTGAGCAGCAGCGGACGCAGGCCCAGACCCCGCAGCCGGGCAACGGCCTGCGCAGAGGTGGGCTTGACGGTGTCGGCGACGACGAGGACTGCCCTGGCCGCGCCGTCCCAGCCGACTGCCACGGCCGTCCTGCCCTGCTCCTCCGCAGAGGCCTTGGCGTGCAGCAGCTCCTCGGACAGCGGTTGCGACCGCTGCGCCAGCAGGGCGGGCCGGCCCACCAGCACCACTGGCCTCCTCCGCGGGAAGCCGCCGTCGGCCACGACACCCTGGACCCCGAGCCCCTCGATGTCCACGAAGTCCTCGACCTCGGGGAGGCGGTCCACCTCCGCGGTCGCGGCCATGGCGACAGCGCGGGCGACGGGATGGCCCGACAAGTGCTCCACGGCGCCCGCGAGCCGCAGGACCGTCGCGCGGTCCTCGCCCGGTGCCAGCAGCACGTCGACCAGCGACATCGTCCCGGTGGTGATGGTCCCGGTCTTGTCCAGGACGACCGTGTCGACGGTGCGGGTCGACTCGAGGACCTCAGGGCCCTTGATGAGGATGCCGAGCTGGGAGCCCCGGCCGGTCCCCACCATCAGTGCCGTCGGAGTGGCGAGCCCGAGGGCGCACGGGCAGGCGATGATCAGGACTGCGACCGCCGCGGTGAAGGCCAGCTGCGCGCCACCACCGGTGACGAGCCAGAACCCGAGCGTCGCCAGGGCGAGAACGATGACCACCGGCACGAACACGGCCGACACCCGGTCGGCAAGCCGCTGCGCTGCCGCCTTGCCGTTCTGCGCGTCCTCCACCAGTCGGGCCATCTGGGCGAGCTGGGTGTCGTTGCCGACGTGGGTCGCCCGCACGACGAGCCGGCCCCCGGCGTTGAGGGTCGCGCCGACCACCGAGTCGCCGGGACCGACGTCGACCGGGACGGACTCGCCGGTCACCATCGAGGCGTCGACGGCCGACCGGCCGGAGACCACGGTCCCGTCGGTGGCGACCTTCTCCCCGGGACGTACGACGAACGTGTCACCCGCGACGAGCTGGTCGACCGGGATGCGCTGCTCGGTGCCGTCGCGGAGCACGGCGACGTCCTTGGCCCCGAGCTGGATCAGCGCGCGCAGCGCTGCCCCGGAGCGACGCTTCGCCCGCGCCTCTGCATAGCGCCCGGCGAGGAGGAACACGGTGACCCCGGAGGCCACCTCGAGGTAGATCTCCTCGGCCCCGCTGCCGCGGGAGGGCACGAGGGTGAACGCCATGGTCATGCCTTCTTCGCCGGCGCCGCCGATGAAGAGGGCATAGAGCGAGAAGCCGAAGGCGGCGGTGACGCCCAGGCTGATGAGCGTGTCCATCGTCGCGGCACCGTGGCGCAGGTTGGTCCACGCCGCCCGGTGGAACGGCCACGCCCCCCACGTCGCGACGGGTGCGGCGAGCGTGAGCGCCAGCCACTGCCAGAACTCGAACTGCAGCGCGGGAACCATCGAGAGCAGGACCACCGGCACGGCGAGTGCGAGGCTGATGAGCAGCCGCTGCCGCAGCGCAGCCGTCGGGTCCGGCGCGGCTGCGGCCCCGACGGCGTCGACGGCGTCGACGGCGTCGACCACCGTGGGCGGCGCGGCGGTGTAGCCGGTCGCCTCGACCGTGGCCACCAGCTCGTCGACGGAGACGCCTGCGGGGAAGGTCACCCTCGCTCGTTCGGTGGCGTAGTTGACCGTCGCGGCCACACCGTCCATCCGGTTGAGCTTCTTCTCGACCCGTGCCGCGCACGAGGCGCAGGTCATGCCGCCGATCGCCAGCTCGAGGGTCTGCTCGGCCTCCGCCGTACGGGTCGTCACGGCGTGCTCTCGGCGAGCTCGTAGCCTGCCTCGTCCACGGCGTCGCGGATCTGCGCCTCGTCCGGGGCGTCGTCACTGGTGACCCGCACGATGGAGGTGCCGCCCACGACGAGGTCGACCGTGACGTCCCGGACCCCCGACAGTGCTCCGACCTCCTGCTGGACAGCGGTGACGCAGTGCCCGCAGGTCATGCCCGTGACGCCGTACGTGGTGGTGGTCGCGCTCATGGGTGGCTCCTCGTGACTTGGTTTCACAGACGTCAGCTCCGGACGAGCCGGGCGATGGCGTCGGACGCCTCGCGGACCTTCTCCTCGGCTTCCGCGCCACCCTTCTGGGCCGCCTTCATGACGCAGTGGGCGAGGTGCTCCTCGAGCAGCTCGAGGGAGAAGGACTGCAGGGCCTTGGTCACGGCCGACACCTGGGTGAGGATGTCGATGCAGTACTGGTCCTCCTCGACCATCCGCTGCAGACCGCGGACCTGGCCCTCGGCGCGGCGGAGACGCCTGAGGTGGCTGTCCTTGCGCGCGCTGTAGCCGTGGGTCGCGGTGTCGGTGCTCACGAGTCGGATTATACCCCCGTCCCGTATGGTGTGCGGAGGAGGTGGCGATGAGCGGATCTGCCGGGTGCGTGGTCGGGCTGGACAACGGTGGCACGAGCAACAACGCCACCGTGCTCGACCTGTCGGGCGACTTCCTCGTCGGCCGTCTGGTCGAGACGCCGAGCCGCGTCACCGACGGCCCGACGGTTGCTGTGCCTGCCATGGTCGACGCGGTCGACGCAGTCCTCGTCGTGGCGGGTGTGCGCAGGGACGCGGTGCGCGCCGTGGGCCTGGACACACCGGGGCCGGCCAGCGCTGCCGGGGTGATCTCCTCGCTGGGCTCCACCAACTTCGTCCACGACGAGTGGCGCAGCTTCGACGTCCGCTCCGCATTGGAGTCGGCCCTGGGCCTGCCCGTGGTCTACAACAACGACGGCAACGCAGCCGCGCTCTACGCCCACCACGCCCACTTCGGACCTGAGGCGTCGACGACGTCCTCGGTGTCCGCGATCGTCGGGACCGGACTCGGCGGTGGGTTGGTCGAGGCCGGGTCGGTCGTGCGCGGTGCTGCCGGGATGGCCGGCGAGCTCGGTCACGTCGTCATCCCGATGGCGGGCCTGCTCGCCGACGACCAGCCGTCCCCGGAGTGCAACTGCGGCAACCTCGCCGATGCGGAGAGCGTCGCTTCACTGACCGGCATCACGAAGAACCTGCTCCCCTACTGGCTCACCCAGTTCCCGGGCCATCCCCTGGCCAGCACCACGCCTGCGCTCGCCGCCCGGATGGTCCGCTCCCTGGGGGAACAAGGCGACCCGCTCGCGACGCGCATCTTCGAGCAGCAGGCGATGGCGCTGGGGCGCCTGTTCTCGATCGTGGCCAACGTCACCGACCCGGCTGCCTACTTCGTGGGCGGTGGTGTGGTCGAGGCCGCGCCACACTTCCGCGAGTGGTTCCTCGCCACCGTCCGCGAGCACACGGTGCTGCGAGCCGAGCAGCACCGGGCCGTGGCCTTCTCGATCGTCCCCGACCTCGACATGGCCGGCGCGCGCGGGTCGGCCCTCGCCGCGCTTGCCGAAGCACAGCGGGGGACCTAGCCCACGGGCGGCATCCTCTGGTGGATGCTGACCGCGTAGCCGCCCCCGGAGTACGGCTCGCCGTCCCACGTCGCCAGCCGCCGCTCGAGACGAAGCCCTGCATCGGCACACCACGAGTCGTAGTCGTCGAGCGCCACCAGTGCAGCGACCGACGGCAGGTGCGCCCGGTCGAGGCCGAAGCCGGTCACCAGCACCCCGCCCTCGCCGACGTGCGCGGCGAGCCGCGCCACCGTGACTGCCTCGGTCCCCTGGGCGACGAGCGGGACGACGTTCCCCGCCGCGACGACCAGGTCGAACGTCTCGCCCAGGTCCAGCGCCCCGAGGTCCGTCTCCACCCAGCGCAGCTGCGGCGCGCGGGAGCGAGCCACGTCGAGCATCGACGGGTCCACGTCGACACCGACGCAGGTGAAGCCCCTTTCCGCCAGCCGGATCGCGACCCGGCCCGTCCCGCAGCCGGCGTCCAGGACCGTCGCGTCCGGCGTCATCAGCGACTCGCACAGCGTCGCCTCGCCGTGGACGTCCGCGCCGGTCGCGGCCAGGGCGTCGAACCGCCCGGCGTATTGCTCGCCTGTCGCCTCCCCGCTCCACCGCGTCACGGACCTCATCATGGCGACGCCACAGAGCACATCGTGGCTCCGCCACACTGGCAGCGTGGCGCGAACGGGTGAGATGCGGTCGACAGAGCTCCGCGCGGCGTTCGCGCGAGCGCTCTCCGAGATGTACGGCGGGGAGGTGCCCGCCTACCGGACCCTCGTCGAGGTGGCCGCCGAGGTCAACCAGGAGGTGCTGGCAGCTCAGGGGCCTGCCGCCGAGCGGCTGGGCAGCATCGCGCGGGTCACCGAGGAGCGCCACGGCGCCATCCGCGTCGGCACCCGCGACGAGCTCCGACAGGTCGGCGACCTCTTCGCTGCGATGGGCATGCATCCGGTCGGCTTCTACGACCTTCGCGAGGCAGGGCCGGCGGCGGTGCCCGTCGTGTCGAGCGCCTTCCGTCCGGTCGACGCCGACGAGCTGGCCACCAACCCCTTCCGGGTGTTCGTGTCCGTGCTCGCCACCGACGACCGGCGGTTCTTCCCGCCCGACCTGCAGGCGGAGGTCGAGTCGTTCCTGGCGCGACGCACGCTCTTCCCCCCGGAGCTGCTGGACCTCGCGGCCCGGGCCGAGGCCGACGGCGCGCTGGGTGGGGCGCAGGCCGCCCGGTTCCTCGACCTCGCCACCGGGGCGTTCGCGCTCTCACCTGAGCTGATCGACCGCGCGTGGTACGACCGCCTCGAGCAGGTCTCCGGCGTGGCGGCCGACATCGGCGGCGTGACCTCGACTCACGTCAACCACCTGACCCCGCGCGTGCTCGACATCGACCTGCTGTACGCCCGTATGCAGAGCCGCGGCGTCGAGATGATCGACGAGATCCAGGGGCCGCCGCGCACCGACGGTCCGGCGGTGCTCCTGCGACAGACGTCCTTCCGGGCGCTCGCGGAGCCACGGCTGTTCCGTGCCGCGGACGGGAGCGTCGGTCGCGGCGCCCTTCGGGTGCGCTTCGGCGAGGTGGAGGCGCGCGGCGTCGCCCTGACGCCGGCGGGCCGGGACAGCTACGACGCGACCGGGGTGGAGGACCTGCCGGACACCGAGCGCGGCCTCGCCGTCGCGGAGCTGGCCTACTACACGGTCGCCCCGGTGCGCGACCGGCCCGCCGATGGCCGAGCGCCGGGCAGCGACCTCTCGGCCCTCGTCGACGGCGGGTGGGTCGTGCTGGAGCCGGTCGTCTACGAGGACTTCCTGCCGCGCTCCGCCGCGGGCATCTTCCGCTCGAACCTGGCGCACGACGCCGCGAGCGACCGGACGCAGGAGGGCGCGCACCGCGACGCCGCCTGGATCGAGGGCGCGCTCGACCGCCCGGTGCACGACCTGTTCTCGCTGTACGCCGCGCAGCGGGACGCGTCTGTGGCAGCGACGCTGCGTACCCTCGGCGTCGTGACCGGAGCGAGCTCGTGACCGTTCTGCCCAGCGACGCCGAGCTGCGCGGCCTCGCGACCACGTCGCTGCAGGCGTGCGGTGTCGACGCCGCCATCGTCGCTGGTGACCACACCTCCCGGTCGCCGATCACCGGAGCCGACCTGCTGCCCGTCGCCTGGGCCGATGAGACGACCGCGGACCGCGCCGTGGAGACCGCGCAGGCCGCGTTCGCGGTGTGGCGGACCACACCCGCCCCGGCCCGCGGCGCGCTGGTCAAGCGGCTGGGGGAGCTGCTGGCGGAGCACAAGGAGCCTCTCGCCGACCTCGTCACGCTCGAGGTCGGCAAGATCCGCTCCGAGGCCCGCGGTGAGGTCCAGGAGATGATCGACATCTGCGACTTCGCGGTGGGGCTCTCCCGCCAGCTCTACGGCCGCACGATGCCCTCGGAGCGGCCCGGCCACCGGCTCATGGAGACGTGGCACCCGCTGGGGGTCGTGGGTGTCGTGTCTGCCTTCAACTTCCCCGTCGCCGTGTGGTCGTGGAACGCCGCGGTCGCCCTGGTCTGCGGCGACACCGTGGTCTGGAAGCCCTCCGAGCTGACCCCGCTGACCGCGCTGGCCTGCGGCGCCCTGGTCGACCGGGCGGCGGCCGACGTCGGTGCGCCGACCGGGCTCAACCAGGTGCTGGTCGGTGACGCGGAGGTGGCGGGACGTCTCGTGGACAACCCCGCGGTGGCGCTGGTGAGCGCCACCGGGTCGGTCCGGATGGGCCGCGCGGTGGCCGCGCGGGTCGCCGCCCGCCTCGGCCAGTCGCTCCTGGAGCTCGGGGGCAACAACGGCGCCGTGGTCGCCCCGTCCGCCGACCTCGACCTCGCGACCCGCGGCATCGTCTTCGCCGCTGCGGGCACCGCGGGACAACGCTGCACCAGCCTGCGCCGGCTGATCGTCCACGAGAGCGTCGTCGACGACCTGCTGTCTCGGGTCACCGATGCCTACCGCCGGCTGCCCATCGGCAACCCCCTCGACGCCACGACTCTGGTCGGCCCGCTCGTCCACGACCGGGCCTACGCGGACCTGCAGAAGGCGCTCGACGACGCGCGCTCGGACGGCGGCGAGGTGCTCGTCGGGGGTGACCGCCGCCTGGCGGAGGAGTGCCCGAGCGCCTACTACGTCGAGCCCGCCGTCACCCGGATGCCGGCGCAGACCGACGTCGTACGCCGGGAGACGTTCGCCCCGTTGCTCCACGTCCTGACCTACTCGGACTTCGCCGAGGCGCTCGCCCTGCACAACGCGGTGCCGCAGGGGCTGTCGTCGAGCATCTTCACCGCCGACCACGCCGAGGCCGAGCGCTTCCTCGCCCCCGACGGGTCGGACTGCGGCATCGTCAACGTGAACATCGGCACGTCCGGCGCGGAGATCGGCGGGGCGTTCGGCGGCCAGAAGGAGACCGGCGGTGGCCGGGAGTCCGGCTCCGACTCGTGGAAGGCCTACATGCGCCGGGCCACGAACACGCTGAACTACAGCGGCGAGCTGCCGCTGGCGCAGGGCGTGGACTTTTCGGTCTAGACCATCGCCAGGTCTCCCTGCCTAGGAGGCCTGGCGCACCGCCTCGGGTGGTGTGCCGTCGCCGAAGGGACGGCCGCCGAGATCCGCACGGCCGTGCGGGGTCAGCCACCCCGAGACGTCGGGACCGGCGGGCACCACGCCGGTCGGGTTGATGTCGGTGTGGACCCGGTAGTAGTGGTCCTTGATGTGGCCGAAGTCGGTGGCGTCGCCGAAGCCCGGCGTCTGGAACAGGTCACCCGCGTAGGCCCACAGGACCGGCATCTCGGTGAGCTTGTGCCGGTTGTACTTGAAGTGGCCGTGGTAGACGGCGTCGAACCTCGCGAGGGTCGTGTAGAGGCGTACGTGGCCTCGGTGATCGAGTCCCCCATGAGGTAGCGCCGGTCGGCCAGCCGGTCGGAGAGCCGGTCGAGACGGTCGAAGAGCCGGCCGTGGGCGTGCTCGTACGCCCGCTGGTCGCCGGCGAAGCCTGTCTCGTACACCCCGTTGTTGACCTCGCGGTAGACCATCTTCATACGACGGTCATCTCGTCGCGCAGGGGCTCGGGCCAGAGGTCGGGCGCGCCGTCGCGGTGCAACGCCGTCCACTCGGTGGCCAGGACCGGGTCGCGGCCGCCGGGGTCGAGGTCGAACTGCCAGCTGCGCCAGTCGTGGGTCGGGCCGGCCACCCCCATGGACAACGCGTCCTCGAGGCCGAGGAGCCGGCGCACGATGATCGCGCGGTCGGCCCAGGGGCAGGCCCGGCTCACCACGAGGCGGTAGCGGCCCGCCTCGACCGCCAGCCCTCGGCACCGTCCGCGGTGACGTGTTACACCTCCGACGCTCTACGGTCTGGACCGTGTCACACCCATGACCTAGACTAGGGCGGGTGACCCAGGACCTCGCCCGTTTCGCCCGATTCCAGGCCCTCGTCGACGGCGACGAGCGCATCGAGCCGCGCGACGAGATGCCCGAGGCCTACCGCAAGACGCTCATCCGCCAGATCGCCCAGCACGCGCACTCCGAGATCATCGGCATGCAGCCCGAGGGCAACTGGATCAGCCGGGCCCCGAGCCTGCGGCGCAAGGCGATCCTGATGGCCAAGGTGCAGGACGAGGCCGGTCACGGCCTCTACCTCTACTCGGCGGCCGAGACCCTCGGCGTCGACCGCTCCGAGCTGCTCGACCTGCTCCACGCGGGCCGGCAGAAGTACTCCTCGATCTTCAACTACCCGACGCTGACGTGGGCCGACATGGGGGCGATCGGCTGGCTCGTCGACGGCGCCGCGATCGTCAACCAGGTGCCGATCACCCGGTGCTCCTACGGGCCCTACGCGCGGGCCATGGTGCGCATCTGCAAGGAGGAGTCCTTCCACCAGCGACAGGGTTTCGAGATCCTGCACACGCTCTCGCGCGGCACCCTCGAGCAGCACGCGATGGCCCAGGACGCCGTCGACCGCTGGTGGTGGCCGTCGCTGATGATGTTCGGCCCGCCCGACGACCAGTCGCCCAACACCGCGCAGTCGATGGCATGGCGGATCAAGCGGTTCTCCAACGACGAGCTTCGCCAGAAGTTCGTCGACATGTCGGTGCCGCAGGCCGAGGTGCTCGGCCTGTCGTTGCCCGACCCGGACCTCCGGCTCGACGAGGAGACCGGGCGCTACGACTTCGGTGCCATCGACTGGTCGGAGTTCTTCGCGGTGCTCCAGGGCAACGGGCCGTGCAACGCCGCGCGCATGGAGCACCGGCGCGCGGCGCACGAGGACGGCGCCTGGGTGCGCGAGGCCGCGACGGCCTACGCCGAGAAGGCCCACGCGCGTGCGCCGGCGGCCGGCGCGGCATGACCGGCCAGCGCGAGTGGCCGCTGTGGGAGGTCTTCATCCGTTCCCGCCGCGGCCTGTCCCACCAACATGTCGGGAGCCTGCACGCGCCCGACGCCGAGATGGCCCTGCGCAACGCGCGCGACGTCTACACCCGGCGCAGCGAGGGCGTCTCCATCTGGGTGGTGCCGGCCGCCGAGGTCGTCGCGACCAGCCCGGACGAGAAGGACTCCTTCTTCGACCCCGCCGCCGACAAGGCCTACCGTCACCCCACGTTCTACGACGTCCCCGCAGAGGTCCGGCACCTATGAGCACGGCCCGTACCCATGACGGGGGCGAGAGGGTGGACGCCCCTTCCATGCCCGCCGTCGCGACGTACGTCCTGCGGCTCGGGGACGACGCGCTCGTGCTCTCGCAGCGGCTCGGTGGCTGGATCGCCCGGGCGCCGCAGCTCGAGGAGGACGTGGCGCTGGGCAACATCGCGCTGGACCTGCTCGGTCAGGCGCGCACGCTGCTGACCTATGCGGGCGAGCTCGAGGGGGCCGGGCGCACCGAGGACGACCTCGCGTTCCTCCGCGACGAGCGCGAGTTCCTCAACGTGCACCTCGTCGAGCAACCCAACGAGGACTTCGCCGTCACCATCGCCCGGCAGCTGTTCTTCTCGACCTGGCAGCTCGCGCTGCACCAGCGTCTCGTCGGCTCGTCGGACGGGACTGTCGCGGGTGTGGCCGGCAAGGCGGTCAAGGAGATCGCCTACCACCGCGACCATGCCGACCAGTGGGTGCGCCGACTCGGCGACGGGACCGACGAGTCGCACCAGCGGATGCAGGCGGGCCTCGACCGCCTGTGGCCCTACGTCGCGGAGATGTTCGCCGTCGACGAGCTCGAACGGGCGCTCGTCGAGGACGGCGTCGCGGCCGATGTCTCCGAGCTGCGAGGGGAGTGGGACGAGCACGTCGATGTCGTTCTGCGCGCGGCGACCCTGGCTCGTCCGGACCACGGCTGGACCCCTCCCGGCGGGGGTAGGCGCGGCGTGCACACCGAGCCCTTCGGCTACCTCCTGGCCGAGATGCAGCACCTGCACCGTTCCCATCCCGGCGCCTCGTGGTGATCGCGCTCGAGCGGTCGGCGGCCGCGACGGCATGGTCAGCAGCGGCCGCGGTGCTCGACCCCGAGGTGCCGGTGCTCACCATCGAGGACCTCGGCGTCCTGCGCGACGTGTCCGTCGACGCCGACGGAGTGACCGTCACCGTCACTCCCACCTACTCCGGCTGCCCTGCCATGGAGACCATCGAGCGCGACGTCGAGACCGCGGTGCGGGCCGCGGGCTTCGAGCGGGTCGCCGTCCGCCGGGTGCTCGCACCGGCGTGGACGACGGACTGGATGACCGACGAGGGGCGGCGCAAGCTGGCGGAGTACGGAGTGGCCCCACCGACCCGGCGTACGACCGAGGGCTTCGCCGGACCGGTCCATGTGAGCCTGTCCGTGCGCTGTCCCCAGTGCGGCAGCCCCGACACCAGCGAGCTCAGCCGGTTCGGCTCGACCGCGTGCAAGTCGCTGTGGCGCTGCACGTCGTGCCGCGAGCCGTTCGACCACTTCAAGGACCTGTAGCAGATGCTCACGGGCCGCCGCCACGGCACCTTCCACCCGCTGCGGGTCGCCGGGGTCGAGCGGCTGACCCAGGACGCCGTCGCGATCACCTTCGCAGTGCCCGATGACCTGCGCGCGGAGTATGCGTTCACCCAGGGCCAGCACCTGACACTGCGTACCGAGGTCGACGGCGTCGAGGTGCGACGCAACTACTCGATCTGCGCGCCCGCGACGAGTGGCCGGCTGCGCATCGGCGTCAAGCGGTTGACGGGCGGCGCGTTCTCCGGCCACGCCAACACCGCTCTGCGGGTGGGCGACGAAGTGGAGGTCATGACTCCGACGGGTCGGTTCTTCACCGCTCTGGACCCGACACATGCCAAGCACTACTGCGCGGTGGCCGCGGGCAGCGGCATCACCCCGGTGCTGTCCATCGTGAGCACGGTGCTCGAGGTGGAGAAGGCCAGCACGGTCACCCTGGTCTACGGCAACCGCACAACGGCGTCGGTCATGTTCCTCGAGGAGCTGGCTGACCTCAAGGACCGCTATCCCACGCGCTTCCGGCTGGTGAACGTGCTCTCCCGCGAGCCGCAGGAGGTCGAGCTCTTCTCCGGGCGCATCGACGCCGAGAAGATGCGACGGCTGCTCGCCACCCTCGTCCTGCCGGCGACAGTCGACGAGTGGTTCCTCTGCGGTCCCTTCGCGATGGTGGAACAGGCCCGCTTGGTGCTGCACGAGAGCGGCGTCCCAGCGTCCGCCGTGCACACCGAGTTGTTCCACGTCGACGGCGAGGCGCCGCGGGAGTCGGTCGAGGTCGACGCCGAGCGCATCGAGGGCACGAGCACGGTGTCGGTCACCCTCGACGGTCGTGCGTCGACGGTGCAGGTGCCGCGTTCGGGTCTTCGCGTCCTCGACGCGGTCCTGGCCGTGCGCGCCGACGCCCCCTTCGCGTGCAAGGGCGGCGTCTGCGGCACGTGCCGCGCGAAGGTCCTGACCGGTGAGGTGCGGATGGAGCGCAACTATGCGCTCGAACCCGACGAGGTCGAGGCAGGCTTCGTGCTGGCCTGCCAGTCGCACCCGGTCACCGACGAGGTCGAGCTCGATTTCGACGCCTGACCTGACAGAGTGTGCCCATGCGCGTGTCAGCCCGAGTCGACTACGCCGTGCGAGCACTGGTCCAGCTCGCCTCGGACCCCTCGGCAGAGCCGGTCAAGGCCGAGCACCTCGCGACCGCGCAGCAGATCCCGCTGAAGTTCCTGCTCGAGATCCTGCGCCAGCTCAAGCAGCACAAGCTGCTGCTGAGCCGACGTGGCCCTGAGGGCGGCTACATGCTGGCCAAGCCGGCGTCGGCGATCGCGATCGCCGACGTTATCCGGGCCGTGGAGGGCCCGCTCGCGACGGTGCGCGACACGAGCCCGGCGTCGCTGGAGTACGTCGGGTCGACCGAGCCGCTGCGCACGGTCTGGATCGCGGTCCGCGGCAGCCTGCGCCACGTGCTCGAGGAGGTCACCCTTCAGGACGTGCTGACGGGGCGGCTGCCCCGGCACGTCGTCGCCGTCGCCGAGAAGTACGGCGTGGACGAGCGTCCCTAGGAGACCTGGGCCGGGACCCGCGCCGGGACGGCACGACGAACGTGAAGCGTCTGGCCTTCGGCGAGGCCGAGCTGTTCGGCGGTGCCGCGGGTGACCTGGGCCGAGTCGGTGAGCATGCCCCGGTTCTGGTCGGTGTTCCACGACGCGTCGACGATGCCGGCGTCGACCACCCGCGTCATGTCGGTCTCGAGGGAGAACATCACGAGGTCCGTCGGGAGCCCGGCCTCGATGGCCCGGCTCTGGTCGCCGGAGGCGCCGTAGGACTGGGTGAACTTCACGTTCTTGCCGGCGTCGGTCTTCTGGAACGCGGGGATGATCGCCTCGTACGCCGCCTGGGGAGTGGAGTAGGCGACGAGGGACAGGGTGACCTCCTCGTTCCCACCGGAGTCCGTGCCAGCCGAGTCGACCTCAGCGGCGTCGGTGCTGGCGCACGCCGTGAGAGCGAGGGCGGACAACAGACCAGCGCCCATCAGGGCGGTTGCTCGCGAAAGTCGAGACGAACGTGTCGTCAGGGGGCGCCGCCGGCGCAGAACACCTAGTGGAGCTTGGCGGGCACCGTGCCCATGCGGCCGGCCTGGAAGTCCTCGAACGCCTGGCGCAGCTCGGACTCCTCGTTCATCACGAACGGGCCGTACCACGCAACCGGTTCCCGGATCGGGCGCCCGCCGAGCACGAGCAGGTCCATGTTCGGGGTGTATGAGTCCTGCGTGTCGTCTGCCTGCACCGACAGGACGTCGCCGGGCCCGAAGACCGCGAGCTGGCCGGACCACAACGGCCGGCGCTCGGCGCCGACGGTGCCGCGACCGCCCAGTGCGTAGACCAGTGCGTTGAAGTCCGGTCGCCAGGGCAGCGTGAGCTGCGCCCCCGGCGAGAGCGTCACGTGCGACAGCGTGATGGGGGTGGCCGTCGAGCCAGGGCCTTCCACGGACTCGCCCGGTCCGTCCGACGCCGAGGGCACCGAGCCGGCGATGACCCTCACCAAGGAGCCGCCGTCGGGCGAGGACAGGAGCCCCACCTTCGCGGCGCGGATGTCCTGGTAGCGAGCAGGCGACATCTTCGCCGCGCGCGGCAGGTTCACCCAGAGCTGGAAGCCGTGGAACAGCCCGCCGCTGGTGACGACGTGCTCGGGCGGGGTCTCGATGTGCAGGATGCCGGCGCCAGCGGTCATCCACTGGGTGTCGCCGTTGGCGATGAGCCCGCCGCCACCGTTGGAGTCCTGGTGGGCCATCTCGCCGTCGATCATGTAGGTGACGGTCTCGAAGCCGCGGTGCGGGTGCCACGGCGTGCCCTTGGGCTCGCCCGGCGCATAGTCCACCTCGCCCATCTGGTCGAGATGGATGAACGGGTCGAGCAGGCTCTGGTCGACGCCGGCGAACGCGCGCCGGACCGGGAAGCCCTCGCCCTCGAAGCCCCGCGGGGCGGTCGTCACGGAGCGCACCGGGCGCTCGACGGCGGACAGGTCGGGGGCGGCGACGCGGGGGAGGGACAGGACGTCGTCCACAGTGACTGCAGGCATGCCCGGCAGAACGCTGCCCACGCGACGGTCATTCCACCGGCGGCGCTGCGGCCCGTGAGAACGTGACGGGGTGCCCCCCGACCTCGCCGGTGTGGTGCTCGCCGCGGGTGCGGGCACCCGGCTGCGACCGCTCACCTCGGTGCGCCCCAAGCCGTTGTGCACCGTGGAGGGGCGCCCGCTGCTGGACCTCGCGCTCGAGCGCATCTCGCCGTACGCCCAGCAGGTCGCCGTCAACATCCACCACCACGCCGCACTGATGCACGCGGCGCTGGCCGGTCGTGACGTCCACGTGTCCCACGAGCAGCCAGAACCGCTGGGCACCGCGGGCGCGCTCGGTCGGCTCCGGGAGTGGGTCGACGGCCGACCGGTGCTGCTCACCAACTCCGACGCGTGGTACCCGCCGGCCGGCGACGACGTGGTCGCCGACTTCGTCGCCGGGTGGGACGGCGAGCGACCGCGGTTGCTCTGCGTGCCGTCCAGACGTGGAGCGGGCCTGCGCGACTTCGACGACCTGCACTACGTCGGGACGGCGCTGCTGCCGTGGTGGTCCGTGCGTGACCTGACGTCGACACCGGCCGGGCTCTACGAGGTGTCGTGGTCGGCGCTGCACGGTCAGGGTCGCGTCGATCTCGTGCGCGCGGACCTCGATGCGGTCGACTGCGGCACCCCCGCGGACTACCTGCGGGCGAACATGGCCGCGTCGGGTGGGCGCCCGGTGGTCGAGGACGGGGCGATCGTCGAGGGGGAGGTGGTGCGCTCCGTCGTCTGGGCGGAAGAGCGGGTCGGCCGCGGCGAGCGCCTGGTCGACGCCGTCCGCGCGGCCGGGGCCACCCTGCACCCGCTCGGGCGGCACGCGCCTCCGTGAATGAACCCGTGGTGAATGACACGGCTGTCATTCCCCTCTACGATGAGCCGCGCACCGCCACACCGGGCCGCCCGGTCTTCAGCGAGGAGTGTCATGGCCACGATGGACGCCGCCGACGCCTTCCGGCCCGCCGAGGCCGGAGCCAGGTCGCAGCTTGGCGCCCGTGACCAGGAGATCCTCGGGTTCGAGCGCCAGTGGTGGAAGTACGCCGGCGCCAAGGAGCAGGCGATCCGCGAGCTCTTCGACATGTCGGCGACGCGCTACTACCAGGTGCTCAACGCGCTGATCGACCGGCCCGAGGCCATGGCCACCGACCCCATGCTGGTCAAGCGGCTTCGCCGGTTGCGCTCGGCGCGCCAGCGTGCCCGCTCCGCCCGCCGGCTCGGCATCGAGGTCTGACCCGGCTAGCGTCGAGGTCCGTATGAGCTCCCTCACCCCCGAGCGCCGGGACCACCGCAGGCCGCGGGAGCGCTACGGCGCGCACCGCAGTGGCCGCCGGTTGGTCGCCGCCCTGATGCCCTCCGTCCTCGCCGTGGCCGCTGTCGCCGCGCTGATCACCGCCCTGGCCGTCTGGCAGGGCGAGCAGCCCGACCGGGTCGATCAGTCCGCCCAGCCATTGGCCGCCGCGTCGACAAGCCGCCAGCCCTCGTCGGCCCCGGCCGCGCAGGCTACGGAGACCGAGGCCTCGAGCACCGCGCCCGCGCCGACCGGCGATGAGACACCGGCTGACGAGACGACGTCGAGCGACCAGAATCCCGCAGTCGTGGTGCCGGACGCGGAGGTCGTCGTGCTCAACCAGACCTCGCGCGGCGGTCTCGCCGGGACCGTTGCAGAGACGCTGCGTGAGGCGGGCTGGGAGGTCCCTGCGGTGGGGAACTTCCGCGGGGTGGTGCCGGCGACGACGGTGTACTACCCGGACGGCGCGCAGGCCGAGGCGATGGCGGTCGCCTCCGACCTCCCGACCGAGCCCCGGGTCCGGCCGCGCTTCGGAAACCTGTCGGCGTCCCGGCTGACTGTCGTCGTCACCGACTCTTTCCCGGGCTGACGTGGACCTCCCGACCCCCACGACGGAGGTCGGGCGCGCGGGCCTGGCCGCGCTGGTCGCCGAGCCGGGGCGCGCGCTGCTCGGCCTGGACTACGACGGGACGCTGGCACCGATCGTCGACGACCCCGAGCAGGCGCGGGTCCACCCCGACGTCCCGCCGGCGCTGAGGCGGCTGGCGGGCTTCGGGACGCGAGTGGCCGTCGTGACCGGGCGTCCCGCCGCGTTCGTAGTAGGCAGCGACAGTGGTCTCGCCCACGTCGCGGGTCTGGTCGTGCTGGGGCACTACGGGGCCGAGCGGTGGTGGCGGGGCGAGCAGACCGCGCCCACCGAGGACGCGGGTGTCGACGAGGCGCGGCGCCGACTGCCCGATCTGCTCGCCGAGCTCGCCGCGCCCGCCGGGACCTTCGTCGAGGACAAGGGCCGGGCGGTCGCCGTGCACACCCGCCGTACGACTGATCCGGCCGCGGCGTTCGACGCCCTGCGCGGTCCCTTGCACCGGCTCGCCGAGCAGACCGGTCTCGTCGTCGAGCCGGGCCGCTACGTGCTCGAGCTGCGCCCCAGTGGCGGTGACAAGGGCGATGCGCTGCGCTCCCTCGTCGAGGAGTCGGGACCGGCTGGGCCGTCGGTGGTGGTCTTCATCGGCGACGACCTCGGCGACCTGCCGGCCTTCGCCGAGGTCGAGCGGCTGCGGGCCGAGGGCGCTCGGGGCCTGTTCGTGTGCAGCGGGTCGACCGAGGTCACCGCCCTGTCCGAACGGGCCGATCTCGTCGTGGACGGGCCCGAAGGGGTCGCGGCCCTCCTCACCGCCGTGGCCGACGCGATCGTTCGGTAACACGGAGCAGGCGCTTGCGATGACGTGCGCACATGGCTCCCCTCTGTGTCAACGGGTTGGTTGTTCCCGCCTGTCGAGGGTGCGCCGGTCCTCGCCGTGGTCAAGCAGACTGCGCTTGACCACGGCTGCGGGTCGGCGCTGGAACAGGGCGCCGGGAACGGGCCGGGGATGGGTGTGGGCGGGTCGTGGTGGCGGGCGTAGCCTCGGGTCTGGCGGGTCCGGGAAGTGACTTCTCCGAAGTGTCGACGTTGGGGTTGGAGTCGGCTGCGCTGGAGCCAGTAGCCGCCCCCCCGAGTGTCCTCCCGGGCCCGTCTCCTTCGCTGTCTGGCGTTGGCGTTTCTGGTCGGCCACGAGCTGGCGGTAGACGATGTCGGAGAGCCGGCGTTTGAGGGCGCGGGATCGCTTCCATCGGGGTCTTGCCGGCGGCGAGCTTGCGCCGGTAGTAGGCCCGGCCTTCGGTGTCGTTGCGCAACTGAATGATCGCCATGATGTGCCGAACCCGGTTGATCCGCCGGTTGCCGGCTCGGGAGAGCCGGTGGCGGTTCTGCTCTCCTGAGGAGGCTTCGATCGGGGCGGTGCCGTTCCAGGACGCGAAGTGCCCTCGGGTCGGGAACCGGGACACGTCGCCGATGTCACCGAGCAGGCGGGCCGCGCCGGAGGGACCGACGCCGTGCAGCTCGAGCAGGGTGCTGCCGGTGGCCTCGACCAGCTCGCGGAGCTCGGCGGTCGCGACCTTGATCCGCTTATCGATCCCATCCAGTTCAGCGATCAGTTCCGGCGGCCAGCTTGCGGCGGGTCTTGCCCACCACATCACGCGGACGGACGCTGGCCAGCAGCGCCTTGGCCTGGGCCGCGGACAGGAAAGTCTTGGCCCCGCCCGGGATCAGCTCGACCAGCAGCCGGTGCAGCCGGTTCACCGTCAAGGTGCGGGCCGCCCCCAGCTCATCGCGCCGGTCCACCAGCAGCCGCAAGGCAACCGTTGCGCCGTCGACCTGCACCGGC
>Ga0180121_10000089_pt1 | contig 30189 bp, 28 predicted proteins | sample AntDrymUQ5402106_2_FD_129676 | JGI IMG/M metagenome (GOLD analysis project Ga0180121, IMG submission 129676) | Polar desert sand microbial communities from Dry Valleys, Antarctica - metaG UQ540 (21.06) (version 2) (version 2) | ecosystem: Environmental > Terrestrial > Soil > Desert | place...
CTACTTCATCAAGGGCGTGGCCGCGCACGCCACGCTATTGGCCACGCTCACCGACCCGGTGTACCCAGCCGTTGGGGCGTCTTGTCGCCGTTGAGGTCGACCAGGCAGACCGACTGCCAGGTCCCCAGAGCCATCCGACCGCCGACGACCGGCACGCTGGCGTACGGCGGGCACAGCGCGGGCAGCACGTGGTCACGGCCGTGCCCACCCGAGCCGTGCCGGTGCCGCCAGCGGTCGTCGGCGGGGAGCAGCTCGCGCAGGGCGCTGAGCAGGTCCTCGTCGCTGCCGGCACCCGTCTCGAGCACCGCCAGGCCGGCCGTGGCGTGCGGGACCCACACGTGCAGGAGGCCGTCGCCCGCGCCCACTTCCGCGAGGAAGGCGGCGCACTCGCCGGTCAGATCGTGGACGCTCTCGCGTCCGCCGGTCCGGACCTCGATCACCTGGGAGTGCACGGCCCCATCCTTCCCCGGCCCGGCGGGCACCCGATTCCGAGGGGTCGGGATGCGCGCGAGCCGCCCAGGTAGCACGATGGGGGGTGACGAACCGACGTACGACGGCGTCGCGACCACCTATCGCACGCCGGGCACCCGCGCACACCCCGACGCGAAGGACTTCCGTGGCCTCCTCCGAGCGACAGGACCCGCCCGCGATCATCAGCGACGGTCTGCCCAGCCAGCTGCCCGACGTCGACCCGGACGAGACGGCCGAGTGGCTCGAGTCCCTGGACGCGGTCGTGGAGAACGCCGGCCGCAACCGGGCCCGCTTCCTGATGCTGAGCCTCCTGCAACGGGCGCGGGAGAGCCAGGTCGGCGTGCCGAGCCTGCGCAGCACCGACTACATCAACACGATCCCCTCGGAGAGCGAGCCCTGGTTCCCCGGCGACGAGCACGTCGAGCGCCGGATCAGGGCGTACGCCCGGTGGAACGCCGCGATCATGGTCCACCGCGCGCAGCGGCCCGGCGTAGAGGTCGGCGGGCACATCTCGACCTACGCGTCCTCGGCCAGCTTCTACGAGGTCGGCTTCAACCACTTCTTCCGCGGCAAGGACCACCCTGGCGGCGGCGACCAGATCTACTACCAGGGCCACGCCTCCCCCGGCATGTACGCGCGGGCCTACCTCGAGGGCCGCCTGAGCGAGGACCAGCTCGACGGCTTCCGCCAGGAGCTCTCCCACCCCGGCGGGGGGCTGTCGTCCTACCCGCACCCGCGGCTGATGCCGGACTTCTGGGAGTTCCCGACCGTGTCAATGGGGCTCGGCCCGCTCAACGCGATCTACCAGGCCCGCTTCAACCGCTACCTCCACGACCGCGGCATCAAGGACACCAGCCAGCAGCACGTGTGGGCCTTCCTCGGCGACGGCGAGATGGACGAGCCCGAGTCGCTCGGTACGATCGGCATCGCGGCGCGCGAGGAGCTCGACAACCTCACCTTCGTCATCAACTGCAACCTGCAGCGCCTCGACGGGCCGGTGCGCGGTAACGGCAAGGTCATCCAGGAGCTGGAGTCCTTCTTCCGCGGGGCGGGCTGGAACGTCATCAAGGTCATCTGGGGCCGCGAGTGGGACACCCTGCTCGCGCAGGACCACGACGGCGCCCTGGTGAACCTGATGAACACCACGCCCGACGGTGACTACCAGACCTACAAGGCCGAGGACGGGGCGTACGTCCGGGAGCACTTCTTCGGTCGCGACCCACGGACCCGGGCGATGGTCGAGCACCTCTCCGACAAGGAGATCTGGGGCCTCTCCCGCGGCGGACACGACTACCGCAAGATGTACGCCGCGTACGACGCTGCCACCAAGCACACCGGCCAGCCGACCGTGATCCTGGCGAAGACCATCAAGGGCTGGACGCTGGGCTCGCACTTCGAGGGGCGCAACTCGACCCACCAGATGAAGAAGCTGAAGAAGGACGACCTGATCGGCTTCCGCGACCGGCTCTACCTCGACATCCCGGACTCCGCCCTCGACGAGACCCTGCCGCCGTACTTCCACCCGGGGCAGGACTCCCCCGAGATCCAGTACATGCACGAGCGCCGTCGCGCCCTCGGCGGCTACCTCCCGCAGCGGCGCATCACCGCGAAGCCGCTGGTGCTGCCCGGCGACCCCGTCTACGAGGTCATGCGTCGTGGGTCTGGCAAGCAGAAGGTCGCCACCACGATGGCGTTCGTCCGGCTGCTCAAGGACCTCGTCAAGGACAAGGAGATCGGCTGGCGCCTGGTGCCGATCATCCCGGACGAGGCGCGCACATTCGGCATGGACTCGTTGTTCCCGACGCTGAAGATCTACTCACCGCACGGCCAGAACTACACGTCGGTGGACCGCGAGCTGATGCTGTCCTACCAGGAGGACTCGAAGGGCGTCATCCTCCACGAGGGCATCAACGAGGCGGGCTCGACGGCGTCCTGGACGGCAGTCGGCTCGTCGTACGCCACGCACGGCATCCCGATGATCCCGATCTACATCTTCTACTCGATGTTCGGGTTCCAGCGCACCGGCGACTCCTTCTGGGCGGCGGGCGACCAGATGGCGCGCGGCTTCGTGCTCGGCGCTACGGCCGGTCGCACAACGCTGAACGGTGAAGGGCTCCAGCACGAGGACGGTCACTCGCTCCTGCTGGCCTCGACCAACCCCGCCGTCGTCGCCTACGACCCCGCCTTCTCCTTCGAGCTCGGCCACATCGTCTCCGACGGGCTGCGCCGGATGTACGGCGAGGCACCGGAGAACGTCTTCTACTACCTCACGCTCTACAACGAGCCCTACCCGCAGCCCCCGCAGCCCGAGGACGTCGACGTCGAGGGGATCCTGCGCGGCATCCACCGCTTCTCCCCGGCGCCGGAGGGCGACGGCCCCAAGGCCCAGGTGCTGGCATCGGGAATCTCCGTGCAGTGGGCGCTCGAGGCGCAGCGGCTGCTGCAGGCGGACTGGAACGTGCAGGCCGACGTGTGGTCGGTGACGTCGTGGAACGAGCTGCGCCGTGACGGCCTGGAGGCCGACCGGCACAACCTCATGGACCCCGACGGCGAGCAGCAGGTCCCCTACGTCACGCGCAAGCTCGAGGGTGCCGCCGGGCCGTTCGTCGCCGTGTCCGACTTCATGCGTTCCGTGCAGGACCAGATCCTGCCCTGGGTCCCGGGCGACTTCGCGTCACTGGGCACCGACGGCTGGGGCCTCTCCGACACCCGCGGTGCGCTGCGCCGACACTTCAAGGTCGACGCGGCCTCCATCGTCGTGCGGACCCTCGCTGCGCTGGCCAAGCGCGGCGACGTGAAGCCCGAGATGGTGCGCGAGGCGATCGACCGTTACCGCCTGGCCGACGTCAACGCCGCACCGACCGACGAGGCCGCGGGCGGCGCGGAGTAGCCGAGACGTTGACCGACCCGCCGGCTCCGCAAGGATCGGATACGCGGTCCCCGCATGGCGAAGGGCCACGACCTATCCGATCCTCGCGAGGACGGGACAGGTTCAGGCGAGGTCGGCGTGCATCTCCCAGACGAGCACTTCGGCGCCATCCCGTCCGGCAGTAACTGTCCGCCCGCCGTCTCCCGAGATGCGTGCGGCGTCGCCGGTGCCGAGGAGTCCTTCACCCTCGAGGTCGGCCGACCCGACAGGGACGAACGCGTGCACGAAGGGCGCGTCGGGCAACGTCACCGACTGGCCCGGTTCGAGTCGCGCTGCGTGCATGGCCGCGTGCTTCTGAGCGATGCGGATGGCCGCTGCACCCTGGTGCTGCGGCATACCCGAGGCGACAGGGACCAGGCCGCCGCGCAGCAGGTCGTCCGCGATCTCCAGCTGCTCGTAGCCCGGCGCGATGCCGTTCTCGTCAGGCACCACCCACATCTGCACGAAGTGCACCGGGTCCTCATGGACGTCGACCTCGGTGACCCGCCAGCTGTCGTTCGTCTCGGAGTGCAGGATGCCGGTGCCGGCGCTCATCCGCTGGGCCAGCCCCGGGTAGATCAGGCCGTTGTGGTCCTGGGAGTCCTGGTGCACCAGCTCGCCCCGCAGGACCCAGGTGACGATCTCCATGTCGCGGTGCGGGTGGGTCTCGAACCCGGACCCGGCGTCCACCACGTCGTCGTTGTTGACCAGCAGCAACCCGAAGTGGGTGTTGGCGCGGTCGTAGTGGTGCCCGAAAGAGAACGAGTGCTTGGAGTCCAGCCAGTCGATCGTCGTCGCGTATCGGTTCTTGGCCCGGCGTAAGTCAACCGCGGGCGCCGTCGATGTCATGACTGGCTGAACCACCCCGAGAGGCTCCGGATTCCCGGGAAGCTCAGCGGTGGCGGGCGGCCCACGACAGCAGGTCGTCGGCCGACCTGGTGTTCACCACCCGGTCCGGGGTGACGCCGCAGTCCTCGGCCCGCTCGCAGCCGTAGGGCTGCCAGTCGAGCTGGCCGGGTGCGTGCGCGTCGGTGTCGACCGAGAACACGCAGCCGGTCTCCACCGCCATCCGCAGCAACCGCCGGGGCGGGTCCCGTCGTTCGGGCCGGGAGTTGACCTCGACCGCCACCCCGAACCGCTCGCACGCGGCGAAGACGATCTCGGCGTCGAAGGCCGACTCGCCCCTGATCCCGCGCTCCCCCTCGACGAGTCTCCCGGTGCAGTGGCCGAGGACGTCGGCGTGCGGGTTGGCAACGGCGTTGACCATCCGACGCGTCATCGCCTCAGCGTTCATCTTCAGCTTCGAGTGCACGGAAGCGACGACGACGTCCAGCCGCGACAGGAGCTCGTCCTCCTGGTCCAGTGACCCGTCGTCGAGGATGTCGACCTCGATGCCGGTGAGGATGCGGAACGGCGCCAGCTCGTCGTTGAGACCAGCCACCACGTCGAGCTGCTCGCGCAACCTTTCAGCTGTCAGCCCGTTGGCCACCGTCAGCCGCGGCGAGTGGTCGGTGAGGACGACGTAGTCGTGCCCGATGTCGCGCGCCGTCCGTGCCATCTCGTCGATGGGGCTGCCGCCGTCGGACCAGTTGGAGTGGGTGTGCAGGTCCCCGCGCAGCGCCGCCCGCAGCGTGGCACCGCCCTCGGTGACCGGCCCCGTGACAGCCGACTCGAGCTTCTCGAGGTACTCCGGCACCTTTCCTGCCCAGGCCTGCATCGCCACGGCCGCGGTCTTGGCCCCGATGCCCTTGAGCTCGGTGAGTGTCCCCTCCCGGAGCCGCCGGACAAGCTCCTTGTCGGGCAGCGCCGCGAGCGTGTCGGCCGCGCCGCGGTAGGCCTTCACGCGGTACGTCGGCTCGCGCGCCCGCTCGAGGAGGAAGCCGATCCGGCGCAGGGCCTGGACCGGGCCCTCGGCAGGCGCGACGCTCTCCACGACGCAAACGGTAGACGACTCGTTCGTGGCGCGCGGCTACCGCGTACGGCTGCGCCTCTTGTGGTGCTGTGACAACTACGCTTGCCCCATGCCCCGACGATCGCCGGCCGTCGTGCGCCGCCTCGAGGGCGCCATGGGTGCCCTGGCCGGCGCCGCCATCGCCCGGATGGACGAGGTCCTCCCGTGGTACCGCGCCATGCCCGCCGAGAACCGGTCGTGGGTCAACCTGGTGGCCCAGGCCGGTGTCGCCGCCTTCGTCGACTGGTTCCGTCAGCCCGACGCCCCGCAGGCCATCAGCGCCGACGTGTTCGGCACCGCGCCCCGCGAGCTGACCCGCTCGGTGACCCTGCAGCAGACGGTCGAGCTGGTGCGGGTCGTCATCGCCGTGGTGGAGGAGCAGATCGAGCTGATCGCCCCCGGCGACGAGGCGGAAGTCCGTGAGGCCGTGCTGCGCTACTCGCGCGAGATCGCCTTCGCGGCGGCCCAGGTGTACGCCGAGGCAGCCGAGGCGCGCGGTGCCTGGGACGCGCGTCTCGAGTCCTTGGTGGTCGACGCCCTCCTACGCGGGGAGGCCGACGACTCGCTCCGGTCGCGGGCCGCCGCGCTGGGCTGGGGCAGCCACGGCTCGGTCGTGGTGGTCGTCGGTCAGGCGCCTGATGCAGAGCCGGAGACTGTCGTCGACGACATCCGACGCGCCGCCCGGGCCCACCGTCTCGACGTGCTGACCGGCGTGCAGGGTGACCGGCTGGTCGCGATCCTGGGCGGGGCCACGGAGCCGGTCCGGGCCACCCGGCACCTGGTCGCCCAGTTCGGCCCCGGACCGGTGGTCGTCGGTCCGACCGTCCCGGACCTGCTCGCCGCCGGACAGAGCGCCGCGGCCGCTGTCGCCGGTCTGCTCGCCGCACCGGCCTGGCCCGATGCGCCCCGGCCGGTGCCGGCGGACGACCTGTTGCCCGAGCGGGCCCTCGCCGGCGACGAGCTCGCCCGCACCCGCCTGGTGCAGGAGGTCTACCGGCCGCTGCAGTCCACCGGCACTGCTCTGGTCGAGACGCTCTCGGCGTTCCTCGAGCAGACGTCCTCGCTCGAAGCGACCGCGCGGGCGCTCTTCGTCCATCCCAACACCGTGCGTTATCGACTCAGGCGGGTCACCGAGATATCGGGGTACGCACCGGCCGATCCCCGTCATGCGCTGACCCTGCGCCTGGCGCTGGCCTTCGGGCGGTTGGCCGATGCCCGGCCCCCGGCCCTTTTGTAGGAAACCTACAAAGTGCTGGGCGTTTCTTCGTCCGGCTCCGCACCCCCTCTCGATCGGGCAGTCGGCGAGGGTGGGAGGCGTGCTGGTCATCGTTGCTCCTGGTCAAGGCGCTCAGACGCCCGGCTTCCTCGCGCCCTGGCTCGAGCTCCCGCACTTCGAGGAGCGGCTCCGCTGGCTCTCCGCCTGCGCGGGTCTCGACCTCATCCACTACGGCACCGACGCCGACGCGGACACGATCCGCGACACCTCGATCGCCCAGCCGCTGCTGGTTGGCGCAGGACTGGTGTCGGCGCTGGAGATCTTCCCCCACCCGCACGACGCGTTCCACGTCGTGGGGGCCGCCGCAGGGCACAGCGTCGGGGAGATCACGGCCGCTGCCGGCACCGGCGTCATCACTGCCGAGCAGGCCATGGTCCTCGTGCGAGAGCGTGGTCGGGCCATGGCCGATGCGGCCGCTCTGAAGCCCACCGGCATGACCGCGGTTCTCGGCGGTGACCCCGATGAGGTGGCCGAGTCGCTCGAGCGTCACGGTCTGACCGCCGCGAACAACAACGGCGCCGGGCAGGTCGTGGCGGCCGGCACCGTGGACCAGCTCGGGGCCTTCGCCGCCGACCCGCCGGCGAAGGCGCGCCTGGTCGCCCTCTCCGTCGCAGGAGCCTTCCACACCGAGCACATGGGGCCCGCCGTCGAGACGCTCGCGAGCTACGCCAGGGCCGTCAGCGTGCATGACCCGCGAACCACCCTGATCTCCAACCGGGACGGCGCCGTCGTGCAGCAGGGCCGCGACGTGCTGGCCCGCATCGTCAGCCAGGTCAGCACCCCCGTCCGCTGGGACCTGTGCATGCGCACGATGGGTGAGCTCGGGGTGACCGGGGTCATCGAGGTGCCGCCGGCCGGCACCCTGACCGGGCTGATCAAGCGCGCGCTCCCGGGCGTCGAGACGGTCGCGCTCAAGACCCCCGGCGACATCGAGGCGGCGCGCGACCTCGCCGCGCGGCACGGCAGCGCCGCGCCGCAGGACGGGTCGCCGTCGTGGCGGATGCTTGTGTCCCCCAGCAAGGGCACCATCCGCGTCGTGGACCTGCCCGAGGGCACGATGCTTGAGCCCGGGGCGGCCGTCGGCACGCTCGTGACGTCCCGCGACGAGCAGCCGGTGATCGCGCCGCACGGTGGCATCGTGGTGGAGTGGCTGGTGGAGGACGGTGACCCCGTCTCCCCCGGCCAGCCGCTCATCCGCCTCCACCCGGAAGGGGTGCAGTCATGAGTCCCCTCAGGACCGTCAAGGGACCGGAGCATGCCCGCATCCTCAGCGTCGGTGGCTACCGTCCTGCACGGGTCGTCACCAACGACGAGATATGCGAGCGCATCGACTCGACAGACGAATGGATCCGGGAGCGCACCGGCATCATCTCGCGACGCTTCGCCGCCCCCGACGAGTCGGTCGTCGACATGGCCGTGGCCGCCGCCGGGAAGGCGATCGCCCAGGCCGGCATCGCGGCGGAGCAGGTCGGTGCCGTCCTGCTCGCCACCGTCACCCATCCGCTCCAGACGCCGTCGGCAGCCGTGGATGTCGCCTACCGTCTCGGCGCCACCAACGCGGGGGCGTTCGACATCTCGGCGGCCTGCGCCGGGTTCTGCTACGGCGTGACCACTGCGAACGACATGGTGCGGGGCGGGACCGCAGAGTACGTCGTGGTCATCGGCGTGGAGAAGCTCTCGGACTTCACCGACTCCTACGACCGCTCGTCTGCCTTCATCTTCGGAGACGGCGCAGGCGCCGTCGTGATCGGCTCGTCCCCCGAGCCCGGCATCGCCCCGACCATCTGGGGCTCCGACGGCTCGCAGTACGACGCGATCACCCAGCGCGCCTCGTGGATCGACGTGCGCGACCACAACGTCGACTTCCCCCATCTGACGATGCAGGGCCAGAAGGTCTTCCGCTGGGCGGTGTGGCAGATGGCACCCGTCGCGGCCCGTGCGCTCGAGGCGGCCGGGGTCGCGCCGGAGGACCTAGGTGCCTTCATCCCCCACCAGGCGAACATGCGCATCATCGACGCGATGATCAAGACGCTCAAGCTGCCGGCCCACGTCCCGGTGGCCCGCGACATCGCCGAGACGGGAAACACATCGGCGGCCTCCGTCCCGTTGGCGATGGAACGCATGCTCGAGACCGGCCAGGCCAAGAGCGGGGACACGGCGCTGCTCATCGGCTTCGGAGCCGGCCTCACCTACGCAGCGCAGGTCGTCGTCCTCCCCTGAACCCACGCGCTCTCAGCGCGTGACCACCGATCACCGACCGACACGATGAGGAGCTGGAGCCACATGGCCGCAAGCGAGCAGGAGATCCTGGCGGGTCTCGCCGAGATCGTCAACGAGGAGACCGGCATCCCGACCGGCGACGTGGCGCCGGACAAGTCCTTCACCGACGACCTCGACATCGACTCGCTGTCGATGATGACCATCGTGGTCAACGCCGAGGAGAAGTTCGGTGTCCGCATCCCCGACGACGACGTCAAGGGCCTCTCCACGGTCGGGGACGCGGTGTCCTACATCCAGAAGGCGAGTGCCTGATCGCATGGCCGGCTCTCGACCGACCGACTCCCAGCGTGTGGTGGTCACCGGGCTCGGCGCGACGACCCCGCTGGGCGGCGACGTCGCATCGACCTGGTCGGCCATGCTGTCCGGCACGTCGGGGGTCGAGGTGCTCACCCAGGACTGGGTCGACACGCTGCCGGTGCACATCGCTGCACCGGTGGCGGTCGAGCCCCTCGAGATCCTGCCGGTGCCGCAGATCCGGCGCATGGACCGCTCCGGTCAGTTCGCACTGATCGCTGCCCGCGAGGCCTGGGCCGACGCCGGTACGCCTGACGTCGACCCGGAGCGGACGGGCGTGGTCATCGCCTCCGGCATCGGTGGGGTCACCACGCTGCTCGCTGCCTACGACACGCTCAAGGAACGGGGTGCCCGCCGGGTGCTGCCGATGACGGTCCCGATGCTGATGCCCAACGGCCCGGCGGCGATCGTCGGTCTCGAGCTGACGGCTCGGGCCGGGGTGCACACACCGGTCAGCGCCTGCTCCAGCGGCGCCGAGGCCATCGCCTACGCCGTCGACATGATCAGGTCCGGGCGCGCCGACGTCGTCGCCGCCGGCGGCACCGAGGCGGCGATCCACCCGCTGCCGCTCGCGGGCTTTGCCGCGATGCAGGCGCTCTCGACCCGCAACGACGAGCCCGAACGCGCATCGCGTCCCTACGACAAGGGCCGCGACGGCTTCGTCCTCGGCGAGGGCGCCGGCGTCCTCGTGCTCGAGAGCCTCGAGCACGCGCGAGCCCGCGGCGCGCGCATCTACGGCGAGGTGGCCGGCACGGGCATCACCGCGGACGCACACCACATGGCCCAGCCCGACCCGGTCGGCTCCGGCGCTGCGCGCGCCATGTCGATGGCGGTCGCAGGGGCCGGGGCGACATCGGGCGACATCGTGCACATCAACGCGCACGCCACCTCGACGCCGGTGGGAGACGTCGCCGAGGTGCAGGCGATCCGCCGGGCCCTCGGGGACGCGACGGACGGGGCATGCGTGTCCGCCACCAAGTCGATGACCGGTCACCTGCTCGGTGCGGCGGGGGCGGTCGAGTCGATCGCCACCATCCTCGCGCTCTACCACCGAACGGCGCCACCGACGACCAACCTCGAGGACCCCGACGACGACGTCGACCTCGACGTCGTGCGCGGGGAGCCCCGAGCGCTGCCTGACGGCGAGCTGCTCGCGCTGAACAACTCGTTCGGCTTCGGCGGGCACAACGTGGCGCTGGCGTTCAGGACGGTGGAGAAGTGACCGCCACCGCGTCGGCACCCGGAGCAAAGATCGCCGTCGACAAGGCCGACGACCCCCGCAACCCACTCACCCGGCTCGGCCTGCTCCTCGACGAGGGCTCGATCGAGCTGATCACGGCCGAGGACGACTCGGGCATGCTCGCGGCCATCGGGCGCATCGACGGCGCGAAGACCGTGGCCTTCTGCTCCGACGCCACCATCCAGGGCGGCGCGATGGGCGAGGCCGGCTGCCAGGTCGTCCTCGTGGCTTACGAGCGTGCGCTCGCCGAGGGTGCCCCGGTGGTGGGCCTCTGGCACTCGGGCGGGGCCCGGCTGCGCGAGGGCGTGGTCTCGTTGCACGCGGTCGGCGAGGTGTTCGCCATCATGACCCGCGCGTCCGGGAAGGTGCCGCAGATCTCCGTGGTCATCGGACCGGCGGCGGGTGGCGCGGCGTACGGCCCGGCACTCACCGACGTGGTCATCCTCGGACCCGACGGGCGGGTCTTCGTCACCGGTCCGGACGTCGTCCGGTCGGTCACCGGGGAGGACGTCGACGCGCTCCGCCTCGGCGGGCCCGAACCCCATGGCCGTCGGTCCGGGGTCGTCCACGTCGTGGCCGACACCCAGGAGGGTGCGTACGGCGAGGCGCGCCGGCTCGCGGCTCTGCTCGGCGACCAGGGCGAGATGGGCGAGGTCGAGGACCGCGACCTGGCCGAGAGCCTGCCCGAGTCCCCCAAGCGGGCGTACGACGTGCACCCGATCATCGAGACCCTGCTGGACACGGACACCTCGCTCGAGCTGCATCCCAAGTGGGCGCCCAACGTCACCACCACGCTTGGCCGCCTGGGCGGCCGCACGGTTGGCGTCATCGCCAACAACCCACTTCGCCTCGGCGGGTGTCTCGACTCGTCGTCGGCGGAGAAGGCGGCCCGCTTCGTGCGGATGTGCGACGCGTTCGGCGTGCCGATGGTCGTCATCGTCGACGTGCCCGGCTACCTGCCCGGTGTGGGGCAGGAGTGGGACGGCGTCGTGCGCCGCGGCGCCAAGCTGCTGCACGCGTTCGCCGAGGCGACCGTGCCGCGGGTCACCCTGGTGACCCGCAAGGCCTACGGCGGCGCGTACATCGCGATGAACTCGCGGTCACTCGGCGCGACCCGTGTGTTCGCGTGGCCCGGTGCCGAGGTGGCCGTCATGGGTGCGGTCGCGGCCGTGCGCATCCTGCACCGTCGGCGGCTGGCTGAGGTCCCCGCCGACGTGCGCGGCGAGGTGGAGCAGGAGCTCGCGGCCGAGCACGAGAAGCTCGCGGGAGGTCTGGCTCGGGCGCAGGAGATCGGGGTGGTCGACGAGATCGTCGAGCCCCGGCGTACCCGCTCAGCATTGGCCGCCGCGATCGCCGCGGCACCCGCGACCCGAGGGAACCACGGCAACATCCCGCTCTAGACCACCTGGTGCAGCCAGCGGACGGGGGCACCTTCCCCGGCGTACCGGAAGGTCTCGAGCTCGTCGTCCCACGCCTTGCCGAGCAACGCCTGCATCTCGCTGACCACGTCGGTCGCCGGGTCGGCGGCAGCTCGTGCCAGGGAGGCGCGCAGTCGGTCCTCACGGACGAGGATGTCGCCGTGCACACCGGTCGTGGCGTGGAACAGACCTAGGGTCGGGGTCCAGGACCAGCGCTCGCCCTCGGCGCCGGCGCTCGGCTCCTCGGTCACCTCAAAACGGAGCTGGGCCCAGCTGCGCAGAGCGGAGGCCACGCGGGCGCCGGTGCCGGCCATGGCCTGCCAGGACAGCTCGGCGCGCAGGACTCCGGGCGCGGCGGGTTGCGGTGTCCAGTCGAAGGTGACGCGAGCGTCGAGGGCAGCACCGACCGCCCACTCGACATGAGGACACAGCGCGGGCGGGGTGGAATGCACGTAGACAACACCACAGGTCGTCACCGGTTCCTCCTAGCTTCGTCGTGAGGTGCGCCTTCCCCAGCGGCCTCACTGCGCGGGAACCGTCCCGTTGTGCGGCTCGATCATGACACATGCGTCACTACAGCACCAGGTTGCCGCCCGCCGTCCCGCGCGTCGGGGAAGGTGCCGTCCTGGCCTGAAGTCCGATGCCGCATCGGCCGATAGGACAGGAGCAGTCCTGCTCAGCCGGCGACGAGAGGTCCACCGTGCACAACCCCGAGTTGCTGATGGCCGAGGCGTACGACGAAGGTGTCGTCTCCGAGGTGATCCGCCCGGCGGCGATCCTCCCGGAGGAGTCGGCCCGGGCGGTGCTCGTGGAGCTTGCCCTGCGCGACGTCCAGAACGGTGGGGTCTGGCAGTCGGAACCGTCCCTGTGGAGCAGGTACGACCGCTCCTGGGAGGGATACGGCTCCCCCGGCGGCGCCGAGCTCATCGGCACGATCCAGGTGGCATACGGCACACCGACGCGCTACGAGATCACGATCTACCGGGCCACGGTGACGCGGTTCGGGACCAACCAGGGTTGGACGGTCACCTCGCTGTGCGACGAGGCGCTGGGCTTCGGGGAGCTCGACCTCTCCGGGTGCCCGAGGGCGTCGTTGAACGCGCCGCCCAAGCCGTTCCGCTTCTAGGTGCTGCTCAGCCCGCCGGCAGGACGTCGACCGTGAGCGTGGTCGTCGCCTCTTCCTCGACCGCCGAACCGCTCTCACAGACATAGGCCGCCACGGTGATCCCGACGGTGTAGGTGCCCGGCTCGCCCCAGGTGTGGCGCACGACGAAGGTCTCGCCAGCAGGCGGCGGCACGACCGTCGCCGGCTCGCACCGCCCCTGCCGGCGCGAGCTGGTCCCCAGCCCGTCGCCCCAGTCCTCGCTCGAGCCGCTGAAGATGCCGCTGCCATCGGTCCATCGCACCGTGAGCCGAGCCCGCTGCCCTGCGATCACCGGGGCCAGGACCCCGACGGTCAGCCCGAGCGGCGCCACCCCGGCCGGCCGGACGGCTGCCGGCGGGTCGCCCTCGGTGACGACGTCGCCCCCGCCCGCCCCGGACAGGACCAGGGCGATCGTCACGACCAGACCCAGGACGAGCACCAGCACCAGGCCTGCGATCACCAGCCCACGAGCGGACATCGTTGCTGTGGCGTCCGGGTCGGGCCGCTGGCCGGAACCGCCTCCGGGCTCGCCGGCAGCATCGGTGCGCTCCGGGCGCACCTCGATGCCGTGTCCGCTGCGAGTCCTCATGCGCCCTCCTGTCACTTCGGCTCGGACAGGCTAAGCCGTTCCGGTGACTGTCCGTGTCCGAACGGCGAAACACGGAGATTCCGCCCGTGCAACGGTGACTGTGCGCAGAGGCGCTGTCGCGGGCCGGCTCGGTGATCACCGCGGCCAGCAACGCACCCGAGGCGACGCCCACAACTGCTGGGCCACCGCCAGACACAACAACTCCGCGTCGCAGAGCGTCCCGGTTGTCTAGCCGTCAGCGGGAGGTCCTGGCCGTCAGTGAGCAGCGACCTCAGGGAGGTCGACCCGCAGCCGCGGAACGGCCGGGCAGCAGGCGTCGACGGCGGCCACCGTCGGGGCCACGTGCAGCCGGCGGCGCAGCTGCATGAGGTCGAGGACGCGGAGCACAGCCGGCTGATCGGCGACGAAGTGCACCGATCCACCCAGCAGGGTCTGCCGATGATGGATGCGCAGAAGACTTCCCACTCCGGTGGAGTCCATGAAGGTGAGACCGCGCAGGTCGACGACCAGGCTTTCGGCACCGCGGTTGAGCAGCGCCAGCAGGGCGTCGCGGATCGTAGGGGCGCTGGCCACGTCTATCTCGCCGGTCACGCCGACGACCGTGTGGGGTCCTTCGAAGTACGGGTCGAGCATGCTGATCATGACGGCCCCTCGTGCGGAGGAAAACCTCGTTCGTCGCCTGGCTGCTTCGGCGACGTCCAGAGACTAGCTCCCGGCAGCGCAGTCCGGAATACTCCGGACGGGGTAATCCGCAGTGGTACAACCCGTTGATCCACAATGCTTTGACGGCGCACCGGCTGGTCCGGCAACGAGATCGACGACGGATTTCGTCGTAGTCGGCGCGGCGCGCGGACGACCCGCGCGGCGCAGGTCCTCTGGTGGCGAGCAGGCGCGCAGGTAGTGCTCATCCCCCGTTCATCCTCCCGTCACGGCGTTCTCTGACGAGGGTCGCGGCCGGGACCGATCTTGGAGGCGTGACTCCGATCATCGTGGTCTGGTTCCGGCTCACCCACTTCCGTGGGTGGCTGAGCCGGTGCTCATGCTGGATCTGCGCCGGGAGTCCCCTCGACCGGCTCCCCCAGCAACCGGGGTGATGAAGTCGAGGAGGCATCCGGTCCGGGGGCGGCGGCCGGCGGCACCATGCGTGGTCGCGTTCGCGCCCGGTCTCTATGTGTCGAGGGCTGGCTTCACCGGTTCGTTCCGGGTGGCGTCACAGCCCATGAAGAGGCACCTTCGGGTCACGCAACGCGTCGAGGTCTACGCTGCGGCCGGCCGCCACCAGCATGTCGATGGGCTCTGTGACGTCCCAGGTGTTGACGTTCATCCCTGCCAGCACCCGTCCGCCCGCGAGCCAGAACGCGATGAACTCGGTGGAGGCCGGGTCACCGCGGAACACAACCGTCTCGTACCCGGCTGAGCCGATGTACCCGGTGTACTCCATGGAGAGGTCGTACTGGTCGCTGAAGAAGTACGGCAGCCGGTCGTACACCGCGTCGTGGCCGAGCATCGTCTTCGCTGCGGTCGCCCCCTGGCGGCGGGCGTTTGCCCAGTGCTCGACGCGGACGTGCTGGCCGAGCAACGGATGGTAGGCGTTGGCGACGTCGCCCGCCGCGTAGACGTCGGGGTGAGAGGTGCGTAGGTGTTCGTCGACCGTGATGCCGTTGCCGACGTCGAGGCCGGCCTCACGCGCCAGAGCGTCGTTGGGGGCGATGCCGACCCCGACAAGCACGACGTCGGCATCGACCACAGTGCCGGCGCCGAGGCGTACGCCGGTGACCCGGCCCGCGTCACCGGTGAGCTCGGACACCGTCACGCCGGTGCGCAGGTCGACGCCGTGGCGGCGGTGCAGGTCGGCGAAGAGCCGGGCGACCTCGGCACCGAGGACCCGCAGGAGTGGCAGCTCGGCGGCCTCCAGCAGGGTCACCTCCAGCCCGGCGGCACGGGCGGCTGCGGCCGTCTCGAGGCCGATCCAACCCGCACCGATGATGGCCACCCGGGAGGCGGTGGCGAACGCGGCCCGGATGTGTTCGCTGTCCTCGAGGCGGCGCAGGTAGTGCACCCCCTCCAGTCCCGCCCCGGGAACGGTCACGCGGCGCGGGATGGAGCCGGTGGTCAGCAGCAGCTTGTCGTAGCCGAGGCGGTCGCCGCCCGCCAGGACGACCTGGTGCGCGCCGGGGTCGAGGGCTGTGACCTCGGTGCTCAGGCGCAGTTCGACATGGTGCTCGGCGTACCAGCCGTCGGGGTGGACGAAGACGTTCTCCCGTTCGGATACGCCTTGCAGGTAGTCCTTGGACAGCGGGGGACGTTCGTAGGGCCGGTGCGGTTCGTCACCGATGAGGGTGATGGGGCCGTCGAATCCTTCCTCGCGGAGTGCTTGTGCGGCCTTGGCACCGGCCAGGCTGGCGCCGACGATCACGAAGCTCGGGCTGGTCGTCATGGTGTGACTGCCTCCTCGGCGGTGCGGACCGGGGCAGCCGGTTCTGCCTGCTGGCGCGGGTACGGGCTCCGCATCCGGTGGGTGAGCTGGTCGGCGAGATGGGCCCAGGACTCCTCGAACTTCGCCGCGCCCTCGTCTTCCAGGACGTGGACGACGTCGGTGTAGTCGATGCCGACGGACGTGAGGGAGTCGAGGGTCTGGCGGGCGTCAGCGTACGTGCCTCGCACGGTGTCGCCGTGCAGCCGGCCGTGGTCGGCGACGGTGTCAAGGGTCGCTTCGGGCATGGTGTTGACTACGCCGTCGGTGACCGGGTCCACGACGTAGCGGGTGTCGTCGTACGTCGGGTCCTTCACGCCGGTCGAGGCCCACAGCGGGCGCTGGGGTCGGGCGCCGGATGCGGCGAGGCGGGCCCAGCGGTCACCCGCCAGCAATCAGGGTGACGTTGACGCTGATGCCCTCGGCGAGGCAAGCCGCGATCGCCGGCAGGGCCGGCGTCGGTGTCCGGGATCTTGATGAACAGGTTCGGCCGGTCGACCAGCCACCACAGGTGACAGGCCTCGGCCACCACCTTCGCGGTGCCGTGAGCCAGCCGGGGGTCGACCTCGATGGACACCCGCCCGTCGACGCCGTCGCTCGCGTCGTAGGCGGGGCGGAGCACATCCGCGGCCCAGCGGACATCGAAGGTGGTGAGCATCCGCAGCGCCTCATCGACGTCCACGCCCCGCAGAGCGAGGTCGGCCACCTGCGCGTCGTACCGGTCACTACCGCTGATGGCCCCCGCGAAGATCGTCGGGTTTGACGTCACCCCCACCACGTGGCGGTCGCGGACGAGCTCAAGCAGCGTCCCAGACGTCAGGCGCAGCCGGCTCAGGTCGTCCAGCCAGATCGAGACTCCTGTGGCGGACAGGTCGGCGAGCGGGTCAGCCACGGCGTCCACCACCCACACCGGTGCCGGTGCCTTCAATGAGGGCGAAGAACTCCGCACGTGAGGAGGCGTCCGTGCGCAGGTGTCCGTGCAGTGCCGAGGTGACCGTGCTCGCCCCGGCCGCGCGGACGCCGCGCATCGTCATGCACAGGTGTTCGGCCTCGATGACCACGCCCACGCTGCGAGGCGCCAGGTTGGCCGCCAGCCAGTCGGCGACCTGCTGGGTCAGCCGTTCCTGGACCTGGGGGCGACAGGCGAACAGCTCCACCACCCGCGCGAGCTTGGACAGGCCGAGGATGCGTTCGCCGGGCAGGTAACCGACGTGCGCAACGCCGACGAACGGCAGCAGGTGGTGCTCGCACACGGACCGCACGGGAAGGGAGCGGGCCACCACCAGCTCGTCGTAGCCCTCGTCGTTGGGGAACGTGGTCAGGTCGAAGGGTCGCGGGGTGAACATGTCCGCGTAGGCCCGGGCCATTCGCCCCGGGGTGCCCCGCAGGCTCTCGGAGTCCAGGGACACGCCGAGCGCGGTCAGGAACGCGGCGGCGGCGGTCTCAGCTGCGACCAGGTCGACCGCCGTCTTTTCGTGCACCACTCGCAGCGGACCGGTCCTCGCCCGGATTGCCCGCCGTATCCGGGCGTGTCCGTGGGCATCGGCAGGGAGGTCATGGCAGCGGCCCAGCGTCGTCCTGTGTCGCGTAGGGTTGCCTCCGCTTCTAAAGGACAGTAACATTGACGTTAGACCGCCAGCATTATTTAGTCAAGATTTCTATCTTTTAGAAGGGAACGGACGTGAGCGGCGACGACTTCGCAGAGCGGGTGTCCGGTGTGGCTGCCCTGGCCGAGCCGATCCGCCGGGAGCTCTACCGCTACGTCGTCGCGCAGCCTGACCCGGTCAGCCGCGACCAGGCATCCGCGGGCGTCGGGGTACCGCGCCACACGGCGAAGTTCCACCTGGACAAGCTCGTCGAGGAAGGGCTGCTCGACACCGCCTCCAAACGCCTCACCGGCCGGCGAGGCCCTGGAGCCGGCAGGCCCACGAAGCTGTACCAGCGGTCAGCGCGCGAGGTGTCCGTGACGGTGCCGGAACGCCACTACGACCTCGCGGGCCAACTCATGGCGAGAGCCATCGAGGACTCGGCGGGGGACGGAACCCCGGTCGTCGCGGCCCTCCATCGCGCCGCCGCCGAACTGGGTGCCACCCTCGGCGACCAGACGCGGACGTCAGCAGGTCCGCGCCCCAGCCGCGAGAAGCTTGTCGACGCGACCTGCACCACCCTCGCGGCACGCGGCTACGAGCCCCTCCGCCAGGACGACGAGGTAGCGCTCGCCAACTGTCCGTTCCACGCGCTGGCACGCGAGCACGTCGACCTGATCTGCGGCATGAACCTGGCCCTCATCGCCGGGATGGTCGAGCGTACGGCCGACGGAAGGCTGACCGCTCGCCTCGAGCCGACCGACGGCCGCTGCTGCGTCAGGCTCTCAGCAGCGGTGTCGATGGTCACGCCTGCTCCTGGGAAGGCGGCGACGGGAGTCTGAGGACACTGATTGCGAAGGTGGCGTTGTCGCGCCACGGCCGGAGGTCCCAGGTCGCAAACCGGTGCTCCAGGGCGAACCCGGCAGCCACCAGGTCGGCGTCGAAGGCGTCCAGCGGATACCCGCGGTCGGTGCCGAAGCCCACCAGCACGACCGCGTCGGGGACGAGGTGCGCGGCGACCCTGGCCAGGACGTCGGGCTCGGTGCCGACGGCGACGAACGCCAGGACGTTCCCCGCGACCACGGCGGCGTCGAACGGCTCGCGGATCCCCTGGGCCGGCAGGTCGAGGCCGACCAGGTCCGCGACGACCCACACGGGCCCCGGACGGTCCACCTGGGCAGCCGCGATCAGCACGGGGTCGGCGTCCACGCCGACGACGCGGTGGCCGCGCTCGTGCAGGTGCGCAGCCACCCGGCCGGTTCCGCAGCCCGCGTCGAGGATCCGCGATCCCGGGACGACCATCGCGTCGACGAGACGGGCCTCGCCGCCCAGGTCGACCCCGTCGGCGGCCAGACGGCGGAACCGCTCGACGTACCACCGCGAGTGGCCCTCGTCGGTCTCGGTGACCCAGCGGGTCGGGACGCTCCGCACCACCATGTCAGCCGCCGATCCCGCGGCCGGTGGTGTCACGGACCGCACTCCCCACCCGGAGGCGGACCTCGTCGAGAATCGCCGGGAACAGGGCACCCTCCTCGACCGCGGTGTGCGGGGCGAGGACGGCGGCGATCGCACGGGCGCGGGCAGCGGCCGTGTCCAGGTCCCCGGCTTCCAACGCGCGGAGGGCCTGGCCGCCGAGGGTCACCACGAGATCGTGCTCCGCCGTGAGCTCAGCGATGGCAGGGACGTCGAGGCAGCCGCAGTACTCGCACATGTCAGGCCCGCCTCCGGTCATGCGGGACGTGGTCCCGCTCGGACGAAGGATCGCAGCGGCCGAGGCCCCGACGGTAGGGAACTTCCGCCCCGCTTCCGGGACCAAAGTCCCTGGTTCGCATCAGTCGACTGGTGAGAAGTTCAGGACGTGAACCCGACGTCGCCGCCCTCGCGCCGGAGCAGCCTCGGCCTGGTCACGGGTCTGTTGGACGAGATCGGCGCCCGCAGTAGGGTCCGTCTCGTGCCCGTCCTCGACGGACCAGGTCCCTGCCTCGTCCGGTTCTGCGCCGGTCAACGAGAGCGCCCGCCACGACGTTTCACCCGCGCCTCCACCTCCGCGTCGATCGAGGAGCAAGCGTCGTGAGCACATCGTCATCGGGCGCTACCGAGCAGGCCGGAGCGTCACGGCTCGCGCTGGCGCTCGCCACCGTCGGGTTCGCCGTCAACTTCTGGGCCTGGGCGCTGCTGAGTCCGTTGGCGCCGCAGCTCAAGGAGTCCCTCGACCTGACGTCGTTCCAGCAGGCGCTGATCGTCGCCGTGCCGGTGATCGTGGGGGCTCTGGGTCGCATCCCGGTGGGCGCGCTGACCGACCGGCTGGGCGGCCGCGTGATGTTCCCCGTGGTCTCCTTTGCGACGATCGTGCCGGTGCTCTACCTCGGGCTGCTCGGGCACTCGTCCTTCGCCGCGTTGCTCGTTGGCGGGTTCTTCCTCGGCATCGCGGGCACCGCCTTCGCGGTCGGCGTCCCCCTGGTCAGCGGGTGGTTCGCGGCCGGTCGGCGAGGCACCGCCATCGGCATCTTCGGCGCCGGCATGGGTGGCACCGCGATCAGCGCGCTGACCACCGTGAAGCTCGCCGCCCACGGTTTCGCGACCCCCTTCGTCATCACGGCCGTCGTGCTCGCGGCCTACGGCGTCCTCGCACTGTTCCTGCTGCGCGACGCCCCCGGCCGCACGGTTCCCACCGACAGCCTCGGCGTCCGGCTCGGTGCGGCGCTGCGGCAACCCATCACGTGGCAGGCCTCGGCGCTCTATGCGGTGGCCTTCGGCGGGTACGTCGCCTTCTCGGTCTACCTCCCGACGTACCTCAGGAACGGGTACGACCTCACCCAGGCCGATGCCGCCAACCGGATGGCCGGGTTCGTCCTGGTCGCTGTGCTGATGCGACCGGTCGGCGGCTGGCTGTCCGACAAGCTCGACCCGGTCCCGGTGCTGGGCGCGGCGCTTGCGGTCGTTGTGCTCGGAGCCGCCCTGCAGGCAGCGACCCCCGACCTCATCCCCGTCGGCACGATCGCCTTCCTGTCCATGGCCGGCGCGCTGGGCGCCGGCGCCGGTGCCGTCTTCGCGCTGGTCGCCAAGCGCAGCCCCGCCGTGATGGTCGGCGCCGTCACCGGTGTGGTCGGAGCGGCCGGCGGGCTCGGAGGCTTCGTCCCACCCCTGCTGATGGGCTCGATCTACGGCAGCTCCGGCTCCTACGCCCTCGGCCTCATCCTGCTCTCCCTGGTCGCACTGGCCGCACTGGCCTACACCCTCACGGTGGTACGGCGGCCGATGGCGGCGCAGGCATGAGCGCCGGCGCGAAGGGCCGGCCCGCGGCGCGGATGGACGACGGGCTCAGCGAGGCGCTGGTGCGCACCCGCCGGTTCTTCACCAGGGCCGAGGTCTCCCCCGACCTCCGCACGTTGCACCGCTCCGGCGGCCGGCAGGCCGACGACTTCTACCGCGACCGGTGGAGCCACGACAAGGTGGTGCGCTCCACCCACGGCGTGAACTGCACCGGCTCCTGCTCGTGGAAGGTGTACGTCAAGGACGGCATCATCACCTGGGAGTCGCAGCAGACCGACTACCCCTCGGTCGGCCCGGACAGCCCTGAGTACGAGCCGCGCGGCTGCCCGCGAGGTGCGGCATTCTCCTGGTACACCTACTCACCCACCCGGGTGCGCTACCCCTACGTCCGCGGCATCCTGCTGGAGATGTACCGCGAGGCCAAGTCGCGCCTCGGCGACCCGGTGCTCGCGTGGGCCGACATCGTCTCCGACCCGGAGAGGTCCCGCCGTTACAAGCGGGCACGCGGCAAGGGTGGCCTCGTGCGGGCGTCCTGGGACGAGGCGAGCGAGCTCGTCGCCGCCGCGCACGTCTACACGATCAAGCGGTTCGGCCCTGACCGCGTTGCCGGGTTCTCGCCGATCCCGGCGATGTCGATGGTGTCGCACGCGTCGGGGGCGCGGTTCGTGTCCCTGATCGGCGGCACGATGCTCTCCTTCTACGACTGGTACGCCGACCTCCCGGTGGCCTCGCCGCAGGTCTTCGGCGACCAGACCGACGTACCCGAGTCGGGTGACTGGTGGGACGCCGGCTACCTGATCATGTGGGGCTCCAACGTCCCGGTGACCCGCACCCCGGACGCGCACTGGATGGCCGAGGCGCGCTACCGCGGGCAGAAGGTCGTCGCCGTCTCGCCGGACTACGCCGACAACGTGAAGTTCGCCGACGAGTGGCTCGCCGCGCAGCCCGGCACCGACGGCGCGCTCGCCATGGCGATGGGGCACGTCACCCTCAAGGAGTTCTTCGTCGACCGGCAGGTGCCCTACTTCACCGAATACGTGAAGAAGTACACCGACCTGCCGTTCCTCGTCCGCCTCGAGGAGCGCGACGGCAGCTACTACGCCGGCAAGTTCCTGACCGCCTCCGACCTGAGTGGCGAGCAGGACACCGAGCACGCCGAGTTCAAGACGGTGCTGCTCGACTCGGCGACCGGTGAGGCCGTGGTGCCCAACGGCTCGTTGGGCTTCCGGTTCGGTCCCGAGGGAGCCGGCCGGTGGAACCTCGACCTCGCCGAGGTCGACCCCCTGCTGTCCGCCGAAGGTGGGACCGAGAGTGCCGTCGAGGTGCGGCTGCCGCGCTTCGACGCGCCCGACGGCTCGTCAGCGACGCTGCGACGCGGCGTGCCGGTGCGGCTCGTGGCCGGGCACCTGGTGACCACCGTCTACGACCTGATGCTCGCGCAGTACGGCGTGGCGCGCGACGGCCTGCCCGGCTCATGGCCCACCGGGTACGACGACCCGACCGAGCCCTACACGCCTGCCTGGCAGGAGGCCATCACCGGGGTGCCCGCGCACAAGGCCGAACGGATCGGGCGGGAGTTTGCCGCCAACGCCGAGGAGTCACGCGGTCGATCGATGATCCTGATGGGCGCCGGGACCAACCACTGGTTCCATTCCGACACGATCTACCGCGCCTTCCTCGCCCTCACCACCCTCACCGGTTGCCAGGGCGTCAACGGCGGCGGCTGGGCGCACTACGTGGGCCAGGAGAAGTGCCGACCGGTCACCGGCTGGGCACAGCTCGCGTTCGGCCTGGACTGGTCCCGCCCGCCGCGGCAGATGATCCAGACCGCGTACTGGTACCTGCACTCAGACCAGTACCGCTACGACCACTTCGGCGCGGACACGCTGTCGGCGAACACCGGAGAGGGACAGCTCGCGGGCAAGACGACGGCCGACATCATCGCCCAGTCGGCGCGGATGGGCTGGATGCCGTCCTACCCGACGTTCGACCGGAACCCGCTCACCCTGGCCGACGACGCGGCGGCCTCCGGCAGGACCGTGGGCGAGTACGTCGTGGACGAGCTCAAGTCCGGTGACCTCAGGTTCGCCTGCGAGGACCCCGACGCGGAGGACAACTACCCGCGGGTGCTCACGGTCTGGCGGGCCAACCTGCTCGGCTCCTCCGGCAAGGGCAACGAGTACTTCCTCAAGCACCTGCTCGGCACCGACAACTCGCTGCGTGCCACCGAGGCACCGCCCGAGGCGCGACCCAAGGACGTGGTCTGGCGGGACGAGGTGCCCGAGGGCAAGCTCGACCTGCTGCTGTCGCTGGACTTCCGGATGACGAGCACGACGATCTTCTCCGACGTCGTGCTGCCCGCGGCCACCTGGTACGAGAAGCACGACCTCAACACCACCGACATGCACCCGTTCATCCACTCGTTCAACCCGGCCATCGCACCGCCCTGGCAGACCCGCACCGACTGGGACGCCTTCCAGGCCATCGCGAAGGACTTCAGCCGTCTCGCGGAGAGGCACCTCGGCGTGCGTCGCGACGTCGTCGCGGTGCCACTGCTGCACGACACCGCGGACGAGATGGCCAACCCGCACGGCGTGGTGGCGGACTGGAAGGCCGGTGACTGCGAGCCGGTGCCCGGCAGGACGATGCCCAAGCTGGTGGTCGTCGAGCGCGACTACGGCGCGGTTGCGGCGAAGATGTCGGCGTTGGGCCCTCTGATGGAGGAGCTGGGTGCCACCACGAAGGGCGTCACGTACACCCTCGACCGCGAGGTCGACTACCTCAAGCACAAGAACGGCGCGGTCCGCGGCGGCCCGGCCGACGGCCGGCCGTCGCTGGCCCGCGACATCGACGCGTGCGAGATGATCCTGGCGCTTTCCGGCACCACGAACGGGCACCTCGCGACCCAGGGTTTCCGCACCCTGGAGAAGCGCACCGGGCAGCCGATGGCCGACCTGGCCGCGGAGCACGAGGGCAAGCAGATCACCTTCGCTGACACCCAGTCCCGGCCGGTGCCGGTCATCACCTCGCCCGAGTGGTCGGGCTCGGAGACCGGGGGCCGGCGCTACTCGCCGTTCACCATCAACGTCGAGCGGCTCAAGCCGTGGCACACCCTCACCGGGCGCCAGCACTTCTACCTCGACCACGACTGGATGACCGAGCTCGGCGAGGGGCTGCCGGTCTTCCGGCCGCCGCTCAACATGACCGCGCTGTTCGGGGAGCCACAGGTCGGCGAGACCGGCGAGCTCGGTCTGACGGTGCGTTACCTGACGCCGCACAACAAGTGGTCGATCCACTCGGAGTACCAGGACAACCTCTTCATGCTGAGCCTGTCCCGCGGCGGCCAGGTGATCTGGATGAGCAAGGAGGACGCGGTCAAGATCGGCGTGCACGACAACGACTGGATCGAGGCGGTCAACCGCAACGGGGTCGTCGTGGCACGGGCGATCGTGTCGCACCGGATGCCCGAGGGAACCGTCTACATGCACCACGCGCAGGACCGGCTGATCGACGTACCGCGCAGTGAGACCAGCGGGAAGCGCGGCGGGATCCACAACTCCCTCACCAGGCTGCTCATCAAGCCGACCCACCTCGTCGGTGGCTACGCGCAGCTGTCCTTCGCCTTCAACTACCTCGGCCCGACGGGCAACCAGCGCGACGAGGTCACCGTGATCCGCCGTCGCTCACAGGAGGTGGAGTACTGATGCGCGTCATGGCTCAGATGGCGATGGTGATGAACCTCGACAAGTGCATCGGCTGCCACACCTGCTCGGTCACCTGCAAGCAGGCGTGGACCAACCGCAGTGGTGTCGAGTACGTCTGGTTCAACAACGTCGAGACGCGTCCCGGCCAGGGTTACCCGCGTCGCTACGAGGACCAGGAGAAGTGGCGTGGCGGCTGGACCCTGAACAAGCGTGGCCGCCTCGCGCTCAAGGGGGGTGGCCGGCTGCGCAAGCTGCTCACGATCTTCTCCAACCCCACACTGCCCGGTCTCGACGACTACTACGAGCCGTGGACCTACGACTACGACACCCTGACCAACGCCCCGTTGCAGGAGCACACGCCCGTGGCCAGGCCGAAGTCGCTGATCTCCGGCAAGGACATGAAGATCGAATGGTCGGCCAACTGGGACGACGACCTGGGCGGGTCTCCCGACCACGGCGACAAGGACGTGCTGCTCAAGAACATCGCCGACAAGGTGAAGTTCGAGTTCGAGCAGACGTTCATGTTCTACCTCCCCCGAATCTGCGAGCACTGCCTGAACCCGTCGTGCGCCGCGTCCTGCCCCTCGGGTGCGATCTACAAGAGGTCCGAGGACGGCATCGTGCTGGTCGACCAGGACCGGTGCCGTGGCTGGCGGCAGTGCGTCAGCGGGTGCCCGTACAAGAAGATCTACTTCAACCACCGCACCGGCAAGGCCGAGAAGTGCACCTTCTGCTTCCCGCGCATCGAGGTCGGCATCCCCACCGTCTGCTCGGAGACCTGCGTCGGGCGCCTGCGCTACATCGGCTTGATCCTCTACGACGCTGACAAGGTGCTGGAGGCGGCGTCCACCGAGGACGACCACGACCTCTACGAGGCACAGCGCTCGGTCTTCCTCGACCCGGACGACCCGGCCGTCGTCCGCGCGGCCGCGCAGGCAGGCATCCCGCGGGACTGGGTGTCGGCAGCCCAGCGCTCCCCGATCCACGCGCTCATCAACACCTACAAGGTGGCACTGCCGCTGCACCCGGAGTACCGGACGATGCCGATGGTCTGGTACATCCCACCGCTGTCACCGGTCGTCGACGTCGTCAAGGACACCGGGTTCGACGCGGAGGACAAGGGCAACCTGTTCGCCGCCATCGACGCCCTGCGGATCCCGATCGAGTACCTCGCCGAGCTCTTCACGGCGGGCGACGTCGCCCCCGTCGACGCGGTGCTGCACAAGCTCGCCGCGATGCGGTGCTACATGCGCGACATCAACATGGGCCGCGACCCCGACGAGAGCATCGCGGCAGCCGTCGGGATGACCGGCGAGCAGATGTACGACATGTACCGGCTGCTTGCGATCGCGAAGTACGACGAGCGCTACGTCATCCCGCCGGCGCACGCGGAGCAGGCGCACTCGCTGGAGGAGCTCGCCACAGAGTGCAGCCTCGACTACGACGGCGGTCCGGGCATGGGAGGCTCGGGGCCGTTCGGCGAGGGCTCGGGAGGAACGTCGCCGATCGCCGTCGAGAACTTCTTGATGCTGCAGACCCGGCAGACGTCGGACACCCTCGTCTCACCGGACGACAAGGCGAGCCGGGTCAACCTGCTCAACTGGGACGGCAGGGGCGCCCCGCCGGGCCTCTTCCCGCCACGTGGGCCGGACGACGACACCGACCAGGCCGGTGGAGCCCGGCCATGAGGCGCGACCGCGGGACCGCGTCCGCCGCCACCTGGCAGCTCGCGTCGGTGCTGCTCGGCTACCCCGACGACGAGCTGGCTTCGCAGCTGCCGGTGCTCGCCGCCGAGGTCGAGCGGTTGCCGCCAACGACGGCCGCCCCGCTCCGCCGGTTCGTCAGCCACGCCTGCGAGACGCCGACACTGGATCTCGCGAAGCACTTCGTCGAGACGTTCGACCACAAGCGCCGGTGCTGCCTCTACCTCACCTACTACGCGCACGGTGACACCCGCAAGCGCGGGGTGGCCCTGCTGGAGTTCAAGACCGCCTACCGCGCGGCCGGGCTCGAGCTCGGACCGGACGAGCTGCCTGACCACCTGGCGGTGGTCCTGGAGTACGCCGCTACCGACCCCCGCGGCGGACGGCGGCTGCTGCTGGACCACCGAGCCGGGATCGAGCTGCTGCGGCTCGCCCTCGAGGACACGGGCTCGCCGTACGCCGACGTTCTCCGTGCTGTCACGGCGACGCTGCCGGCGCTGGCGGGGGACGAGCGGGAGGCAGTGCACCGGCTGGCCGTCCAGGGGCCACCCACCGAGGAAGTGGGCCTGGCTCCCTTCGCGCCGCCCGAGCAGATGCCGGTTTCGCTGCCGTTCCCGACCCGGCGGACCGCCGACCTCACGGAAGGGACCGGCCGGTGAAGGGCACCGAGAGCCTGGCCGATGTCGGCACGGCCGACACCTTGCTCTGGGTGGTCGTCCCCTACGTCTGCCTCGCCGTCTTCGCCGTCGGGCACTTCTGGCGCTACCGCTACGACAAGTTCGGCTGGACGACCCGCTCCTCCCAGCTCTACGAGAGCCGGCTGCTGCGGCTGGGGAGCCCCCTGTTCCACTTCGGCTTGCTGTTCGTGATCCTCGGCCACGTGATGGGGCTCGGGGTGCCGAAGTCGTGGACCGAGTCCGTCGGGGTGACCGAGGGGATGTACCACGCGTTGGCCGTCGGGATCGGGTCGGTCGCCGGTGTCGGCACCGTCGTCGGCATGGCGATCCTCATCTACCGACGGCGCACCGTCGGGCCGGTGTTCTCCGCCACCACCCGGATGGACAAGGCGATGTACGCCGTGCTCGCCACGGTCATCGTCCTCGGCCTGGCCAACACCGTGGTGGCCAACATCTTCGGCGACTACGACTACCGAGAGGGTGTCTCGGTGTGGTACCGCGGCATCTTCCGGCTCGACCCGCAGCCGGCGCTGATGGCGGCCGCGCCAATCGGGTTCAAGCTGCACGCACTGGCTGCGTTCGGGTTGTTCGCCCTCTGGCCGTTCACGAGGCTGGTGCACGTTTTCAGCGCACCGCTGGGTTACCTCACCCGCCCGTACATCGTCTACAGGTCACGCGACGACTCCCTCGGCAGCCGCAAGCCCCGCCGGGGCTGGGAGCGAGTGGGCTCATGACCACCGCCGACGTCCAGCCCGTGACCCTCGGCCGCCGGGCGAGGCGGCACAGCGGCACCGCCTGGCCGACGGCCCGCCTGCTCGCCTCGCAGGTGGCGCCGCTGCCAGCGGCCCATGTGCCGCTCAGCGAGGCACTCGGGCGCATGCTGTCCGGCGACCTGATTGCACTCAACCCGCTGCCCGCCACCGACAACTCGGCGATGGACGGCTGGGCGGTCTCCGGGTCGCCGCCGTGGCAGGTCGTGGGCGACCTCCCCGCCGGGCGGCTGCACCCGCGGCCGCTGCGCGCCGGGGAGTGCCTACGCATCGCCACCGGCGCTGCCGTTCCCGAGGGTGCCGCCGCAGTCCTCCCCTTCGAGGACTCGGTACTCGAGGCCAATGGAGTGCGCCCAGCGAGCGCCTGGTCCGAGGGCGCCCCGCCCAGGTCGCACATCCGCCGCCGCGCGGGAGAAGCACGTCGGGGCGACGTGCTGCTGCCGACAGGCGCAGTCGTGACACCACCCGTCCTCGGTCTGGCAGCAGCCGCGGGCAACGACACGCTCCTGGTCGTCCCAACCGCGACTGTGGACGTGCTCGTCCTCGGTGACGAGCTGCTCGACACCGGTCTCGCCAGCGCTGGCTGCACCCGCGATGCGCTCGGTCCGCAGCTACCCGGCTGGCTCGCCGGTTTCGGGGCCTCGACCCGCTCGGTCCGCCGGCTGGCCGACGACCTTGCGACCCTCACGGACGCGCTGGCGAGGAGTAGCGCAGACGTCCTGGTCACCACCGGCGGCACCAGCGTCGGGCCGCGCGACCAGGTACACCGGACGCTGCAGCAGGTGGGTGGCCGGCTGGTGGTCGACGCCGTCGACGTGAAGCCGGGTCACCCCATGCTGCTGGCGTCGCTTCCTGGCGGTCGGTGGCTCGTGGGGCTCCCGGGCAACCCCCTGGCCGCCTGCGCCGCCATGCTCACACTCGTCGAACCCCTGCTCGCAGCCCTAGCGGGCCGACGCCCGCCCCCGCCCGCCACCCTGCTGTTGGCCGGCGATCAACCCGAGCGCCCCGGCGACGGTCACCGGCTTCTCCCGGTCGCCCAGCGGTCGGGGGGCGTCGCCGAGGTGCTCCCGTCCTGCGGATCGGCGATGCTGCGCGGTCTCGCCCTGGCCTCCGGGCTCGCCGTGATCGGGCCAGAGGGCGCGGCGGCCGGCGACCCGGTGACCTACCTCCCCCTCCCCTGGTAATCACCAGCCGGCCGACGCTGAAAGCGACCCCGACAATGAGGAGTCACCGTGGAGAAGTTGTCCTTGACCGCTCTGGTCCGTGAGCAGCTCAACCTGGCCCGACAGGCGTCCAGCGGGCGCAGCGCGCACACCGTCTACGGGGGTCATGAGCACACACTTCGCCAGACGCTGATCGCCCTGGGCTCGGGCCGAACGCTGGACGAGCACGAGAACCCGGGCGAGGCGACCATCCACGTCCTGCACGGCCGCGTCCGGCTCAGCAGTGCCGACGCCTCCTGGGAGGGCTCCTCGGGTGACCTGCTCATCGTCCCGGACGCCCGGCACGCGCTCGAAGCGCTGGAGGACTCAGCGGTGCTGCTTACGGCGGCGATGCGCCGCTAGGGCTAGCACGGCCAGCCGGCCGACCGGTGCCACGCATCAGGCGGAGCCATACATCAGAAGGGGTGGGTCGTGTGGGGCGGGCGGGACTCGAACCCGCGACCCAGGGATTATGAGATCGTCGGAGGGGGGTACGGGGTGGTCCGCTGGAGTACGTCGTCGCAGGTCAGAGCGTTATGCTGACGACGGCGACCTGCCGCGAACCACCACGGACGCCGACTGCTGGCCACCATGCTGGCACCAAAGCGGTCAACCGGGTCACCCTCCATCGTCCCGGCCAGGGCGGAGTCACGTAGGCGACGGACGTACCCCTACCTTGGCCGTTCGTTGATCCAGATCAACGAACCACTGACCCATAGGTAGAAGGAGGGCGGCTGGCTCGCCCCCTTGGCCGGGCGTCCACCCATCCATGTCGACGATAATTGGTGTCGGGGCACTCGTGCCCGCGACGCTCGGGTTACCGGCTCCATACCCTTCGAGGTGATCACGGCAGCGGCGTGATCCGGCGTCCTAACCACGCTCCCATACTGAGCTCGCAAATGTGACGCGCGAGCGTGCCGACCGCTGGCTGGTTGTTAGCGATCCGGAGTGGTGCCCCTGGCCGGTCGGCGCCGACGTCGAGCGGGTGCCGACGCGGTGACTCCGGCAAGTGCTGCAGCCAGCAGCAGCACACCTGCGGTGTAGAACACGGCACGGATGCCGAGGGTGTCGGCAAGGATCCCGCCGAGGAGCAGGCTGAGCAGCCGCATCGCCTGCCAGATCAGGTCGAACGCGGAGAACACCCTGCCGCGCAGCCCGGGCGGCACGTGGGACTGGATGACCGAGGAGAAGGTGACGTTGCCGGTGGAGGTGCCCAGCCCGTAGCCGACA
>Ga0180121_10000090_pt1 | contig 30054 bp, 17 predicted proteins | sample AntDrymUQ5402106_2_FD_129676 | JGI IMG/M metagenome (GOLD analysis project Ga0180121, IMG submission 129676) | Polar desert sand microbial communities from Dry Valleys, Antarctica - metaG UQ540 (21.06) (version 2) (version 2) | ecosystem: Environmental > Terrestrial > Soil > Desert | place...
AGTTACCTGTGAAAGGTACGTGTTATTGAAATGGGTTTATTGAAAATTCAAACGGGTTCGGCAAGAAATTGTTCAACTGCTATCATCAGAAAATTGGGTATGACATGAGCATAAGTCCATAAAATTTTATCAGGATCATTGAGATGTTCGATCATGCTTTTCCACTTTTCTTCACCATGTTCTGTTATTACCATTTCTTTTTTATCATCTCTTTGAAGGTACATGGTCATGCCCACTGCATCTGCCTCCGGGTGAAACTGGGTACCTATCATGGCATCATTGAAACGGACAGCCATGATTGCTCTTTCGTAAGGAACATGAGGTCGATCTTTTTCAATTGCCAGCACAGCGCCCCCCATTTGTTGAAGGGTTTCGTCGGCAGCCTGAATTACCTGGTAGTCGCGACTATCAACAGCATAGAAAGGATCCTTCAATCCTGTGAAAACCGGTTCATTTTTTCCATCAGATAATACATGAACGGGGAAAACTCCAAATGCGGTAGACTTGCGTCGGGTAACATTCCCTATCTTATAATGCCTGCAAGCAAGCTGGAACGAATGGCAGATAAAAAGTACCTGCTTTTTGAAATGATTACCCATCTTTTCATTAAAATCTTCAACGGAATTCAGCCAGCCGAAATACGCTTCTTCCCATGCGGAATCAATACTTTCAAGCGGACTTCCGGGACCACCGCTGGAAATATAGACATCATACGAAAGATCAGGCACTTCCCTGCTTAACCTGACTTCGAATTCATCCCAATGAACCTCTATATGATGCGCTTCCGAATATTGGTTCAAAAGTTCCCGGATACAACGCATTCCCTGGTTCGCCTGTCCCTGATAGAGGTCAAGTATTGCCACACGTAAACTTCTGTTTTCTTTCATAGAATACATAGCGGCAAATTTACACGGTTATTGTGGATTGACCGGTAATATGGGATATTCTACAGGTATTTATGTATACTTATCTTATGAGTGCATTTCGCATTTCTTCTGCGACCACACCGTTCCCGGTGTCATTCAGGTGTACCCTGTCTGTGGTGAGCATTCCGGAAGGCTTATTTTCTTTATTATTCTCCTGGTTGTACCGAAGGAAAGTTTTACGAAGATCAATGAGTTCGCAGTTGTTATTTTTTGCGATCCGACGAATGATATTTGAATACTCGTTCAGGTCACCATCAAGTTCGTTGGAATGATCGGTCTTTTCTCCGATTGCTGCCGGCGTACATAAATACACCTTCACTTTTTTTGCCTGGAGTTTTTTGATGATGGCTGTATAAAATTTACCGAATTTATCAGGATCTGTTCCGGTACCGTAAGTTCTTTTGTGCCATACGTCATTTACTCCCACCCAGATCACCACTATATCCGGTGAAAGTGCAATTACATCCTCTTCCATGCGCAGGTACAGATCGTATACTTTATTACCTCCGATTCCTTTACCGATCAATTCATAATTTCCTGCAATCCCTTTATCCTGTAACAAACCATTTAGTTGAGTGATATAGCCTTTTGGTTGTACCCCTGCCTGCGTAATCGAATCACCGAAAAATATTATTTTTTGTTTTTTCTGCATAGTCGTAAAAGCGCAAATGATCATGGTGCAGGCCAACAGAACAAAATTATTTTTCATAGTCGTATTTATTTCTTTCTTTCAAATACTTTTTCGCCATTCACGTAAGTCTGTAAAACTTTAATTGTAAGTATTTTTTCATCCGGTACTTTCATCAGGTCGTTATCCGTGATGATAAAATCTGCCACTTTGTTTTTTTCCAAACTACCTTTTTCATTTTCTTCAAAATTAGCACGTGCGGCCCAGATAGTCATACCACGAAGAGTTTCTTCTCTTGTTAATGCATTTTCCGGTTGGAAACCAAGAGAAGGCCAACCTTTTGAATCTTTTCGGACAACTGCGGCATAAAATGTTTTCAGGGGATCAATTTCTTCAACCGGGAAATCCGTCCCCAGTGCTATCCATCCGTTTTGTGCAAGCAATTCTTTAAATGCATACGCACCCTTTACTCTTTCTTTTCCCAGCCTGTTTTCAGCCCAATACATATCAGAAGTTGCGTGTGTAGGCTGAACAGAAGGTATGATACCTGATTCTCCAAAGCGATAAAAATCGGCAGGGGAAATCACTTGTGCATGCTCTATTCTCCATCGCCTGTCATCATTTTTTTTCAAAACTTTCCGGTATATATCTAAAATCATACGATTTCCCGAATCCCCGATTGCGTGGGTATTCATTTGAAATCCATTTTTATAAATCACGTTTGCCACCTCCCTGAAATGCGAAGCGCTTCTCAGCAAAAAGCCTTGTTGGTTCCGCTGATCGGTATAAGGTTCGAGCAGGCATGCTCCCCTGGAGCCCAAGGCCCCATCAGCATATACCTTGAAACTGCGCACATGCAACCTGTCAGTTTTAATAATACCTGATTTAATAAGATATTGATAATTGGAAGGGTGATCAGACAGCATTACATACAAACGCATTTTGAGATCACCTGATCCCTGCATTTTTTGGATCATTTCAATAGCAGAAACATTCAAACCGCAATCATCAACCGTCGTCAAACCCACTGCAAAACAATTTGACTGTGCTTCCCTCAATGCCTTCTGTCTGTCCACTTCAGATGGTTCCGGCTTCTTTGTTGAAACCAGACTGATAGCGTTATCGATCAATATGCCTGTAATCCTGCCGTTTTCAATTTCTACCTTTCCTCCACTAAGCTTTTCATTTGAATTCAGATTTATTCCTCCAAGGTCCAAAGCCTGTTGATTACATATTGCAGCATGACCGTCTATTCTGGTTAGTAAAACTGGTCTGCCCGGAAATAATGAATCCAGTAACCGTCGGTCAGGAAACTCTTTTACATTCCAGTCGTTTTGATCCCATCCCCTGCCAACCAACCATCCATCTGTATGATTTAACGCATAGGATTTTAATCGCTGAATAATTTCTTCCCAACTGGTTGTTCCTACAAGATCTACTGTTTGTAATCCTAATCCATAACTCAGAAAATGTGCATGTGCATCAATCAATCCGGGGTAAACAAATAAACCGTTTGCGTTAATTTTTTTTGCTGGCCTGAATTTTTTTTCAAGGTCTGAACTGCTCCCTACCGCTACAATTTTCCCTTTATCTATTGCCATTGCCTGCTGAACAGTAAACATTGAATCTACGGTATAGAGGGTAGCATTGTATACCAGCAGATCCGTTCGGTTCTTTTGTACAGAACAGGAACACGAAAAAACCAGCACAACGAAAAATAATATTAAACTGTTTGATCGCATTTGTTTGTGCCAATTAATTGCTGAAGAGGGGAGGATGTTTTTTGTGATGATCCGTTCGGTCCTGAAAAGCTTTGGCTACTGCCAGCAGGGTGGCTTCATCATATAAATTTGCAATGAAGGTGATGCTGGCAGGGGAACCATTTGGTAAAAAACCTGCAGGAATGCATACGACAGGATGTCCGGATAAATTAGTGATCGCGGTTTGATTGCCGGAGAATGTTGGTACAATGATCACATCATAGTTCTTCATGAAATCATTCAAGCCCTCCATTAGCGAATACCGGTGCCTGTTAGCATTTATATATTCTACTGCCGGAATGAATCGAGAGGTACGAAAAATATTGGGCCAGAAATTTTTATCCTGTCTTTCTATAAGGTCATCGCGATTGCTTCTAGTCAACTCATCAAACGCTGCGGCACTCTCAGCGCTGATAACAGGATCCATGATATTGAATGGATAAATAGTGGAATCAGGGAATGTAACTTCTGAGAGGGAAGCCCCGGCTTTTCGAAGCGTTTCTAAAACATTCCACTGCAATGAAGTTTTGGAAAGGTTGTTGAAATAATTTCCTGCATACGCAATCCGTAATTTTTTGAAATCAGCTTTTCCGGAATAGTTAAAAGCTCTGTTTACGGCTGAAGGGTCTTTTCCGTCGGTTCCTTTCAAATAGTAAAAAACAATGGCTGCATCTTCTGCGCTTCTGCAAATCGGGCCGGCTTTATCAAGACTCCAGCTCAATACCATGGCACCCGAGCGACTAACAGATCCAAATGTAGGTCTGAGCCCGGTAACACCACATCGGGTGGATGGAGAAATGATTGAGCCCCATGTTTCCGTTCCAATAGCGAAAGGCACCAAACCAGCTGCCGTTGCAGAGGCTGAACCGGCAGAAGAACCACTGGAACCTTGTTTGAGATTCCATGGATTCCTGGTTTTGCCTCCAAACCAGAGATCATCATAAGCCAGCGCGCCCAACGAAAGTTTGGCACAGAGAACTGCTCCTGCATTTTTGAGTTGCTTGTAAACAAATGCGTCTTCCGCGATTACCTGGTCTTTGTATGGCCTGCTACCCCAGGTTGTTTTGGTACCTTTTACAGCAAACAAATCTTTAAGCCCGAATGGAATGCCATGTAACGGGCCGCGATATTTGCCATTGCGGATTTCTATATCTGCCTGCCTGGCCTGCTGGATGGCAATGTCTTCTGTCAGACTTACCACACACAACAACGAGTCGTTGAATTTTTTTAAGCGGTCCAAAAAATATCGCGTCAATTCAACGGAAGTAATTTTTCTGTTCTTCAATAAAGATGCTAACTGAAGTATGGAATAAAAAGCCAAATCGGATTGTTTAGACGGCAGACTAATATTAGCCGGGATAACCCATGAAACGATTTCTTGTTTTTGAGGGATGGAAGTTCCTTGTATATTGGGTTGAAATGCAAATGGAAAGGGTTGCCGGTTTGGAACGCTGATCCGATGCATGGCATTATAAATATCCTTGTTGTCGTTCAAGCCTGACAACATAGAATCTCTTTCCGTAAGCGTGAAATCCAGGTCCATCCAATAAGCCATTTCACCAATTTGCCGGAGGGTATCTTCCTTTGATTGTGACTTCGCAGAAAGAATCAAAAAAATAAAGAAAAAGCTGAATGTAATTTTTTTCATAGCCGTAGATTCAGATTTTCGATTGACGATTTTAGAATTCGGTGAGAATTGAATTATTATTTAATCCTATATCTGAAATCTGCAATTGAAGAATTAAAATTATTGATAGTACATCAAACATTATCAACAACCATCCTTACCACTTTCTGCAGAAATATTTTGTCAGTTTCATCAAACTGATCGTATTGATCACTGTCAATATCCAGTACGCCAATTACCTGACCGCTTTTTATCATAGGTACAACGATCTCTGATTTAGCAAAACTATTGCATGCGATATGACCCGGGAAAAGAGCTACATCGGGTACAATGATTGTTTCGGACAGCGCCCAACTCGTTCCACATACGCCTTTTCCTTTTTTGATCCGTGTGCAGGCGACCGGTCCCTGGAAAGGACCCAGCACAAGCTCCTCGCTTTTTACCAGGTACCATCCAATCCAAAACCAATTGAATTGTTCTTTTAAAGCGCCAATTGTATTTGCCAGGTTAGCGATGTAATCCTCTTCCCCTTCTATCAGCGCCTGAATTTGTGGCAACAGCGATTTATATTGTGCTGTTTTATCTCCCTGTACAATTTGCAGATCTTCAGACATGAAAAAAATTAAAAATTAAAAAATTAAAAATCATACTTTGAAATGGGGTAACGTGGATTACACTCCGGTTAAAAATTGACTATGTATATAATCCATCACACTAACAAGGCTACCGGTTTGTTCGAATACTTTTAACTGACGGTCTGCTCCGGTACCGTTTTCTAAAATCTTTCCCACATAATTTATTGCATGACGGCTTCCCAATTGATCAATCACATCATCAACAAACTCCAGTAATTCGTAAATGAGTACGCGGGTATTCACCTCTTCCTCTTTACCAAAATCCACAAGCCTTCCTTCTATTCCGTAACGTCCGGCTCTCCATTTGTTTTCATTTATCAACGCTCTTGAATATTGTATAAAATTCAGATTCTGTAAACGTAATTTGTAAATCTTTACACAAATACCCTGGAACAACGCAGCGATCGCAATGGTCTCCGGAACGGTCATAGGAACATCACAGATCCTGAATTCAACAGTATTGAAAAACGGATGAACACGAAGATCCCACCAGATCTTTTTTGCATTATCTATACAATTTGTCTTGACCAGCATTTTCACATAACTATCATAAGCTTCGATACTGTCAAATGTTTCCGGGATACCTGTACGAGGAAACTTATCAAAGACTTTTGTACGGAAAGATTTATACCCCGTTTTTCTTCCAACCCAGAAGGGTGAATTTGTACTGAGTGCATAAATGTGCGGTAAAAAGTAACGTGTCGAATTTGCGATATGATTAGCCATTTCCCTGCTTTCCATCCCCACGTGAACATGGAGCCCGAAGATCAGGTTGCTTCTTGCTGCTTCCTGTAATTCATTTACAATGTCTTTATATCGTGCATGATCCGTGATCAACTGGCTTTGCCAGTGACTGAAAGGATGTGTACCTGAAGCGCCTACCCAAAATCCAAGATCCTGTGCAATGGAAGAAATTGTCCGTCGTAGAACAGAAACATCTTTGTATGCTTCGTCAATGTCCTGACAAATATCTGTTCCCACTTCTACCACTGCCTGATGCATTTCGGCTTTCACTTTATCCTTAATAACCTTCTGTCCTTCGATCACAATCCTTTGCTCATGGCTTTTCAATTCACGGCTTTCCGGATCGACAACCATATATTCTTCTTCTATACCTAGAGTAAAATTTTTATAATTGATTTGGGCCATAAAATGAAAAATTAAAAATTAAAAATGTAAAATGCTGAATATCAAAAAGCGCAATTTTGCATTTTACATTTACACCAATTGTTGTTTGTTTGCGCCTCGTTTTACAAATTCACCCCAGGTCAGATTATTCTGTTCAGGTGAGTGGGATAATGCCCTTTCCAATGCATAGGTGGCGGCAGTTTCTACAACCCAGTCAAAATTTTCCTCTCCCACACTTTTTAATTCAGCATCAGGTGCCGGATTGCAAAAATCAATGGCATAAGGTACACCATCACGGATGGCGAGTTCTACTGTGTTAAAATCATATCCCAGATAACGATTGATGCGTAATACAATTTCTTCCATTTGTTTCAATCTCTCCGGAGAAGGTGTGAAATCACTTGTGTATCGCAGGTGATGGGGATTTCGGGGTTCATAGGGCATTATCCGAACATACTTTCCACCTATGCAATAACATCTGTAATATTCTGTGAAAACAATTTCTTCCTGTAATAACATTACCAGCTGACCGGTTTCGGAATGCTTATGAAAAAAATCTTCAATGTCTGTTAATTTGTATACGTTTTTCCATCCTCCGCCGGCAAATGGTTTCATATATGCCGGGAAACCAACATACTTAAAAATGCCTTCCCAGTCCAGTGGATAGGCAAGATTACTAAACGATTGATCATTTGTATCGCTTGGCAGATTTCTGGAAGGGAGGATTACTGTTTTAGGAACAGGTACACCGATTTTAACGGCCAGCGCATTATTAAAAAATTTTTCATCAGCGCTCCACCAGAAAGGATTATTGATCACAGCTGTCCCGCAGATCGCGGCATTTTTCAGATACGCCCGGTAAAATGGAACGTCTTGTGAAATACGATCAAGGATCACTGCATATTCATCATCTGCACCCTGCATTACTTTGTCTATACGAACGGGTTCAGCTATTATATTATCTACTCCTTTGCTATTGATGCGTTCGATGAATGCCATAGGGAAACTTCTTTCCTGACCGTATAAAATGCCAATCTTTTTCATAATGAATCAATTAAGTAAAAAAGTTAAGGGTCACAGCTTGCCATTAATTGCAGCCAGGAACAGGGAGTAGGAACTGTTCAAATGTATCGGAACGTACATAAAAAAACAAAACAATATTGCTTCTTTCCGGTTATTGATCTGAGAAAATTGATTGTAACTAATTTGCGAAAGTACCCGCGCGCATATCAGGGCAATCTTGTTGTTTTCATTTAATTTTATGACTATATGCATGTAGAAACTGGTACTGCTGTAAAGGTTGAACGCATCGAAATAAATTCTGAACCTCTTGAACGATTGGTATTGGTCGATTTCTATTTACCATTAGCAACAAATAAGGTTGAAATGGATCTGCTTCTCATTAACGATGGGCAGGACCTTGTGTCAATGGGGTTTAATAAAATAGTAAGTTATTTGAGCAACGAGGATCGACTGCAACCTCTGCTATGCGTTGCCATACATTGTGGTCCTGACCGAAAGAATGAATATGGAATTGCTGCCGCCCCGGATTTTAAAGGCAGGGGAGCTAAAGCGGCGCTGTATCAACGTTTCATTCTGGAGGAGCTATTACCGTTTATTTATTCGAAATTTAAAAATCCCTTCCGGGAAATTGCATTTGGTGGTTTCTCACTGGGAGGATTAAGCGCATTGGATATTGTATGGAATCATCCGGATATTTTTTCAAAAGTCGGTGTGTTTTCAGGCTCGTTGTGGTGGCGGTCAAAAGACAGGAGCGAAAAAGATTATAACGAATACAGCGACCGGCTGATGCACAAGCAGATCCGCGAAGGAGATTTTCATGCGGATCTTCGTTTCTTTTTTCAGTGTGGTACACTTGATGAAGGAGAAGATCGCAATCGCAATGGGGTAATCGATTCGATAGACGATACTATTGATTTGATGAAAGAGTTACTCCGAAAAGGTTATCGAGAAGGTATAGAGATGGTATACCTGCAAATTCCGGGTGGTCGTCATGATGTTCCCACCTGGTCGTTAGCATTTCCATTTTTCCTGGAATGGGGTTGGGGAAAAACCTGATTGGATCATTTGTTGTTGAAATATCTGCAAGGCCATAAAAGACTCGGATTTATCTAAGCGACTTCCAGAAAAAGGCTTCGCCTTTTAAGAGGCGAAGCCTTTTTCAAATCAAAGTCATTAACTGTCCAACAAATATCGTTGTGTAAACCAGTGATACCTCTTAAAAATTAATTCGCGCTCCCAATTGACTGGTCCAACGAGAACTGTTGAATGGACTAATACCATCACTGATTGTAATAGGAGCTCTTCCATTTACAGTAGGAGTGAAACGAAAATTGGGTGTGCTGGTACCCGTTGAAAAACCTGCAAATTGTAACACATTCAACTGGTCAAAACTCACAAAATACTGGCGGCCCCATTCACTATTCAACATGTTTGTGAAATTCGAAACTTCATAACTCAGCTGAACCTGGTAAGTTTTCGATCCAACTTTCAAGTTAAAATCCTGTTTTACTGCAAGATCAATTACATGACTGAAGGGAAGTCTTGCTCCATTACGCTCTGCAAATTTACCGCGATTCTTCCTCAGGTATTTATCGTTCTCGATATACTGGTTAAACAGTGTTTTCTGCTGGTCAGGGGAATACGTGACGCCGTTGGTGGAATTGGCCAAAAAAACATACAGGTTAGAAGCAATATCTGCGGCTGTAGGAATATACATCAGGTCATTAAAAAACACACCATCTCCATTAATATTACCGGACATCGTGTAACTGAAAGGATTACCTGATTGTCCATTATAAACAAGCGAAATGGTTGTACCAAGTCGTTTACGAGCATACTCGAATTTTTTGGAAACGTAAGAAATAATGCGATGACCCAGATCAAAATCGGAAGTTGAAAGCTGTAAATTGTTTCTTCCGTTAACTGCTTCCATATTATTCCAGTTGGAAGAGTTGATAGAACTTGTTGCTTCATTTCTTACTACGGAATTCCCATAAGTATAATTGAAGTTGAATGACCATCCGCTGCGGAATGCTTTATCAATTGTAGTGGTTAAACTGTATGAATACCCTTTACGCCCTTCTGTATTACGGACCAGAATAATACTCGTATAGGGGGAACGTCCAATATTTGAAAGCGGTAAATAGGGTCGAAAAGGCACCTTTATTGCATTTCGTGTACTTGAACTTTGCGAAATGAGTAAAGGATCATATACACTGCGTACATCCGGCGCTGTTGTATTTCGAACTGCATTCGGTAAAAATATAAGGTTCTTCCAATCCACCTCATTCACATTCTTAGTTAGAATTCCTTCAATGGTGAGTGTCCAGCCATCACCCAATCGTTTGTCGACAGCTAGTGAAGATCTGAAAACCTGGGGTAGTTTGAAATCTCTTGATACAAGATTTAATTCTCCCTGAGGGGTTATTCTCGTTAGTCCGAGATCAGTTGCTGTATACTGAGTTGCAATATCTCCGCGAAAACCAATTGCAGGATTAAACACCTGTAATGCACCTATTGTAACTCCGGTATTTTGAAACCCGCCCCCTGGCCATACGAGTGGTATACGTCCTGAAAATAAACCCATACCCCCGCGAATAGTAACATTCTCTTCGGGTAATTTATAACTAAATCCAATCCTTGGTGAAACCTGCCAATTGGGCTGGTATAATTTTCCGGTTTCAGCACCTTCCAGATCATAATAAGTAGAAAGAATTGCCGCACCCGTATCACGGAAGAATATATCTGTTGCAGGGTTATCCAGGAATTCCGTTCTATCGATGCGTAACCCGAGCGTAATTGTCAGATTATCATTTGCCTTGATATCATCATTCAGGAAAAAACCAATTCTTGAAGTACGAAACTGTGCCGCTGAATTTACGCTTTCATCACCTGCTTTACCATTATCCACCAATGAATATCCTCTCCTGTATTGTACTGGTCTGGCGTTGGTTAAAAATGCACCAATTGAACTGTATTCATAAAAGCCGAAATTACGGTTGATGAAAAGATTGTAAGTTTTGTTATAGTCTATGTCAGTACCAATACTAATTGAATGATCTCCTGCAGTGATCCTGAACGCGTCGTAAAAATTCAAGATGGATTGTTTGAGAAGGTTAGCCGTGGAACTAATGTCTGATCCGAAAAAAATATTTGTACTGCTTGCATCACGGATCTGAACATTTGGGAATGGGGTGCCAGTTATAGCACGGTCATCTACCACATTAGTAAGCGTGATGCGTGCTTTGTTATTAGTCATACTGCCTAACCTTGAATTAAGTTCTATAGTGCCGGAATGTGTAGTCGAAGGAAAATATTCTGCTCCATTGATAAAATTGATAGTACTTGCACTGCTCCGGCTCGGGTTATATCTTTCCGCTTTTGTATACCGGTAACTTGCGGAAAGTTGATTTCCCTGGCTGATATTGAGGTCGATTTTTGCGGACAACCTGTCTGCTTTCACGTTATCCGGATTATTAATATATTCACCCGTTTCGTAATTGAAATTATCACGCAGGTAATTCTGCAATATGGTGAGACTGTCGTTCCGGATATAATTTCCCCTGAAAGTAGATGGATCAAAAGGTTGAGGACGGTTATCGTCCTGTCTTTCGAGACTCAGGAAATAAAACAGTTTATTACGGATGATAGGCCCTCCGACTCTGACCCCAAATGTTTTATTTTCAAAATTTGTGAGTTTAGTTCGTTGTGCCACACCAGGTTGTCCAGGTTTTGGTTGTGCGATCGGGGATCGACCTGAAAGATCCTGGTTTCGGAAAAAATAATACACAGATCCGCTAACAGAATTTGTTCCTGAACGGGTGATCGCATTGATCCCGCCACCAGTAAAATTCCCTAATGATACATCATAGGGAGAGATCTGAACATTGATCTGGTCGATGGCATCGATACTTATCGGGGAAGCGCCTGTTCTGCCACCGTTTGTACCGCTTTCACTCAGTCCAAAAACATCATTGTTTACGGCACCATCAATCATGAAAGAGTTGAAACGATTGTTCTGACCTGCAATGGAAAAACCTCCGTTAGGCGTAATTCGAACCTGCGGGGTAAGTTTGATATAATCATTCAGATTACGGCCAACGGCAGGTAGATTTGCAATCTTGTCGCGGCCAATATTTGTTTCACTTCCGCCTTTTGCTGAACTTGCTAATGTTCTCCTTCCGGAAATAACAACTTCTGTAAGCGCAACAGTATTTTCTATTAATAATAAATCAGGAGCGGTATTTTCTCCGAGTACCAAATAAATGTCTTCTCTTTTCTCATCTGTAAATCCTACATAAGAGATAACAAAAGAATAAGGTCCACCAGGATTCAGGTTATACATATTAAACTGTCCTCCGCTGCGGGTCGCAACCCGGTAAACCGTGCCTGTGGGATTGTGGGTGGCTGTTAAAGTGGCGCCGATCAAAGGTTCATTTTTCGAATTTTTTACAACGCCTTTGACATTGCTGGTAGTTAATTGCGCGAATGAAAGTATCGGAACAAAACAACTCAACGCTATCAAAAAACGAACAGGCCTCTTAACACGCATAGTTTTGGTTTTTTACTTGTGCAAATAAAGTGATTATTGGATAAATATAACAAAGTAATACTAACAAATTATTAAGGCAGAATGTTGCTGATATACGCTGCATGCGGCCTTTGGACAACATGTCTTTGATGGTTTTAGGGAGATGAATGTGTTAACTTTGTAAAAATGGAATTGAATGCTTGACTCAATTGAAAATGCTATTGAAGATATCCGGAATGGTAAACTCGTGATCGTAGTCGACGATGAAGATCGTGAGAATGAAGGCGATTTTATTACAGCTGCACAAAATGTAACTCCGGAAGTCATCAATTTTATGAGTAAGTACGGCCGGGGTTTAATTTGTGCACCTTTAATAGAAGACCGGTGTGCAGATCTTCAACTTGATCTGATGGTCAATAATAATACGGCGCTTCATGAAACAGCTTTCACCGTTTCGGTAGACCTGCTCGGTCACGGATGTACTACCGGAATTTCTGCCCAGGACAGGTCGAAGACAATCAGATCCCTGATTGATCCATCAACAAAGCCGGAGGACCTGGGACGGCCTGGTCATATCTTTCCACTAAAAGCAAAAAAAGGAGGGGTACTGAGAAGAGCGGGTCATACGGAAGCTACCACTGACCTCGCAAAACTTGCCGGATTTGACCCTGCTGGTGTTCTTGTAGAGATTATGAATGAAGATGGCTCCATGGCAAGACTTTCACAATTAAGAGAGATCGCGAAAAAATTCAACCTTAAACTGATTTCAATCAAAGACCTGATTGAATATAGGCTCAAACGCGATTCTCTGATCGAAGAACTGGTGAAGGTAGAACTGCCAACTAAATACGGAAACTTTCAATTGATTGCTTTCAATGAAAAGAATACAACCAATGAACATCTTGCCCTGATCAAAGGTATCTGGGAGAAAGAGGAACCCGTTTTGGTACGCGTGCACTCGTCCTGCTTTACCGGCGATATCCTTGGCTCTCTACGCTGTGATTGCGGAGATCAGTTGCATGCGTCTATGCAAATGGTAGAACGCGAAGGAAAAGGCGCGATCCTTTATATGAATCAGGAAGGAAGAGGCATTGGTCTGGTTAATAAATTGCGCGCATATAAATTACAGGAAAATGGAATGGATACCGTAGAAGCTAATCTTCATCTCGGTTTCCCTATGGATAAAAGAGATTATGGCATTGGTGCACAAATCCTGCGTCATATTGGAATAACAAAGCTTCGGTTATTAAGCAATAATCCTAAAAAACGAGCTGGATTACTGGGCTACGGAATTGAGGTGGTGGAAACGGTTCCCATCGAAGTAGAACCCAATCCGCATAATGAAAAATATTTGCTGACTAAAAGGGATAAGTTGGGTCATGATATTTTGAAGGGATTGGGGTTGTGAGTGGGGAATGTCGGTCAGCTATCAGGTATCTGCTCTCAGCTATGAGCAATCAGCTATCCCAGCCCGATTACAGATTAGTGCTAAATAATATCTACAGCCATGTAAATATCCAGAGCTCTATTTAATTATTTATATTATTAGATTGACAATTCACTCTTGTAGAACAGGGATAGCTGATAGCTGACTGCTGACAGCTTGTTTTCAATTTCCCTCTGCTTTCGACACCGGAGGCACCACTGTTTTCTTTTTCTTTTTACGATCATTCAATAAATCACCGATGCTTTCGAACTCACGTCGATAACTGATACTGGCACCCGAGCGGTTTTGTCTTACACCAGCGCCTGTGAGATAATTATAAGAATCGCGATAGAAAAAGGTCAGCAACAATTTTCCATCGGAACGGATTTTCCACTCTGCTGATATATCTGGCAGGAAGGGAAGGTTTCTGGTCGCATTTACCTGTGCTGAACTCAATCCGAAATCTACCGCACTGCCGAAAATGAAAGTCAGTCTTTCATTAAACAAACTTTTACCAATTGATAAATTCAGATTGGTACGATCCACACTAAATATACTCCTGTTGGTATTGTCTATGAAGTTTGTTCCGCTGTACAATTGCGCATTGAAATTTACCCGGATACTTTTATCGTTGAAAATTTTCTGAAAGATGTTTGAAAATTGGCGGCTCAGCGTACTGGATAATACCCCGGAAATACTGTTTACAACAATCCCTTCGAAAGCGATACCGCCCAGATTACCCTGGTTGGTTGAAGTGGATAAAGGTCCAAAACTGTTGAATACGATTAAAAAGGCGACTTGTTTGTTCAATTCATTTTCATCGTTCTGAATACGTTGTAACAATGCAATCGCATCCTGGTCATTGGTCAGCGCACTGCCAGGAGGCAACTGCAACTGGAACCGGATATCAGGCGACATCAAATCTCCGGTGAGGCTTGCCACTACCAATACCTTACCCCTGTATTTTTTTACGTTATTATTAATTTCATCCAACCCAAGATCACTAAACCTTACATTTTCGGCTTCGTATTCTGCATCGATCTTGATTTTTGCATTGTCCGGATCTCCGGACCATTGAATATAATTACCGACTCCTTCTCTTAATTTGAAAGGCTTTTTTAACAGCGACTCAAAGTTGAAATTATAATTTCCGCGATTGATATCGTACCGGCCTGTAATATTGAATTCACCGTCGGTCGATACCCGAATTTTCATGTTTCCTCTTCCGTTTGCTTTTATTATATCTCCTGTCAATTCATCTAGAATGACGTACATATCTACAAATTCATTTGCAGATACATCAAGGTTAATGATCAGATTGCTTTCTTTTTTAACGGACACATCCTGCATTTCGCGTCCGTATATTTTCCAGACAAGGAAATCTGCTGCTCCACTTTCTGGTCCTGTTTTCGTGTCGATATATAGTTGGGAAGTATCTGCGGGCTCTCCTTCAATTTCCATTTGCATGGCTTCGAGCGGGCCGTGGAATCGCATGTTGGCCCTTGCAATAACATTTCCATAAAATGGATTATTGCCCTGGTTATTTGTAGCCAGTACGAGGAGTTTATTTGTATTTAATGAAAAATCAAATGCCAGATCATCAAATCCGGTATGATATAAACGACCACTGGAAACCTGTCCCCGGTTATTCAATTTATCATAAATGGCAAAAGAGCCAAAGTCGATCACGTCTTCTTTCAGTGTTACATTTGCAGCAGGAATTCTATAATAAACGTCTGTATATAGCACTTTTAATCCTGCATCTTTTACCTGTACATTTCCAACAAGCCTGATATCAGTGCTAGACCCCGTCACCACCACATTGCCGGTAGCTAATCCTTTAAGGTCAGAAAATACGCCCGAAATGTATTGTTCCAGCAGATCGATTTTTGTGTCATTCAGTTTTATGTTCAGGTTAAGTTGATCTTTTTTTGCGCTATCAGCAAGTGTATATAAACCTTTGAGGTCGAAACGGTAATTTTCATTTTCAGATAGAGCAGTAAGGTTCACCTGCCTTGTACGCTGGTTATAATTTCCGACAAGCTGGATGCGTCCGATAGAATCATCATCCAATCGAAAATGCTCCGTTTCCGTGTTTACATCAACAAGAAACTTTCCAAATGGGTCAATTACATTTACTGATCCTGTTAACAATCCTTCAAGTCTGTTCTTTTTGATTAGGTAGGGAGAGAAGTCTCCGATGTTAACTTTTTTTAATCCAATTTGTATATCATTTGAATTACCAATATCAGAGGGTACGGAAGTCACCAATATCTCCTGCTGTCCGTTGTAAAGCTTTACACCATCTGCCGCGATCATATCTTCTGTTAAAACCAGTTCGCCATTTTTCTCAATTGTCCAGTTTTTACCATTTAAATCGAAATTGGATTCTTTGAACCTGATCTTTACACCCTTTGGAAGTGTTTGTACCTGAGCTGAGATATCTGCCGCATTGAGTGTCTGGTTAGCACTCGTTTTTACATTTACATCAGATAGATCATTTGCAGAACGAATCTGTATCACTGTTCCGGGAAAGTGAAGACTGTCATTGATGGAAACATTTGCAATGTTTCCGTTGATTGACAAACTGTCCATTGTTCCGGTACTTTTCAGATTCAAGTTAGATACCGAAATATTATTGTAAGAAAATTGCGGAATCTCTGCATTCAGGTCAAGCATATTCTCACGGGTGTTGATTCGCCCTGTCAGGGTGCTGTAATTGAATCCTGACAACTCTTTTACAAAAAGATCAACATATTCATCTACTTTTTTTGTACTGATAACAAAACTGAAATTCTGATTGGCCGGTAGAAACCTTGCGGGTTTGATATAGCTTGGGTAGTATTTATTTAGGAAAGATTGAAATGCAAGTGGTAAATCTTTTATTGAAAATTCGCCCACCAGTGCAGCATCAAATTCATTACTCAATACTGTGATCACTTTATTATTATCAAGGATCTTTGATTCCAGGAATAAAGAATCAAAGGTGATCCGCTTCCCGCTTTTGAAAACAGATGTTTCATAAATACGTGCAACTCCAAGAAAATTATCAATGTTATCACCCGTAAAATTGAAATTAAACTTACCATTGAAAGCTATATTTTCACTGATAAAATTTAGTTTTTTAAGGTCTGCATTGGCAATGGAGGCATCAAAATTAAAGGAAGGAATTTTACCTGTAAAATCAATCACACCATTCAAACGAGCTTCAAGATTGGGATCGTAAGAGATCAGCTCCCCATTAAATAATTTTTTTGCAACGGTACCTTTTATTGTAATATTCTGGTAAGGGTATTTTTTAAATTCAAGTAACCGGATCTTTCCATCGAGTTTAGCATTGAGTGTATTTATCCTCATCCCCGACCCATTGATTTTTCCTTCAAAAGAAGCCCTTCCAAGTTGTTTGTTTTCAATGAATGTGCCAAGCTGAAATCCATCAGTCTTCATACTTCCTGAATAGCTGGCATGCATACCCGATGGAAATTTCATGTTCAAGTCAGTAATAACAGTACCCAGTTTTGTTGACAGGGTACCATACGTAACAAAGTCCTGCAAGAAACCGGTAAAGTTTCCCTTGAAATGTATAAATTCCAGCAGATCAAGTCGGGGCTGAGTTATACGTCGAAGCGCAGGAACGAAGGCGACCGCATCTTTATAAGTGGTACGGAAGCTATTCGCTTCAAAGTCAATAAATGTTTTTTTGATATCTGGCAAACCTGCAAGACTAATATTCCCATTCAGGTAAGTATCACGACCTGCTTCGATAACAAGATTGTTTCCATTCAGATTTTCTATGGTTCCTTTTACCTGGCCAGTAACTTTTAACTTCTTATTCCACGATGAAACAGCAGGAGCAAAATAAGCAATGTCATCACTGTCAATAACAGCTTCATTAAAATGTGCTTCCATTCTCACTTTTGTTTCAAAATCATTGAGGTCTTCGATGGATCTGAATCTCATTGCAAAGAAGCGTGTAAGACGGCTCCGGTTTGTTGTAACATCCAGATTGGAAAACTCAAAAGCTTCGGGATGCATTTTAAAATGCGCCGACATTTTTTTTATCTGAAATCCGCTTCTTTCCACAGCGCTGAGAGATAAGGACGATTGCAAAGAATCACCGGAAAGAGCCAGGTTTTGAAATCTTGCATTGATTTTTGAAAACAGCACATGTTCCCCATCAAAGGAAGGATACGGATTTCGATTTTTTTCTCTTTCAGATTTGAGGGAGCCATTATTAATTACCAGTTCTCTTAAGGAGAATTCCCATCCGGCGGCATTCCAGCGGAGTTTTTTTGGGTCATTGATAATATCTTCCGGTTCTTCTGCGGTTTTAATACGCGCTTTTCTCGAACCGCGGTATTGATATACTGCGAAAGAAGGATCATCAATTACGAGTGAATTTATGCGTACAATTTTTTTGTTCAAGTTGACTACTTCTGCATCCAGATCAAGGGCTTTCAATGAAAGAGCCAGATTTTCTCCCCGCCACCCGTCTTTCTGAATAATTGCCACATTATCCAGTTCTATTTTTTTCAGATTAAGCTGAATACTTTCTTTCGAAGAAGATTTTTTCGGATTAGAAAAATAATCAATGAGGAACTGATAGTTCCATATGCTGTCGGTACGTTGAAGGTGAAACACTGCCTCCTGCAGACCAATATATTTTAATTCAATATTTTCCTGCAAAAAAAACCAATCCGTCAGGTTCACTTTTGCTACCCCGGCATATAATAAAGTATCCTGTTGTTTGTCTTTGATCAATGTGCCTTCCAGCAACATCTTATCAAAAAGGGCAAAATCTACATGTTGAATGCTAACGGTTGTGTGAAGGTCTTTTGAAAGTTTCCGGGTTACCTGTTTTACTAACCAATTCTGAACGAAAGAAGTTTGAACGAGCAGCCAGGCCAATACAATCAGTGCGATCAGTATCAGCAAGACGGTCCGGGATATTTTCCAGAATTTTTTCAGGGGTTATTGTATTATCTGTAAAAATAGTTAATAGGTCTTGTTGTACAAATTCAATACCAATACAACTGACTGATACCGAATTTACAAGGAAGAATTTTGAATAAAAAGCTAAAGCTCGGATTTCTGGATAAGTAGCACATTTTTTAATCTATAAAATGGAACTACAACCATCTATTTAACATTCTTTTACAGCGTTCTCCAAAATTGGGAGGAGTTACAGCCTATTTCTGAAATAATTATTAATATTTTCAATATCCTTCTGCAGCATCTTCGCCTCGTTTATCCGCCACTGCCTCGATCCTTCCATCAGGTAAAATACGAATCACTTCCGTGCGTCCGATCTGCCCGCGCTGGACAATATTATATCCCATTTTCTCCAACCGTTCTCTCACATTTCTGGGAAAATCATGTTCTACATATAATTCATCAGGTATCCATTGGTGATGGAACTTAGGTTTATTAACTGCGTCATCAGCGTTCATTCCAAAATCAATAATATTAACGAGCGTTTGAAATACAGAAGTGATAATGGTAGTTCCTCCGGGAGTTCCAACCACCAGGTAAGGCTTGTTGTTTTTTAGTACAATTGTTGGCGTCATGCTGCTCAGCATTCGTTTACCCGGAGCAATTGCATTTGCATCTCCGCCTATAGCTCCATACATATTGGGCACACCGGGTTTCACACTAAAATCATCCATTTCATTATTCAATAAAAATCCCGCACCCCCAACTACTGTTTTACTTCCGTATCCGCCATTCAAAGTGGTTGTTACAGCAACAGCATTTCCAAATCTGTCATAAATACTCAAATGGGTTGTTTCTTCACTTTCTGCAATTGTTCCAGCCTGAATTTCTTTACTTGAACCCACTTTATCCAATGAATAATCTTTCATGCGATCTTTTGCATATAGGGCACTGGAGAGTTTTTTAACCGGCACTTTATAAAAATCAGCATCACCTAAAAACTTTCCCCGGTCCGCATACGCTCTCCTTTCTACTTCCGTCATTAATTGAACTGCCTGCCACGAAAGAAATCCATATTCTTTAATTGGCCGGTCTTCGATCATTTTCAACATTTGTGGTAACAAAACACCTCCGCTACTCGGGAGGGGCATGGTAATCACCTTATACCCTTTATAATCAAAAACCACCGGGTTTCTTGTTTTTGCCTGGTAGTTTGAAAGATCCTTTGCAGTCATAATTCCTTTACCTCTTTTCATTTCTTCTTCTATTAATCGGGCTGTCTCTCCTTTGTAAAATCCATTTATTCCCTGATCGCGAATCCTTATCAGCGTAAGTGCAAGATCTTTTTGAATTAGTGTATCACCCGTTTTCCAACCGCGTGAATTGATAAATGCAGGAATGACTGTATTGTATTTGTTGAATTCATCCTGAGAACTATTCAGACTTTCCGCTTCAGTAACGGTTAGTGCAAAACCTTTTTCAGCGAGATCTATAGCAGGTTGAATTAATTGTTTGAATGGAAGTTTTGCATACTTCATCGAAGCGAAAAGACCTGCTATGGTACCCGGGACTCCTGCAGCCAGATGGCCGTTCTGACTTAAATTTACATTTGCATTTCCCTTTTCATCCAGATACATATCCCGGTTAGCAGCAGCTGGAGCTTTTTCACGGTAATCAATTGATATAGATTTTCCACTGGCAAGATGTGCTACCATAAAACCACCTCCACCAATATTACCAGCTCCCGGGTAAACAACAGCTAACGCAAGTTGTGTTGCTATGGCGGCATCAATAGCATTCCCCCCCATCTTGAGAATCTCAACACCGACACGGCTGGAAATAGGGTGGGCAGAAACGACTGCACCGGTAGAACAGATAATTTTCTTTTGGATTGAATAATCAAAAGCATTTACTGGAACAACACTGATCGTTTTACGGTTAGTTGAACAGGTTACAAAAAGTGCAGCCATAATGAAAATATATCCAGTCCTTCTCCGCTTCATAATAAAAACATTTAATTATAAAGTTATCAAGTAAAATCAGTGCCACGTTTTCCATTAACTATAAAATGGCTAATTTTAATATTCACTATCATATCATTTGATCTAATCATCCATCAATCAACTTCTGTTTACCTGTATTCAAAATTCTAGTCAGCTATGAGAAAATTAGTATACGTCCTTAGAGGGATGAGCCTGATTGCATTATTCGTGTTTTTTTTCACTAAAACTTTTGCCCAGTCATTGGGTACTATTCGCGGTTCGGTAAAAGACGCCAATGGGGCTATATTAAGCGGGGCTTCCGTAACTGTTGAAGGAGAAAGAGGTGGGACTCTTACAGATGCAGCTGGAAATTTTTCATTGAGAGTAAGACCTGGTTCACGCACACTCGTGATCAGTTTTGTTGGACAATCACCGCAAAGGTTTCCAATTACAGTAGTATCCGGCGAAACCGTACAACAAGATGCTACCTTGTCACAGGTTTCCGATCTCAGCGGAGTTATAGTAGTAGGTTCCCGTTCTCGTGTTCCCCGAAGCCGGCTGACGACAACAGTTCCGGTAGATGTAATTAATGCGAGGGAAATAAAGCAGTTCGCGCAGGCAGACGTTTCACAAATGCTAACATATGTAGCTCCTTCTTTTCAATCGAACAGGCAAACCATTTCAGATGGTACAGATCATATTGATCCGGCAGGATTGCGGGGACTGGGTCCTGATCAAACGCTTGTTTTGCTAAATGGAAAAAGACGACATACCACTGCACTTGTAAATATAAATGGTACGGTAGGAAGAGGTTCGGTAGGAACAGACCTAAATACAATTCCTGCATCAGCTATTGAAAGAATTGAAGTTTTACGCGACGGAGCTTCTGCGCAATACGGTTCGGATGCAATAGCAGGGGTGATCAATATCGTATTGAAGAAAAGTTATAAAGGATTAAGTGTGTCAGGGATGGCTGGACAGAACTTTACAAATATGCCTTATGCAGGTGGAGATCGCATCCAGGATGGATTTACCCGCCAGTTTGATTTTAGCGGCGGCTATGGATGGAAAAATGGAGCGTATGTTAATGCAAGTGGTCAATGGCTAAAAAGAGATCAGTCAAATCGCAGCGGAATTGATAATATCCCTTTGATCTATTATGGAAATGGAGGAGGTCTTCCACCTGCATCTGCAGTTCCTGCCGGTGTATCACCCACCGATTATTACAGGTGGCTGATTGACCTCGATAAAGACACCACTTCAAAAGTTGGTTACAGCAGGCGGAATCTTGTTGCAGGAAATTCAGCTAACGAAAACCTGGGAGTTTTTATCAATGGAGGCATTCCTGTTACAAGTAAAATAGATTTTTATATTACTGCAGGTATCTCACACCGTACCGGATTTGCAAGTGGCTTTAGTCGTAATCCCAATTCATGGAGTCAACAGCCGGTAGTTACAAGTGGCAGACGATTTTATCCTGACGGATTTCTTCCGGAAATCCATACTACATTGAATGATAAATCTGTTTTGAGTGGTTTAAAGTTTAATCTGGGTGAATGGGAATTGGATGTGAGCAATGCACGTGGCGAGAATACCATTCGCTATGATATTAGAAATACAGGAAACTCTTCTCTTCCCGCATCTGATAATGTACAAACGGAGTTTTCTGCAGGCGACCTGGAATTCATGCAAAATACTTTGAACCTGGATCTGGACAGAAAATTTGATATGACTTCTAGTCGTTCATTGAATGTGGCAGTGGGTGCAGAATACAGATATGAACGGTTTCGTATCAAAGAAGGAGAAAGAAATTCATACATCAACGGGGGTAGAAGGTTTCAACCTGACCCGATCCCGCCCTATCCCGGCACCTCTGCCTATTTTACTTTTTCTCCGGGCACTGCTGTCTCGGGCTCACAGGTATTTCCGGGTTTTCAACCTGCTGACGCCGTGAGTGCAAAAAGAAGTATCTATGCAGCATATGGTGACCTTGAGTTTAGCGGACAGAAATACATCATTGGTTTGGCAGCCAGGTTTGAAACCTATGATGAGTTTCAGGTTAATTATGATAATCTCAGTACCAAACTTACCGGTAGATATGAATTAACAAAGCAAATAGCCGTCCGTGGATCCTTTACTACCGGTTTCAGAGCACCTTCCCTGCATCAACGTAATTTCCAGAATACTTCTACACAATTCGTAGGCGGTCTTCCTTCACAGGCGCTTACGGCCAATAATTACAATCCCATCGTAAAAAATGCATTTGGCATTCAGTCATTAACGCCTGAAAAGTCGCGCAGCTTTTCGGCTGGTGTGGTTGGAAACATTACAGATAACATTACTTACACCGTGGACGCTTACTGGATTGATATTGATGACAGGATTGTTTTGTCAACTCAGTTCAACAGGAGTAATCCTTTGGTACAAAAGATCCTGGTTGATAATAATGTTGATCCTACCGTAAGTGCTTTGCAGTTCTGGACAAATGCAGTTGATACCCGTACAAAAGGAATTGACGTGGTATTGACAAATCGCTTCCGCTTAGGAAATGGAAATGCTAATTTTTCGATCGCAGGTAATTTTAATGAGAATGAAGTGGTAGGGAAAATCAATACTAATTCTGTGATAGACAGAACTGAAAATAATCCCAGCGAAACAGATCCTACAAAAAATCCGGCAAACGATCTGCGCACTTCATTATTCGACAGGCTTCAGCGTTCGCGCATAGAAGTGGCGCAGCCACGTAGTAAAGTGAATATTTCTCTTACCTATGACATTAGAAAGTTCAATTTTCTTTTACGTACTGTGCGGTTTGGTGAAGTACAGTTTTTAAATAATGTCGATCCGTTTGCAAAACAACCTAATGGAACTTATTTTAATGACGTCGGCTTCGGGACTGATCAGACTTTTAGTCCAAAATGGGTGACAGATGCCGTAGTAACCGTAAAAGCAATCCGGGGATTAAGTGTATCAATAGGTGCAAACAATGTTTTTGATGTGTACCCGGACAGAATTTTTATAGATCCGCGTAATGATCCAAGTGCATATTATGCAACGCCTGTCGCTACTACCACTACCAATAAAACAATTGGTGGATTTAATGCAGCAAGGGATGCATCAAACCGTGGGCGGTTCTTATTCACTACAAACCAATTCGGATTCAATGGTCGTTATCTATTCGCACGATTAAATATCGATTTGTTTGAAATAGGAAAGCGCGTACAAAAAACAGTTGATACTACAAACTAAGGAGCCCCGGTCTTGTAAACCAAAAGCATATTTGCGGATAGTAAAATTCAATAAACATATAACTGGTAATGCATACGGGATTCGATCTCCGGGTATTCTATACGTCTTAAATAAAATTGAAATGAAAAGCCTGGTATTTCTTTTTTCTCTGGTGATTGTGTTATCCAATGCAATGAGCCAGGTATCTTCTCCCGATCAATTCCTTGGTTACAAATTAGGCAGTCGTTATACTCCTCATTATAAGCTCGTGAATTATTTCCGGCATGTTAGTGAGAAAGTATCGAATATGGTGAAACTTGAACAATATGGTGAGACGAATGAAGGAAGACCTTTATTGCTGGCAATTGTTGCTTCTCCTGAAAACATGAGTAAGCTGGAAACTATTCGCACAAACAATTTGCGGCTGGCCGGGATGACTGCCGATAAAATGGCAGCGGATGAAAATGCACCTGCATTGGTCTGGCTGAGTTATAATGTCCATGGGAATGAAACTTCCAGTTCAGAAGCAGCCATGCTTACCATTTATGAACTGGTCAATCCTGCAAAATCCAATACGAAGGAATGGTTAAAAAATACCGTGGTGATTATTGACCCCTGTATCAATCCCGATGGAAGAGATCGATATGTTAACTGGTTCAATTCTGTAGTGGGTAAGTCTGCCAATGCAAGTCCCTTTACAAGGGAACACAGTGAATACTGGCCTGGAGGAAGGGCAAATCATTATTATTTTGATCTCAATCGCGATTGGGCGTGGCAAACACAAATAGAGTCACAGCAAAGAATTGTCAAATACAATCAATGGTTGCCGCATGTGCACGTGGATTATCATGAACAAGGGATCAATGAACCATATTATTTTGCACCTGCTGCCGAACCTTTTCACGAAGTGATCACTCCATGGCAGAGACAGTTTCAAACAATGATAGGTCGTAACAACGCGAAATATTTTGATCAGAACGGCTGGTTATATTTTACTAAAGAACGTTTTGATCTTTTCTATCCCAGTTACGGTGACACCTACCCAACTTATAAAGGCGCGATCGGGATGACCTACGAGCAGGGTGGAGGACCAAGGGGCGGCGCTGCCGTTATTAATGAGGACGGGGACACACTTACTTTATGGGACCGGTTATATCATCATCATACAACAGGACTCGCAACGATTGAAGTAACAAGTGCCAATGCAACAAAAGTGGTGCAGGAATTTAAAAAGTATTTTGATAAAGCAAGGTCTGCACCTGGTGGTGAATTCAAGTCATATCTGGTAAAAGCAGACGATGGAGACCGTATCCGGAAACTTCGAACACTTCTCGATAGAAACCAGATCCAGTATGGGTTTGCTTCAGGTACAGGAGTATCAGGTATGAACTATTTCACCGGTAAAACAGAATCTTATAAAGCCTCGGCAAATGACCTGGTAATTAATGCCAATCAACCCAACTCAAACCTGTTACAGGTTTTATTCGAAAGATCTTCCAGGTTGTCAGATTCTGCTACCTATGATATTACTGCCTGGTCTGTACCTTTTTCATATGGCCTGAAAACATATGGCCTGAACAATTACATTACAACCAATCAGGTTAAAGCTGTTGAGAAAAAGCCTGCAGTTACTGTTGGTAACGCATATGCCTATGCGGTTTCCTGGAATGGCGTACACAGTGCCCGGTTTCTTTCAGAAATTTTGAAACAGGGGATCAAAGTACGGTATGCAGAAGTTGCCTTTACCATAAAAGGGGAAGTATTCGAAAAAGGAACCATACTTGTAACCAGAACCAGTAATACATCCAATGCAGACCTGGAAGGAGTTATCCGCAAGGCAGCCGCAATAGCGGGAATTGACTATACACCTGTGCAAACCGGTTTTGTGGATAAAGGATTTGATATTGGCTCAGATAAGGTAAGAACTGTTCGCGCTCCGAAAGTTACGCTGTTGTCCGGCGATAATGTTTCTTCATTAGGTTTTGGTGAAATCTGGCATTTTTTTGAAACGGAACTGGGCTATCCTGTAAATGTTGTCACTGCTGCTGCACTAACACGTGATGTGTTACGCGAAACAAATGTGTTGATATTGCCAGATGGGAATTACCGTTTCTTTTCAGATAAAGTAATGAATGACCAGTTGAAAGACTGGGTATCCAGTGGCGGACGTATTATAGCAATTGAAAATGCTGCTGCACTAATGGCGAAAAATGAATGGGGATTAAAACTGAAAGGTGCAGAGGATACTAAAAAAGATGAGAAGAAAGACGAAAAGAAAGAAGACTACAGCCTGCTCTATCGATATGAAAACCGCGAACGCGATTTTATTCCAAATAATAATCCAGGTTCAATTTTTCGTGTTGAATTAGACAATTCACATCCGCTAGCCTATGGTTATAATGAATCATATTATACTCTCAAGCAGGATAATAATATTTATGACTTTATAAAGGAAAATGGCTGGAATGTCGGTATCATCAGGAAGAATAATTATGTTACCGGTTTCACTGGCAGTAAAGCCAAAGAAAAATTAAAAGACGGTTTGCTCTTTGGGGTATTGGATATGGGACGTGGTAATGTAGTGCTGCTTGCCGATAATCCCCTTTTCAGAAGTTTCTGGGAAAATGGCAAGCTGCTTTTTTGCAATGCAGTGTTTATGGTGGGGCAGTGAGTATAATTATTAATTGATAATTATTAATTAATAATTAAAAAATATAATTACGAATGAAATGCATTTACTTTTTTATTTTATTTTCTTTTCAGCACTTTGTGTCTGCTCAATCACCTGTACCAGTTACATCTGGCGAAATATACCTGCAGATCAAAAAATTAAAAGTTCTGGGATCAGTTTTATACATTGCAGCCCACCCTGATGACGAAAATACCCGTTTGCTTACTTTTCTGTCAAAAGAAAAATTGTACAAAACCGGATATCTCTCCATTACAAGAGGTGATGGAGGTCAAAATTTAATAGGGGATGAACAGGGCATCGATCTGGGACTTATCCGCACCCAGGAATTACTTTCAGCACGACGCATTGACGGAGCGGAGCAATTTTTTACACGCGGTTACGATTTTGGATTCAGCAAGAGCACTGCGGAAGCTTTTTCCATTTGGGATAAAGAAAAAATATTAAGCGATGTGGTGTGGGTGATCAGGAAATTTCAGCCTGACGTAATTGTAACGCGTTTTCCGGAAGATAACCGGGCGGGTCATGGCCATCATTCAGGTTCTGCAGTATTGGCCAGAGAAGCTTTTTTTGCGGCAGCTGACCCTGCACGTTATCCTGAACATTTCAAATATGATGTTCAACCCTGGAAAACCAAACGGATCTTGTGGAATACTTTCAATTTTGGGAATACGAACACCACTGCAGAAAACCAGATGAAACTGGATGTGGGAGGATATAATCCGGTCCTTGGAATAAGTTATGGTGAGCTCGCCGCTCAAAGCAGGAGCCAGCATAAAAGCCAGGGATTCGGAGTACCAGCGAGCCGGGGCATACAGCTCGAATATTTTACTCCTGTTGCAGGAGACACAGCCATTTCAGATTTGCATGAGGGGATGGATGTATCGTGGAACAGGGTAGAAGGTGGCATCCGGATCATTGCGGCAATCGATACCATTTTGCAACAATATTTGCTAACGAATCCAGAATCTTCTGTTCCCGGATTGGTCAGATTGTACAGACAGCTAGAATCCTTGAAAGACCATCCATGGAAAAAATATAAACTGGGAGAAATTCAAAAGATCATTGAAGGTTGTAGTGGTTTATGGCTCGAAGCGAATAGTAATGGACCTTTTGCAGTCCATGGAGATTCTATACGAATAAACGTTGTTGCTAATAACAGGTCAGGTGCCAGAATCGAGCTGATGCAGGTAACTATTCCGGAATTTGATTCGACTATTCAACAATCACTTCAGGAAAACAGGAACTATAACTTTACAAAAACAATTTCTATTCGTTCTGATCTGCCGGTTACTCAGCCTTACTGGCTCGAACAAAAAATGAATGAAGGATCTTTTAATGTAAATGACCAGATGATGATCGGTCAACCCGATATCAAACCTGCTTTCACTGTACGATTCGATGTATTGATCGAAAAACAACCATTTACTTTCACAAAACCCATTCGATATAAATATACCGATCCGGTACAGGGAGAATTGTATGAGCCATTGGTAGTAATTCCTGCAGCTACAGTCAGTACGGATCCCGGGGTAATTATATTCAGAAAAAATTTAAAACAAACGGCGGAAATAAACGTCAGACTTCAGGCCAATCGTTCACTTGATAATTATCCATCTTCTGTTTACACCATCGGAACATCAAATAACCAGGCGTTAGAATCAATCGTTACTATCCCAAAAGGGATCACCAAAAACTGGTCTTTGAAATTCGATAATAGTTTAATGGTAAATAAAATGGAAGAAGTGATGCAGGTGTATGTTAAACTGAAACAGGATACTCCAGTCTGGAGAACACTTCATTCAATAAAGTACAATCATATCCCGGGTATATACTATTTCTACCAGGACACCGTAAAAATTCTCAACATTGATCTGAAAACAACGGGAAAAAAAATCGGTTATATTGAGGGGGCTGGAGATAAAGTGATGCAGGCGGTAATAGAAATGGGATATGAAGTTGTTTCACTAAAAGAAAAAGATATTACTCCTTCTATACTCAGGCAGTTTGATGCTATCCTAACAGGAGTAAGAGCTTATAATGTCCATCCGTTTCTTATCAATAAATACGATGTATTGATGGAGTATGTAAATAACGGGGGTAACCTGATCATTCAATATAATACGAATAGTTTTGCAGGACCTTTGAGAACTAAAATCGCCCCTTACCCGTTGACGCTCTCAAGGAATCGTGTAACCGATGAGAAATCACCTGTTACTTTTCTGCTGCCTCAGCATCCGGTACTCAATTTTCCAAATAAGATCACCCCAGATGACTTTACAGGTTGGGTACAGGAGCGTGGAGTTTATTTTGCAGAACAACTGGCACCCCAATTTCAAAGTCCTTTAGGGATGATGGACAAAGATGAACCTGCCGCAAATGGAAGTCTCGTTATAGCAGATTATGGCAAAGGAAAATTTGTGTATACAGGCCTCGCATTTTTCCGTCAACTCCCTGCTGGTGTTGCAGGGTCTTACAGATTATTGGCAAATATTATTGCGTTGAATAAGAAAAAACCTTTTTAATTAATTTAATAATCATACGGGTTGTATTCCCGGGGATAACTTATCAGGATGGCTAATATTACGAATAACAGGAGGAATTTGATTTTAGTGATATCGATTGTTTTGGGCCTTGTGCTTGGAATGTTTATTAAAAAAGTCTCAATAGGATTGCTGATCGGCATTGTGTTAGGGTTGCTGGTAATGGGAATGGTCGGTAAAAAAAGATGATAATGCAGAATGATCCAGATAAAGTTCCCTTATTTAAAAGCTGGCAAACCTGGTATGGAGTAGTTATTGTCTCTTTGATTCTCCTGGTGACATTTTTTTATGTTTTTACCAAATACTTCGAATGACATCCTTCAGCGCCATAGACTGGATTGTTTTGATCCTTACGCTGTTGCTGATCATCTCGTATGGAGTTTATAAAAGTCGTACTTCGAGGGACCTGGATGGTTATTTCCTTAGTAACCGCACTTTACCATGGTACTTGGTATTATTGAGCATCATGGGCACACAGGCAAGTGCCGTTACTTTTTTGTCTGGCCCTGGTCAGGCATATACAGATGGCATGCGGTTCGTACAATATTATTTCGGACTTCCTCTTGCCATGGTAATCCTTTGTATCACGTTCGTTCCTGTTTTTCATAAACTGAAAATTTATACAGCTTACGAATTTCTCGAAAATCGGTTCGATCTGAAAACAAGAACACTTACTTCATTCCTTTTTTTACTTTCCCGTGGTGTATCAACCGGTATAAGTATAGCGGCACCCTCTATCATTTTATCTGCCTTATTGGGATGGGATCTCTTCTGGACGAATTTATTTATGGGTGGATTGTTGATTATTTATACTGTTACCGGTGGTGCAAAAGCAGTTGCGTATACCCAACAGCTTCAAATGGTGATCATCTTTGTAGGTATGTTTCTGGCAGGTTATATGGTGGTAAACTTGTTACCGGCCAATGTCGGTTTTTTTGATGCTTTGCATGTAAGTGGCAGGCTCGGTAAATTGAATGTGTTTACAAGTGGTGTCAA
>Ga0180121_10000091_pt1 | contig 29815 bp, 26 predicted proteins | sample AntDrymUQ5402106_2_FD_129676 | JGI IMG/M metagenome (GOLD analysis project Ga0180121, IMG submission 129676) | Polar desert sand microbial communities from Dry Valleys, Antarctica - metaG UQ540 (21.06) (version 2) (version 2) | ecosystem: Environmental > Terrestrial > Soil > Desert | place...
GTGTATATTTGTATAAGAATTTTTACCGGGTCAAGGAAAGAAAGCTATATATAGCGTTATTGTTATATGAATTTTTAAAATTATTTAATTTAAACTAGGAGAATTAAAAATTGAAACCTGCAGTAAAATCAAAAAGCGACAATCCACTGAGCGAGCTTATAGATGACAATGTTTACAACACTTTGAAGAAATATAAACTCCTTGATGAAAAGGCAATAAGAGATTATAAAATAAGACAGATGTACAAAGAAATGAGAAGAGAAATGAGCGCCGGGGAAGCAATTGATAAAATTCAGGAACTCTTTCCTTATTTGCAATTCGACACAATCAGAAAAATCGTTTATCAAGTTTCAAAATAAAATTGTATGCACTTTATAACAAGCCGATCCATTTTTAGGGGTCGGCTTTTTTTTTAATAAGTAACTGTAATTTAAAATGAAATTTGCTAATGAGTTTGTAGAGAAAATACTGACAGAATTCATAAGAAATGAAATGTACCGCATGGGAATCAGGAAAGGTGTAATCGGCCTTTCGGGTGGAATTGACTCTGCGGTTTCGGCTTATATGTCAGCAAAGGCACTTGGCAATGAAAATGTTACTTGCATTCTAATGCCTTACAAATCAAGCAGCAAAGATAGTGTTTCAGATGCAATGAAAGTCGTAAACGACCTGAAAGTTAATTGGAAGAAAATCGAAATAACTGATATGGTGAATGCTTTTGAAAAAAATATTTATGATAGAAATATTACAAATGTAAGACTTGGAAATATAATGGCGCGCATTAGAATGATTCTTCTTTATGACGAATCTGCAAAGGAAAATGCACTTGTCATTGGTACAGGAAATAAGACGGAAATTCTACTCGGATATACCACGATTTATGGAGATTCAGCTTCGGGAATTAACCCGATCGGTGATCTTTACAAAACGCAACTAAGAGATTTAGCAACATATCTTGGTGTTCCTAAAAGCATTATTGATAAGAGACCTTCGGCGGATCTTTGGAAAGGGCAGACGGACGAAGATGAACTTGGATTTACTTATGAAAAAGTTGACAGTTACCTCCATAATAAAATTGATGAAAGAAGATCAGATGAGCAGCTCATAAAATTGGGATTTGACGAAAAGTTTATTAAAAGAATAAACAGTTTAATAATAAAGAACCAATTCAAGCGTCTTCCTCCACTTATTGCAAAAATTTCAAATAGAACTGTAAACATTGATTTCAGATATAACAGAGATTGGAATACATGAAACTAAAATTGAATAAATATTTAATAGTATTCTTACTTTTTGCCTGTTGTGTATCGGCTCAGAATAAATCCTATCGCAATGGAGTTGTGAGCTCATCAAATGAATTAGCTTCTCAGGTTGGTATTGATATTTTGAAAAATGGCGGCAATGCTGTCGATGCTGCTGTTGGAGTCGGATTTGCTTTGGCTGTAGTTTACCCGCAAGCAGGAAACATTGGTGGTGGAGGGTTTATGGTGATCCATTTAAAGGATGGAGTTAATACATCCATAGACTACCGTGAAAAAGCTCCTCTGATGGCAGGGAAAGACATGTATTTAGATATGAATGGTGAAGTAGTTTCGGGTTTAAGTACAATTGGAAATTTAGCTGCTGGCGTTCCCGGCTCTGTAGCTGGAATGCTGTATGCTCTTGAAAAGTATGGTACAATGAATAGAACGGAATTATTGCGCTACTCAATCGACATAGCAGACACCGGATTTTATATTAATAAACAATTTGCAGATGCGCTTAATAATTATCAAAAGGATTTTTCTAATTTTTCCGGAACGATGAAAATATTCGGCGGTAATTTTAAGGAAGGAGACTTATTAATTCAGAAAGATCTTGCGAATACCCTTAGTAAAATCAGAGATTTTGGACTGAAGGGTTTTTATGAAGGTGAAGTTGCAGATTTGATTGTAAAGGATATGCAAAACTCAAATGGAATAATTTCTTATGAAGACCTGATTAAGTATGAACCTAAAGAGCGCGATGTTTTGAAAGGGAGCTATAGGGATTATGACATTATTTCTATGGGTCCTCCAAGCAGCGGAGGAATCAGTTTAATTTATCTTTTAAACATTCTTGAAAATTATGACCTGAGTAAATATGGATACGGACATCATAAAAATGTTCAACTTATGACCGAAGCAATGAGAAGGGTTTACGCCGACCGAAGCGAGTTTATGGGCGATGCGGATTTTGTAAATGTGCCTGCAGATATTCTTACTTCAAAAGTTTATGCTGAAAGAAGAATGAGCGACTATCTTGAAAATGTTGCTTCCACAAGTAAAGTCGTAAAGCCCGGTGATGCATATTACAGAGAAAGTGATCAGACAACACATTACAGTGTCGCAGATGGAAAAGGCAATCTTGTTTCAGTTACAACTACATTGAATGATGCATTTGGAAATAAAGCTGTAGTTGACGGAACGGGTTTTTTCCTCAATAATGAAATGGATGATTTTGTTTCTAAGCCGGGAGTGCCGAATATTTACGGCCTTATCGGGAATGATGCAAATTCCATTCAGCCTGAAAAGAGAATGTTGAGTTCTATGACACCAACAATTATCTTCAAAGATAATAAACCTTTTCTAATTGTTGGTTCTCCCGGAGGAGGAAGAATTATAACAACTGTACTTCAGGCTATTCTGAATATTATTGATCATAAAATGAGTCTGAGTGAAGCCATTGACTCACCTCGCTTTCATCACCAATGGTACCCGGATGAGATACAGGTTGAAAAAACAATGCTTGAAAACAATAAAAGAAACAACCTTTTGAAAATGGGTTATACAATTAAAGAAATACCTGAGTTCGGAAGAGTTGATGCAATTATGTTTCTGGAAGACGGAACAATGATAGGTCACTCAGACAGAAGAGGTTATGGAAAAGCTATTGGTTATTGAATCTATTCGCTTCCTTTTGAAATTAAAAAATCAATTCATGCCCTCGGAAATTTTTAATAAATTACTCACTAAAAAAATTAAATGAGATTTATTCAAACAATTCTGCTTATTTTCATATCTGCAAATATTTATTCCCAGGATTTACCGAATAATACAATCAATGTTTTGAAATATGATCTTGATCTGAATTTTTACAACTGTTTTTTAAAACCTTATCCAAGGTCTTTTACTGCAAATGAGATTATTACGGTAAGAGCTGAAACTCAGATCGGAGAAATCAGTTTAAATGCCGTGAATAGGTCGCTGACAATTGATTCCGTATCAATTTCAGGAAATTCTTTTTCACATCAAAACGATCTGCTCTTAATAAATCTTGACAGGTTCTATGATTCATCTGAAGTATTCGATATAAAAATACATTACAGGCATAAAGAAATTTATGATTCTTCATTTGTAGTAAGAGATGGAATCGTTTATACAGACAACGAGCCAGTAGGCGCAAGGAAATGGTTTCCATGCAATGATGTTCCGTCTGATAAGACCATGCTTGAAATAACAATCCAAGTTCCGAAAGATGTAATTCTTGGCGCAAATGGTATGCTTGCTGATTCAAGTGTGTCTAATGATACGCTTACCTATAAATGGATCAGTACAAAACCTATTGCCACTTATTTGGTTTGTATAGCAGGAAAAGTTAAATTTAATTTGGATGTTACTTATTGGAATCGTCCTTCGGATAATGAAAAAATTCCATTAAGATTTTATTGGCAGACCGGTGAAACGGTTTTTAATATCAATAATGTAAAAACTAAAACACCTGTGATGCTTGATCTTTATTCAAAATTATTTGGTGAATATCCATTTGAAAAGCTTGCGTATGCTACTACAAATAAAGACTTCCAGTGGGGCGGAATGGAGAATCAGACATTGATCACGCTTTGTCCTGATTGCTGGACTGAAGATCTCGCATGTCATGAAATCGCGCATCAATGGTTTGGAGATCTGATCACTCCGCTGAGATGGTCAGACATCTGGCTTAATGAAGGGTTCGCAACATATTGCGAAGGGCTCTGGGCTGAATATCAAAGGGGGAGTAAAGGTTATAAATCGTTTATCGCTTATGAAGCGGAAAAGTATTTAAGAGGCAATCCAGGCTGGGCACTTTATAATAAAGAATGGGATGTGAAAGTTCCGGAAGACAGCATTTTGTTTAGTGTACCGATGATTTATTCAAAAGCAGGTTGTGTTGTTCATTTGCTAAGATACGTTCTTGGTGACTCCACTTTTTTTAACACCTTATATTTGTACACAAATAATCCTGAATTTAAGTACGGAAATATTACAACTACTGAATTCATAAATTTTATATCAGCCGCAAGCGGAAGAAATTTAAATTGGTTTTTCAATCAATGGCTATATCAGCCAAATCATCCGGTCTATCAAAACCAATATAGCTCCGAGAAATTGAGCAACAGCAAATGGAAAGTTGATTATACTATAAATCAGGTTCAAACTAACGCTCCGTTTTTTAAAATGCCTGCTGAATTGAAAGTTTTTTTCGAAAACGGAACTGATATTTTGCTGAAGGTTGATAACGAGTACAATATTCAAAAATTTTCATTTGAATTTGAAGATGAACCGAAAAGAGTTTCATTTGATCCGAATAATCAGATCGTTCTTAAAGAAATTAAACAATAATCATGAATGAGAATTTTAGTTAATACTTTTTTTTATTTTTCCACAACTTTGTAAGCCTTTCTCTTAGTGTTTTTTCATCGCCTAGACCAGTCGGTTCATAATAAACTTTATCTTGTAATTCATCTGGAAGATATTGCTGCTCGACAAAATGTTCATCAAAGTCGTGTGAGTATTTGTAATCATTTCCATAATTCAGATCCTTCATAAGTTTTGTCGGAGCGTTTCTTAAATGAACCGGTACATCATACACTGGTAGGTTATTTACATCTTCTCTGGCTCTTTTTATTGCTATATACGATGCATTACTTTTCGGACAGCTTGCAAGATATGTAGCTGCCTGGGCTAATACTAAAGTTGCTTCGGGCATGCCGATATAATCAATCGCAGTAAAGGCGCTTGTAGCAATTGTAATTGCATTAGGCTCTGCATTTCCGATGTCTTCGGAAGCAAGCACTATCATTCTTCTCGCAATGAACTTCGGATCTTCACCGCCTTTAAGCATTCTCGCGAGCCAGTAAACAGCCGCATCAGGATCGCTGCCTCTGATACTTTTTATAAATGCAGAAATGATATTGTAATGCTCTTCCTGATTTTTGTCGTACTTAATGTAATTTGTCTGAAATGCTTCTTTGAAAATTTCATTGGTAAGATTGATAACACCGGATTTATTAGACTTTGTTAATTTAACAGCGAGTTCAAGTCCGTTAAGTAATCTCCTTGCATCGCCGTTTGAAAGCCCTATAAGAAAATCTTTATCGGCAATTTCAATTTTCAATTTTCTTAGGACAATATCATTCGTTAAAGCATTATCAATTATTTTTAAGAAATCTTCTTTTGTAAGTTCTTCAAGCACATATACTCTGCTTCTTGAGAGCAAAGGAGAAATAACTTCAAATGACGGATTTTCTGTTGTAGCGCCTATAAGAATTATTGTTCCTTTCTCCGAACTTTGCAGTAAAGAATCTTGCTGTGATTTATTGAAGCGGTGAATTTCATCGATGAAGAGAATTGTCTTTGCTCTTTTTTGCTTTAAGTTATATTCAGCTTTTTCAATTGCGGCTCTGACATCTTTAACGCCTGACGAAATGGCAGAGAGCTGAATGAATTCCGATTTTACCAGCTTTGCAATTATTAATGCAAGGGTAGTTTTTCCAACTCCCGGAGGACCCCATAAGATCATAGATGCAGGCTGATTCTTTTCAATCATAATATTTATGGGTTTGCCTTCTCCGATTAAATGCTTTTGCCCTGCAAAATCTTTTAAAGTATCAGGGCGCATTCTCTCAGCAAGAGGAGTATTTTCATTTATATCTGACTGAGTATTTGTATTTCCAAAAAGATCCAAATTATTAAATTAAAAAATTATGGCATAGCCACCGAAAAGTTACCAATTTAAAAAATTACCGACTGCAATTGTTACTGCCTAACTGTTAACTAACTGCTAACTTCTAACTTCTAACTGCTAACTTCTAACTTCTAACTGCATAACTGCTAACTGAAAGATTTATTTTGTCCTGTTAACGATGTAAATTCCCAATAAGATCAAAAACATTCCCGCAAAATGAAGAGGATACAATTTTTCATTATCAAACAATCCCCAGAGAATTGCAACAAGCGGGATCATATATGTCACAGAGCTCGCAAAGACAGCTGTTGTCATCTGAACCAAACGAGTATAAAGCACGAGGCCAATTGCTGTTCCAAAAACACCGAGTATAGCAATAAAGCCAAGTGACTGATAAGCTCCCGGAGCTTTTGATAACTTTTGAAAAAAATCAGTTGAAAAAAGTATTAGTAAAGATAAAGGTCCGATTGAAAACAACGCGAGCGCTGTAATGATGATGGAGCTGATTTCATTTAAATATTCTTTAATCACGTTTAAGCTTATCCCGTAACAAATTGTCGCAAGCACAATTAGCAGAATATATACATTCATATTGCCCATTCCACCTTTTGTATTTACAAAGCTTAAACCAATTGAACCGATAAATCCTATCAGCAAACCAAATGTTTGCCAGAATCTGATCTTGTATTTAAATAAGAGAACTGCAATCAACAGTGTAAACAGCGGTGATAGCGCATTTAATATTCCCGATAGTGAACTCTCGATATTCGTTTGTGCGACTGAGAATAAAATTGCCGGAATGAGATTTCCTACAATACCCGTGAAGATTATATACTTCCACTTTTCTTTAGGAATATTTTTAAAATTTTTGATAACGAATGGAACCATAAATAAAAAAGCAAAGCTCATTCTTATTGTTCCGACCTGTACAGGAGAAAATACATCAAGTCCTTTTTTTATAAGTATGAAAGAACTTCCCCAAATCAGCGATAAAATTATTAGAAGAATCCAGGATTGTATCTGTTCGCTTTCTCTTATACTTTCTTTCAGCAAGTTTTTTTGTTTGTTAAAAATACAATAAATAATTTAAAACATTAATGGATTTTAGATTTTTGGATTTAGGATTTTAGATTTTCAAGCACTAATGTTTTCGAATTAATTTACACAAGTTGACTGCTTTACACTTTTAAAACTTTTTTTGCCACGAATTACACGAACTTCTCTAATTCTTTTAATAATTCATTTTTATAAATTCGTATTAATTCGTAGAATTAGTGGCAAGCTTTTGCTTTCACTTAATTAAGCAGACAACTTGAGTTAATTTAATTAAGTGCTACCCACTTATGAGTAATTTGTTATATTTGTATTTATTAATTTCTATCGATTATTTTTTTTTGAGATAATCCAAGTCCATAGATCTAAAATCGTTAATATTTTTTATTGCAGGTCAATAATGAGGATAAACTTTGAGAATAAATCTAAAATCACAAATCAAAGATCGTAAATGTTTTAAATGAGTGAACAGTATAAAATAATATTTCACATCGACATGGATGCTTTCTTTGCTTCCTGCGAAGAAGCCATCATGCCTGAGTTAAAATTAAAACCTTTGATAGTCGGAGGAACAAAAGAAGATAAAAGAAGTATTGTCGCTTGTCCGAATTATCTCGCCCGGGCAAAAGGAATCCGGACAGCAATGCCTTTGACAAAAGCTATGGCGCTTGCTCCCGAAGGAAATTTCATTAGAAGCACAAAAGGTTTGTATTCGAGTTATTCAAAAAAAATAAGGGAGATCTTTTATAAACATACTCCTGTCGTTCAACCGGTAAGTGTGGATGAAGCTTATCTCGATGTTACAGGAGTTTTGAAATCGCTGAAGATAGACCATATGGAACTTGCAAAAAAAATTAAAGATGAAATAAAGAGTACTCTGCAGATCACGTGTTCGATAGGAATTGCAACAAATAAGATCTGCGCTAAGATCGGCTCGAAGATGAATAAACCTGATGGATTAACTTATGTTCCCTTCAATAAAGAAAAAGAATTTTTAAACGTGCTTCCAATTGCTACAATTCCTGGTGTCGGAAAGTCAACCCAGGCAAGGCTCAAACGTTACGGAATCAATCTGATTGGAGATATCCTTAAATACGATAAATCATTTTATGAAAACGAAATTGGCATTCACACATCTTATCTTCTGAATGTTGCAAGCGGAAAGTCTAGTGATAATGTGAAGGAATTTGACGAAGACAGGAAGTCATTATCAAAAGAGAATACCTTCTGGGAGGATACACACGATATAGACTTTCTCTTGTCCGAACTTTATTATTTAATGGAAAGATGCTGTGAGAAGCTGCGCAGCGACAATACCAAAGGACGGACGATAACTGTTAAAGTAAAGTATTATGACTTTAAGGTTAATCAGAAGTCATTCACAGGTAAAAAATATTCAAACATAGAATCTGATTTTTTTAATGATGCAGTTGAGCTGATGGAAAGTCTGCTTTCAAATAAAAAAAAGATCCGTCTTCTTGGAGTTAAATTCTCCGAACTCATAACCGGCGATGAATCCTCACAGGAAAGTATTTTTGATGACAATGATAAAAAAGAACAGCTTATGAAAAAGATAGATAAAATCAGGAAGAAATATAATTATGATGTTGTGAAATTCGGAAGAACATTTGGGCTTTGAATTATGAAAAACTCAAGTTTAATAATTAAACTATGGAAAGAGCAAGAAGAGGACGATAGGAAAATTTTTGAAGAATTTAAAAACAGGGTTGCAAAATAAGAGATCTTATTAAAATGAAAATATATTACAAGATTAGAAGATTTAATAAAAAACAAAAACAATACAGGACGTGACAGGCTTTATATGATATTAAATGTTAATGAAATTCAATAAAAAAAGTTAGTTTAAGAAAATATTCTCCCTTTAAACTATTTATCAATAACAGATTTTTCCGGTTTCAATAATTCCGGAATTTGTTTTTGCGTTCTGCGAAGCCGGGGAATAGATTCGTGTTGAACATATGATTCATTCGGATTATGTTTTATGTAATCCTGATGATATTTTTCGGCTATCCAGAATTTCATAAATGGTTTTAATTCTGTTGCGATTGGATTGTTGTATTTATTTGAATTTTTCAATTCTTTAATATAATCTTCCGCAATTATTTTTTCAGATGGATTTCTGTAAAAAATAATTGACCGGTATTGCGGTCCGATGTCAGGTCCCTGACCATTAACCTGTGTAGGATCCTGTGAAGCAAAGAAAACTTTTAATAAAGTTTTGAAATCTATTTTAGATGTATCATAATAAACCTGAAACGATTCTGCATGACCTGTTTTACCTGAACCAACTTCTTCATAAGTCGGATTTTTCGTTTCTCCTCCTGCATAACCTGATATTACTTCGGTAACTCCGTTTATACTTTCAAAGACAACTTCCTCACACCAGAAACAGCCTGCGGCAAATGTTGCTTTGCTGAGTTTTGAAGTATCTGTTTCAGCTGCAGCGGTTTTAGAATTATTTGATGTATCTTCAGTTTTTGATTTACCGGATGAGGTTTGAATATCAACTTCTTTTTTTGAACAAGATTCAAAAAAGAAAATTAGTACAGGTATAAAAAAATATAATTTAATTTTTTTCAATATTTTTTTTAGGTTTAATACTTTAAATAACGGACAATAACGGATTTTGGATTAAATTGTAATTTAATTAATTAATTCAAGTAGACCGTTACGACTATAAAGTCTTATTTGTGCCACGAATTTTGCGATTGCATGAATACAGTTGAATTAAATGTTTTTAATAAATATGATGATTCGTGGCACAATTAACAATTTACACTTTGAGGCGGTCAACTTGAGTTAATTAATTCTTCTTCGCATGCTTCAGATTAATAATATTCAATCCGTCAAGAAAAAATCCTTCAACATTCTTCTGCAGAAGGTAGATTTTCTGATTGTAATATAAATACAACCAAACAGCGTCGTCGATGACTATCTTCTGCATTTCATCATAGATTTTTTGACGTGCCCTGAAATCAGTTATTACCAAGGCGTCTTCATACATTTTATCGATAACAGGATTAGAATATCCTACACGGTTCGGACCTCTGGGGGTTGTGTTCTTACTGTAAAATAAAGCCATGAAATTTTCCGGATCGAAATAATCTGCCCCCCAGCTTGCTCGCCAGAAGGGAAACACTCCTTCTTCCTGTTTCGATATCATTGTCGCCTGAAGCATTTGCTCTAATTGTAAATTGATTCCAAAATCTTTTAACTGTTCCTGAAATGCAATCGCAATGGTCTTTTGTATTTCTTCATTGCCTGTAACCAAAGTTAAATTCAATCCTTTGCCGCCCGGATAACCTGCTTCGTTCAAAAGCTGTTTGGCTTTATCCCTGTCATAAGTATATCCTTTTATATCGGGATTAAAACCCGGCATTCCTAAAGGAATAGGTCCGTTTGATGCGGCTGTTCCTCTGTTCTTTAAAACAAACTTAAGAATTTTATTCCTGTCCACCGCGTAATTCAGAGCCTGACGTAGTTTTTTATTGTTAACGAACGGACTGTCTTTTCCGGCAGGCAGATCAAGCGACTGCATCAATCCGAAATAAACAGTCTGAAGCCAGGGTTGCTTGGTCAATGAATAATTTTTGCTTTGAGGATCGATCAGATTACCGTTATCATCTGTGATCTGATCATAAGTTTCTGAAGAAGGATCGTGGTAATCATATTTACCATTTTGAAAATCCAGAAACTCGGTTTCGGATGACTGTGTAAATGTAATTTTAACACCATCAAGATATGGTAGAACATTTCCCTGGTTGTCTTTCTGCCAGTACCTTGGGTTCTTTTCGTATATCAGTTCTTTGTCAACATCCCATTTAACAAATTTAAATGGCCCTGTACCTACAGGATTTTGACCGAATTTGTCTTTATAAAATTCTACAGCTTCTTTTGGATAGACATACGCATAGCTCATTGTAAGTATGCTAAGGAAGGGCGAGAATGGTTTGGTCAATTCAATTTGCAAAGTAGAATCGTTAATTATCTTTATTCCCGTGATTTCTTTTACTTCAACTGAACTTTTCCCCGACATATAATCGATATATTCCTGAGCGCCTTTGATCCTATCCCTGAAGACCCATTGCCCTCGAGTCTTTGTTTTAGGATCATTAACTCTCTCTAAACAATATTTAAAATCAGATGCCGTTACTCTCCTCCCTGCTGAATTTGGAAAACATGAATTATCATGGAAGTAAACGTCGGTTCTCAATTTGAAAGTATATGCCAGGGCGTCATCTGAAATACTCCAGCTTTCTGAAATACAGGGTTGTATATTTTTATCTTTATCAAATTCGACAAGACCTTCCATCATGACTGACAGTCCCCAGATCATTTGAACCGTGTTTGACATTACAGGCTCCAGCGATTCGATACCCTGATTCAGATTAAAATTAAAAGTTTTAGATTTTGATTCTTCTTTTTTTGAACATGAAATATTCAGAATTGAAATAAATATAAAGAATAATAAAAGAGTTTTTTTCATTAAGTGAAAATTAGTATTTTTGCAATGCTTGCAAAATAATTAAAATTAGGCTTAATAATAATTATAAAGTAATTAAAGGTTAAAAATTTTTTTATACTACAATGAAAGTTGTCAAATCTATTTGAATTAGTTCAGTTATCTGAAATTTTTATCAGATTTGACAACTTTGCTTTTACAATATAGGATGAAATTTCTATGGACGAAATAACTCACGCAAATATTCTCAAAGCTCATTACTTTGGTGATTTATCAGCAACTGATTATCTAGTGAAGTATAGGAATATGCTGGAAATTTTAAATGAACGGTTAGGAGAAAAAGGAAATAAAACTTACCTGACGTTTTATGATGAAAAATCAAAAAAGATAAATTACACTTATAAAGAATTCAGAGATAAAGTTTTTCGATTGTCAAATTTTCTTTTGGATAATGATATAAAAAGAGGTGATAGAATCGCGACATTTTCGCACAATCACAGTGACACTGTTATTTTGTATTTTAGTTGCTGGGCAATTGGTGCAGTTGTTATTCCAATTAATGTCAGCGAAGAATCTAATAGAGTAAAATATATTTTGGAAGACTCATCGACAAAAATTATTTTTACAAGAAAAGATTATTTAGAAAAATTAAAGAAGATAGATTCAATAAAAAAATTTCGGATAGTCAACTTTAGCGAAATCGGTTATAAGTATCAATCAAGTGAGCTTTCGTTTGAACCTCGGGTTGACAAAGAAAACGAAGCTTTGATTGTTTATACATCGGGTACAACCGGCAATCCTAAAGGTGTTGTTCTAACACAATACAACCTGATGGCAGATGCGCTGGCTATTTCAGATTGGCATGATCTTCATAATGACGATGTAATGATGTGCGTGCTTCCGATTCATCATGTAAACGGTACAGTGGTAACTATCATGACAACAATGTTTTACGGTGGGAAATTAATATTGAATCAAAAATTTCAGACAGAATTATTTCTCAAACGTCTTCAGGATGAAAACGTAAAAGTTGTAAGCGTTGTCCCGACTCTCTTGCAGTTTCTTCTGCATTCCCGGGAAGAATCAAAAAATTATGATCTGAAACACTTTTCACACATTATTTGCGGAGCCGGTCCTTTGACATGTGAGCTTGCGAGAAACTTCGAAGAAAAATTCGGACTAAAGATCGTTCACGGATACGGTCTATCCGAAACTACCTGTTATTCTTGCTTCGTTCCAATTGACTTAAGCGAAGATGAGCATCGTAAATGGCAGAATAATTTTGGTTTTCCCTCAATTGGAATTCCCATTGAATGTAATGATATGGAAATTCATGCTGACAAAGGAGAATCATTAGCCGAAAATGAAAAAGGAGAGATAGTTATCCGCGGACATAACGTGATGAAAAATTATTTTAATAATGATGAAGCGAATCAAAAGACATTTGAATTCGGTTGGTTCAGGAGCGGGGATGAAGGATTTTTCAAATATGATCACAACGGGAAAAAACATTTTTTCATCACAGGAAGAATTAAGGAGTTAATTATAAGAGGGGCTGTGAATATTTCACCGTTAGAAATTGATGAAGTCCTCTCAACGTGTGAATGTGTGAAGTCTGGCATTGCAGTTGGCTTTGAAAATGACTGGTATGGAGAGGAAGTAGGAGCGCTTGTCATGCTTAAGGAAGACAATATTTCTGATGAGCAAAAAGAAATTTACAGTAAAGAAATTCTTGAATATTGCAAAAAGCATCTTCCGTTTTTTAAATCTCCTAAAGTAATTGTATTTTCAGATTCGATACCGGTTACTTCGACAGGAAAGTATCAGAGGAATAAAGTGAAGGGATTGTTTGAAGAGTGGAAAGGAATACAGTTTAAATGACAATGAATTTTCAATGTTGATTTTCTCAAAATAAGGAACAATAATTATGGAAGATTCTAAAACTTTGAGCAAGAAATCAAGCTTTTAGACAAAAAAATTAAGTGGTTTGTTCGTTTATCGGTTTTTTAAAGTATTGTAAGCATTATAATAATTGCTCTTGGAATATGTTTAAAGTTAAATATTAATATAAAAGAATATGATGAACTAGGAAGCTTTTTAAGCGGAACAGCAGTAGCTTGTTTTGGTTGAGTCAGTATAATTTTAATTTACATTGCATTTCTTGGACAACAAAAACAATCTGTAAGACAAGAGGAAGAGATTTATGTTAACAGAAAGCAATTCTTAGATGAAATTGAAAATAAAAAGAAAGAAGATGGTGAAAGACTAGAAAATATAAGACAATATTTTTTTCAAGGTTTGAAATATTTGTATTGGGAAATCAGTTCTCTTAAAAGATAATTTTGAAAAATTAATTTAAGAACGAATCTTTTTCAATACATTAACAGTTTTGTTTTTAAAGGTAAACTTACAATTTTTTACAACGAAATCACATAAGCTTTTCCTCTTTCAAACGAATTTATTTGTTTGAAAAAATTTAGTAAATACTGTTTGATAATTTCAACTTTACTTGAAGGTGAATCTAAGATGATGACTACTAAATCATATTTTGAAAAATTTTGCTGATATTGAATTTTCTTATCTATAGTCAACAGAATATCAAAACTATCCTCTACAGCCCTCCTCATTAGCTCACCATTCCTTAACCCATTCCAGTTTTTCTGAGAAACTGTAATAACTTCATGACCCTCAAGATGTTTTTTTAATCTCTTAGTTACACATTCATCAAGCAATATTTTCATTAAGGATTTCTGTTGAGGAATTTATAAGCTTTTCCGATAATTCTAAAACTTTTACTACCTGCTCCTTTGATACTCCATCAAAGTCATCTAAAAATGTTTCAATAGTTTCGCCCGTTTCTAAATAATCAAAAAGATTTTTTATCGGTACTCTTGTTCCATAAAAAACCGGAGTGCCCCCGAGAATTTCAGGGTCAATATTTATTATTTTTTTATTCACTTTTATTTACGTGATAATAATTATTATAAAGATAACATTAATAGCTTTGCTTTGAAATGCAAAGAAAAATTTCTTTGAAACCCACTCACATCTGTCCAAAACGATTGGATTTTATAAATGAAAAGAGGCGATAAATATAATTGAAATATTATCAGAATCTCTAAAACTCTCTTATATCCTTCACATCATAAACCTTAATCCCCACCGAAGGATTCTTCACCGCAAAAGTAATACAGTTTATCATTTGACCAATCTTTACCAATCCCAATCTAAAAGCAGCTTCTCTTGTCTTCGGAATAATCTCAAGTAATTTATAAAAAGGAATAAAAAGATAAGGCCAATAGTGCCCGGGTCCGAGGACATACCAGGGCCTGATGAATGAAGCGTTCATCGCTTACCTTTATTAATTCTTCTCCCTTAACTCTGACATCTATAAAATCCTGCATTGCCGGAGCCGGATGTGCGACACTTAAATAAATGAAATGCTTTATACCTGCAGCAACTGCAGCAGGAACTGCCTGCTGAATTGAAACGAGATCTATTGAATTGAATTGAATTGATCTTTCTTACCCGGTCCTGATGAGAAACGCCTATTAAGTGAATAAATGTATCACTTGGATGTATCTGATTTTCATAAGTTGTTTTATCCAGAGCATTTCCATAAACTATTTTGCACCCATTTGGAAGCTTTGACTCCGAGCCTTTTCTGACAAGCGCAGTTACTTCAAAGTTATTTTTAATTAACTCCGGAATTAACCTGTTACCGATATAACCTGTTCCGCCGGTGATGAAGACTTTATTATTCAATCCTAATGTTTACTTTGTTAAAATGAAAATTTAATTCGCCGCGGCGAAAAAAAATGTAAAAATACAATCCGTCGCGGCGGAAAGAATTAAAAATATTTTGTGATTTGAAGTTATTTGTTTGTTTAAAAAATCATTTTAAATTTAACCACAAAAGACACAAAAGTCACAAAGTAATAATTAAAAAACCATTTAATGCCCTATGTCTTTTGAGTTTCAAAAATGTTTTTTGAGAGAAAGAGAGGTAAAATCATTTTTTATATCTGCTTATAAAATAAAATATTAATGAAAGTAAAATACTGATTATAATTGAAGTAACAATTGGGAAATAAATTGTGAAGTTTTCTCTTTTGATGGTGACATCACCGGGAAGTTTTCCTAAAAAAGGAATTTTGTCAAAAAATGTCAGAATAATTCCTATTATGATTATTGCAATTCCAACAAATATTAAAACTTTACCTAAAGCCATATTACTGTAAGAAAATTTTTATAATTTTAAAGAATGAGAAATAAAAAAATTCCAAATTCCTGCCTGCGCCGTGACTACGGCTGGCAGGCGAAATCCCAATTTCCAAATCAATTATTACATTGAGATACGTCCTCAATATTAGTAATTTGCATTAAACTTACAATTATAATTAAACCAATCTAACAACCGAAAGTATTTTATGAAAGAATTCGACGTGGTCGTAATTGGCAGTGGACCTGGTGGATACACGACTGCTGTGAGAGCTTCACAACTTGGATTTAAAACCGCAATAATTGAAAAAGACCGTCTAGGTGGAATTTGTCTAAACTGGGGATGTATTCCTACAAAAGCTTTGCTGAAAAATGCCGAACTCATGAACGGTATGAAGCATCTCGGCGACTTTGGGATTACTTATGATAATTTGAAATTTGATTTTGAAAAAATTATAGCGCGCTCAAGGGGTGTAGCTGATGTTTCCGAAAAGGGTGTAAGATACCTGATGAAGAAAAATAAAGTCGAGGTATTTGAGGGATCCGCATACATTAATAAAGATAAAACCATTACAGTAAAAGATAAATCAGGAAAAGAAACCGATAAGATTAAATCTAGACATACTATTATCGCAACCGGCGCAAGAGCAAAACCCTTAGGTAATTTAAAGTTTGATGAAAAAAAAGTAATGTCCTCAACAGGTGCGATGATTGCGACAGAGGTTCCGAAAAAACTGACAATTGTTGGAAGCGGCGCTATTGGAGTTGAGTTTGCATATTTTTATAATGCCTTTGGCTCTGAAGTGACCATAGTTGAAATGATGCCGACAATTCTTCCGATTGAAGACAAAGATATTTCAGATGTAGTCGCGAGGGAATTTAAAAAGAGTGGGATAAAACTTTTGACGGAGACGAAAACCGAAAGCGTCGAGATCAAGAATGGTAAAGTTGCAACAAAGGTTTCAGGAAAAAATAGTGAAGAGCTTGTTTCAGATGCGGTGCTGATCGCAATCGGTGTTCAGGGTAATGTAGAAAATTTAGGACTCGAAGACCTAGGGATAACTGTTGAGAAGGGTAGCATTAAAGTTGATAAGGATTACAAAACAAATTTAGATGGAATATGCGCGATCGGAGATGTTAACGGTCCGCCCTGGCTTGCGCATGTGGCTTCTTCTGAGGGAATAAACTGTGTCGAGAAGATCAAAGGTATGCACGTTCCTGATATTAATTACAACAACATTCCGGGATGTACATACTGCCAGCCGCAGGTTGCATCAGTGGGTTTAACAGAGAAGAAAGCTAAGGAAGAGGGATATGAATTAAATATCGGGAAGTTTCCCTTTTCAGCGAGCGGAAAATCCAGGGCAATGGGTGAGACAGTTGGAATGATCAAAGTTATTTTTGATAAGAAGTATGATGAATTAATCGGAGCTCATATCGTTGGAGTAGAAGCTACAGAATTGATTACAGAATTTGTGCTAGCAAAATCCTTAGAAGCAACGCACGAACAAATTTTGAAAACGGTTCATGCTCATCCGACATTAAGCGAGGCGAATATGGAGGCAGTCGGAGTTGCATATAATGAGGCAATAAATATCTAATTTGCTTAAACGGAATTTTTAATTTATATTTCTAAAAAAATAATCTAAACATAGGAGAGATCACAATGGAAGAAAACAAATCATCAGCAAAAGGTTTTATTCTCGGAATTTTAACGGGAGGCCTTCTAGGTGCTGCAACAGCATTACTTTTTGCACCGAAAAGCGGAAGAGAGTTAAGAAATGATATCAGGCTAAAGAAAGATGAACTAATTGACGACACATCCGAATATCTACAGATTGCAAAGACGAAAGCAGGTGATCTGATTAACGAAGGCAGAAGAAAATCAGAGGAACTTCTCGCGGATGCAAAGAAAAAAGCGAGTTCGTTGATCGATGATGCCAATGTAATTCTTAACGACGCAAAAACTAAAGCTACAACAGCGTTGGGTTCAACAAAAGATAAAATTACTCACGAAACCGACAGAGTTAAAGATGCATTTAAGGCAGGGCTAGACGCTTACAATAACGAAAAAACTAAGAACTCTTAAATAATTAAACTTTTAAAAAATAAATTTCAGGAAAATTGGAAGAAACGATTCAATATCTTCAGATCGCGACTAATATCATCATCATACTTTTGTTTATAGGTCTTGTGATATTAGTTTTTACTCTTATAAAGACTTTAAAAAAAGCTTCGTCAAAGATTGATGAAGTTTCAGTTCAAATCAAAGACATTAAAGGTAAGCTTGATCCGGTAATTGAAAAAGTACAGGGTTTAACCGAAAATGTTAATATGGTAGTATCAAAAGTAAAAGATCACATTGAGCCTGTAATTAATAAAGTGGGGGATTTGACAGATAATGTGAATAATGTCATTACGAAAGTAAATGAAAACATTGTTGTATTGACTACTGTTGTAGAAAAAGTTAAAGAATCTACGGATAGTATTGTTAGTAAAGTGCAGGATACTACCGAAAGTATTGTAAGTAAATTCCAGGATTCTACCGATAGTATTTTTGCATTTGAGAGGAAAGTTCGAAATAAGATCGAACCCCCTGTAATGAATACTGCAAATACAATTTCAGCAGTATCCGTAGGCATTAAAACTTTCTTCGAGACCTATAAAAACAGAAGAAAGAATGTAAAGCCGTCATGTGGCAGAGATATAGAAGAGCTTATAGATATGAAAGAATCTATCGGTGATGTAAATAAGGAATTAGAAGAAGTGAATGAGCGGCTGATTGATTTACAGAAATAGAAATTAATTATTTTATATTATTAAAACAGATTGATCAAGGTTGATCTGTTTTTTTTACTTTATAGAAATGATAATTTTTCCAAATTGATCAGAGCGACTCATTCTTTCAAACGCTTTATCAACATTATTGAAAGTAAAAACTTTATCGATCACAAACCTTACATTGAATTCATTTATAAAGCTCAGCATATCTTCAAAATCTTTCTGCGAGCCCATTGTAGAACCTTTTAACTTTAACTGCTTCCAGTAAACTTTATGAATATTCAATTCTTTAATGTTCCCTGAAGTTGCTCCATAGCAGATGATCCGCGCTCCGTAACTACAAAGATCAACGCACTTTTGAATGTTATCGCCTCCGCTTCCATCGATCACAACATTAATATTATTTCCCGCAAGCTTCAGAATTTCCTTATCCCAATCATTATTCTTGTAGTTAACTCCGCCATTTGCTCCGAGAGAAATTGCCATTTCAATCTTATGATCATGTCCGGATGAAACAAAAACATTTGCTCCGGCTTTCAGTGCATAGACCAATGCTATTGTTGCTACGCCCCCTCCTATTCCAGTTATCAAAACGTTTTCACTTTTTTTGATTTCGGCTTTTTTGAAAAGTGATCTGAAGGCGGTAACGCCGGCAAGAGGAAATGAGGAAGCTTCTTCAAAGGTAAGATGAGTGGGTTTTTTGTAAACATAGTCTTTATTGATCTTAACATATTCTGCAAGCGTGCCATTATCAGGCATGCCAAGAATCTTAAAATCTTTACTTTGAAAACTTTCATTATCACCCCAATTCATACCGGGATTAATTATTACTTCATCTCCGGGAATAAAGTCTTTTACTTTATTGCCTTTTGTATGAATGATGCCCGCTCCGTCGGAGCCCAACACTACAGGAAGTTTAATCTTGCTGTACAATCCCTCTGCAATAAAAAGGTCGCGGTGATTTAATGAGGCGGATTGAATTTTAATTAAAACTTCATCTTCATTAATTTCGGGAAGTGGAATATCTTCAATTGAAATGTTTTCCGAAAGATGTTCTGAATGTCCTGTCTGTTTAAGAACGACTGCTTTCATCAAATCTCGAGTTTAATTGAAATAGGGCAATGATCACTGCCTATTACCTCAGGAAATATCTTTGCCTCTTTCACATTATCTGCTATGTCATTTGAGACCATAAAGTAATCGATTCTCCAGCCGTCATTCCGATCCCTTGCAAATGTAACCTGATCCCAGTATGTATATTGATTCGGCTGTTTATTGAAATTTCTGAAAACATCAACATAGCCGAGATTAATCAGCCGATCAATCCATTCGCGTTCCTCCGGAAGAAATCCAGTACTCTTGGAATATTTCTGCGGTTGTGCAAGATCAATCTCCTTGTGAGCCGTGTTAAAATCACCGACAACTATTATTCCTTTTCGGTCACGGTAATTTTTTTCAAGATGAAAAAACAGTTCGTCGTAAAAGTCAAGTTTGTATTTAACCCTTTCAGGACCCCGACCGCCATTGGGAAAATAAACATTTGCAAGTACAAATTTTTCATATTCAGCAATGATAACTCTGCCTTCTGTGTCGTAATAAGGATTATCAAAACCGTTTTTGAGATTTATCGGATCAATCTTCGAATAAAGGGCAACGCTGGAATAACCTTTCTTCTGCGCGGAAAACCAGTGAGATTTAAAACCGGTAATATTCTTTAACGAATCTTCGATCTGTTCCGGCTGCGCTTTTGTTTCCTGTAAACAAATTATGTCTCCGCCGTGATTATCAAACCATTTCATGAAACCTTTATTCTGTATAGCTCTGATTCCGTTTACATTCCATGAAAAAATATTAATCGCGGTTGATTTTTTTGCCATAAACTTTTTTTAGATCCAGATTTTCTCAAAATTAAATTCTATTGAACAGTCCTTTTCAAGATCAAACTTAACAATATCATTCTTTGCTTCGACAACTTTTTTGTAAGAACCGTTTTGCAACTCAAATACATCGGCAGTTTTAATGTCGATATCAACAACAATAAAATACTTTACTCCTTTGGATTCATAAATATCAAATTTAATATGTCTGTCTTTTAAAGCTGTAGAGGGGGATAAAATTTCAAAAATAATTATGGGTGTGTCAGTTAGAAAAGTCCCTTTTACATCTTTGCAAATTACAAGGTTATCGGGTTGAAGCACGTTGTTATCAGCTTCTTCAGGTATTCTCCAGTCAATAGGTAAAAGCGCTTTGCAACGCTTACATTTTTGTAAAAGATTTATCATCTGAAAATGTATCAGTCCGGAAACTTCTTGATGTTCAATTCTCGGCGCAGGACTCATTGCATAAGGAATCCCGTTTATCAATTCCCATTTACCTTCCCAATTTTTATAGTCTTCATAAGTATAGTGAGGGAGATATTTATGTTTTACATCGCTCATAGGATTTTTTTTTATAAAGTTAAATAACTATTTTCAAATTTAATTCCAGATTTTTTCAAAATTAAATTCGATTGAGCAGTCATCTTCAAGATCAAACTCAATATTTTCATCCTTAGCTTCTGCAATTTTCTTGTAAGTGTTATTTTCAAGTTTGAATACATCTGCACAATTCTTTTCAGGATCAACTATTATGTAATACTTAACGCCGTTTGTTTCATATACTTCATACTTAACATGCCTGTCTTTATATGAGGAAGATGGCGATATTATTTCAAAAATCATCACAGGAGCTTCGGTAATATAATCTCCTGCCACTTTTTTACAAATAACAAGATTATCAGGTTGATAAACATTATTATCGTCTCCTCCCGGAATTCTCCAGTCAATAGGAAGGAATGACTTGCAACTCTTACAATTTTTAAAAAGGTCTTTTAACTGATAACTTATGTTTGCAGAAACTTCCTGATGAATCATGCCGGGTGCAGGACTCATCGCATAAGGAATTCCGTTTATTAATTCCCATTTACCTTCCCAGTTTTTGTAATCGTCATAAGTATAATTGGGGAGATACTTATGTTTTACATCGCTCATAGGATTTTTTTTATAAAGTTAAATAACTATTTTCAAATTTAATATTCAATTTAGTGATGTTAAATAAAGTAAAGACAATTGCTGAAATATTTAATGAAGTTAAGTGCTATGATCTTGTTATCACAAATGATGCGCCTCTCGCGACCGCATTAAACAAGCTTGTAGAAGAACCACGTCTCGATTACCTGGCGATGACGCCGAAGCAAATCGCTTCGAAATTCGCTCAGCTTTATTATGATAAAATTTACGAAAAGTATGAAGTGGTCCTGAACATAAGTAAAAGAACAGGCAAGTCGTTTAAAATTGTCCATCATACTTTAGAAAAAATTTATGAAATATGGATGTATAATGCAAAGCTTGAATTTGCAGAACATTTTTTATCAGAAGAAGAGTTTCAGTTTGTAAAATATCTTGGGGATTATAATACAATCGAAACAGCGATGGAAAATTTTAATGAGAATTTTTATGGCAATAAAAAAATTGCATTGGTCGGAGAAGAATTGTTTAGTCTGCTTGATTTAGAAGTCATACCGAGAAGGGGCTCGCCTGCCGCAGAAATTGAAGTATTCAAAGACGGAGGATTTAAAATTGATCAGACATATATCTTTCCGACTTCAGCAATGTTGATCGACAATGTTTTGGAATTAATAAATGATTCTAATGCCGATGAAACAGCCATTGTGCTGGATCCGGATTCCAAGTATCTTGAAATAATGAAAGCCAGACTTAAAGAATCAGGGCTTAAGATTGAAATTAAAAATTATCTGAGTGAAGAATCTTCTGTTCGAAGTTTTATTTCGCTCGTGGAATTGTCATTTAGAATTGAGGAACTGAAAGTATCGGAATATATTCCTATAGCATCCGAATTCGGCATTGAGATAAATTCAAAATATGCAAATTATGATTTGACAAATTTCATAAGGCATATTAATAAAGACAAATATCTCACAAAACTGTTTGAAGTATGCCGAAAAATACCCTCATACAAGTATACCGAATTAATCGTAGAATTGAGAAAAAATTTTGATTTTAAAATAACAAAAGAATTCAATGGAGCACTTCAATTAATTGAGCTGCATGAAAAATCCATTTCCGAAGAAAATCTAATCGAACTTAAATACTTTCTGAAAGAATTTGATATAGAAGTCGGCGTTCAAAGATCAGGTGTCCTTTTTGTTAACGCCGTAAGCTCGGCTTTCGTAGACAGGCAGATAATATTTTATGTGGGTTTGGATAATAGCTGGATGAAGCTCTTCCCCGATAAAGATTATCTTAACAAAAAGGATGAGGAGAAGAAAAACCTCAAAAGATTTCAGATTCTGATACAGCAAGGGAGTAAAAGATTTTATTTTGTTACGGATGCTGCTGACAATATTGAAATACCTCCGTGTTATTATTTCTTAATGCTTGGTGAAAATGATGCAGGAAGTTTCAACAGTAAGTATTTTAATCCCGTTTGTGTTGATAATAAAAGTTTAGCAAAAGCATATACCAAAATAATTAAAAAACTTCCGACAGAAGAAAAAACTATAAACTCAATTTCACCTTCCGGCTTTAACAATTATTTCAAATGTCCGAAGTATTATTCTTTAAATAAATTTATACGAAATGAAGATAATCCGGCTTTCAGAAAGGGAAATCTTCTTCATGAATTTGCGGAGCTGTATTTTCATCATCCTGAATTTGCAAGAGATAATTTTCAAAAAATTCTAGGCATGATGGTGGAAGATCTGTCTTTATTCCATCAAAATTCCAATAAAGATTTTATGAAGACAGAATTTCAGATTGGAATGGAATCAATAATTAGTTTTCTCGACAAAAGGAACCTTCATAAAATTCCTCTGGAAAAGCCCGAATCACCGGAAGGAAATGATTTGATGGGAGAGTTGAAGCTTGAAAAAATTTACCGGAACACTGAGCAAAGACTTTCGGACAGTGAAGATAGCGGGATATCCGGCAAGATTGACCTTCAGTCGGGCAATACGATTGTTGATTATAAGTCTTCTAAATACAGAAGAAGTGATATCAATAAAGCTATGCAGTCTAATCTCGGATATATAATGCTAAATGAATCCGAAGAATTTGATTTCCAGGCAATAGCTTATATTACTTCACTCAGAAGGTCATTCAATGAAATAAATTTTATTTACTACTATTTATTCAATAATTTCAGGAATCAGATCAATCCGAATGAATTTGAAACAAAAAATGAAGTAGAGTTAAAATACCTGCCAATGACTTTTTTGGAATACTTAAGCACAATTGAAGTTTTTGAGAAGATGAAAAGTAAAGACCAGCCGGCAAAATTTCTGAATAAAATTGGTTATGAATATTACAAACAGTTTTTGAATAAACTAAATCTTAAAAAGAGTGAATATTTTATTGAAGAAATATTAAGCGACAGGGTAATAGAAGAAGCCAATAATCTGCTGTCGGATCTTCAATTAAGTAATAAGAGCATTGGCGCGCAAACTCAGGATTCTTTAAACAAAAACTACATTAAACCTATTGCGAAAATTATCTTCAGCATCCGAACGGGTAACTGGAGTCCATGTATAATATTCAAAGATGATGCAGATGAATTTTCTCAATTAATAAATGATAAATTATATGAGCTGAACAAATATGAAAACTCGACTTATGAATATTCACCTGTCTTTGGTTCACGCGAGATCTGTAAGAGCTGTGATTTCTTAAACATTTGCATTGGAAATAAATTATGGCATTAAAATATTTAAATCCGCAGGATGAATTAATAAATTCCCTTGAAGGAATTTATCTCGTTGACGCAGGCGCGGGAACAGGTAAGACATATTCAATCGTAAGACGTTACGGAAAAATTATTGAAAATGGAGCAAAACCGGAAGATATACTGCTTGTGACATTTACCAAGAAAGCAGCCCAACAGATGAGCGATGAAGTAATAAAAAAGCTTTCGACGGAAGAAACTATTAGTAAGCTTCTCGAAGCTCCTATACTTACATTTCATTCATTTTGCATTCGTGTTTTGAAGAAAGGAGGATCTGATTCGCCTTCGTATCTCGATTTAAATGAATTTCTGGGAAAAAATTTTACCATATTAGAGGAATTTGTTATTGAAAATGAAATTTTCCGGAAATTTTATCTTAACTTTATCAAAGTAAACCGTCATAAGTACACTCAGCTTATATATTCATTAGAGGGAATGCATGAATCTGTGCTGAGACTGATAAAGAAACTTTGCAGCAGGGGATTATTTCCTTCAACAAAAGGCTGGAAAGAAGATGATGCTCAAAGACTTCGCGGAAGGTATGAGGACTATTCGGAATATTTTGACCGGATGAATGAAAAAGTCATTGGTAAACGAGACCCGGAGATTCAAAATAAACTTTATAAAAAATTCAGCATAAGAACCAATGATAAATTATATCTTGATTTCAACAAAGAAGAAGTTTTTGATGGAAAATTTAAGATAAATGCAAATGCTAAAGGTAAATCCTTTAAAGATGAATTACAGGATGAGCATATAAATTTTATTGGTGAGGTTTACATTGCATACATTGAATATCTGCTGAAAAGAAATCTCATGAATTATGAGTTTGTAACGATGTTTGCTTATCTTACTTTATATAATAATGCTCCATTAAGAAAGAGCATACAGTTTGATTATGTAATGGTTGATGAATTTCAGGATACGGATGAAATACAGTTTAAGCTGATACTTATGCTTTGCAAAGGAATTAAGGACAGAGGAAACCTTTGTGTTGTCGGCGACTGGAAGCAGGGGATTTACAGTTTCAGAAACGCGAGTATAAAAAACATTACAGAGTTTCAAAGAAGTATTAAAGCTTATAAAAAGGAATTGAACCGTGGTGAAGTGAGAGTAAACTATAATACGGATGAGTTTAAAAAGATTATATTTAATATTAATTACAGAAGTTCGGATTCAATATTGAAGTTCAGCCGTAACACTCTTTTTGTAAAGGGCAGCAATGATGAAGAAATGGATATTGAAACAATTGAAAAAAATTTCAAAGAGCCGCTTATTCCTTTTTGGGATCTGGAGGAACTGACTGAAATAAATTTTTATAAAACTGAAAACAGAATCAGCGAGTATGAACTTATTCTGAAAAAAATATCCGAACTTGTAAATGAGAAGAATAAATATAAAATAAGAGTATTCAACAAAGAGACTCATACATTTGAAGAGCGTCCGGTGAGATATTCGGATATTTGTATTTTATCAAGAACCAAAAAATTTTCACTTGAGCTTAAAAGAGAAGGACTTCTCGCCGGAATACCTATAAACTATGGCGGAGGTCTTGAATTATTTGCGAGCGAGCCGGGAGTGTTGACTCTTGCCTGGCTACGGCTGATTATTAATGAAAAAGATATTAAGGGCTGGCTTCCTGTTTTGGATAAAGAAGGTTATTCATATCCTGAGATAAGACACTTCATGGATAATTATATTAAAAAGTATGGTAAATTAAATAAACTGTTTCCTGATTTTCCTGTAGAGCTGTATAATTTTTTAAATCACATACGATCATTTAAAAATAATATCCTCTTTGCAGTCGAAGCTGTTTTGAAAAGATATAATTTTCAAAATGAAACAGGAAATAAGGTAATCAATGTAATTCAGGGATGGATGAAATCCGATTTGATATCGCTTAATGTCCTTATCGAGCTCATTAATAGTTCTTCGAACACAGAATTTGAAATAGAGCTCGGCAGCTCGTCTGATGCCGTTCTGACTCAGACAATTCATGTATCGAAAGGACTGGAATATCCTGTTGTGATACTTGCAAATATGAACGATAAAACATTTCCCATCGTGAATGCTAACTCTGAAAGTATGTTTTATGAAGAAGTTTCCGGAATACGCACAAAGAATTTTTATGCAAGCAATGAAAGATTTTACTACAAGTTTCATAACTGGCGGACCGACCTTGTAGGATCTGTTATCAGAAGCGCAGATTATGATGAGGAAAGAAGACTGCTTTATGTGGCAGTGACACGAGCCAAACAATACTTGTTTCTGACGAGTTCTAAACCGTCGCAGTTTTTCACGGAACTTTCAAAGCAGACAAATAAAGAAATTATATCTGGCTATGATTACAATATAACTGAAACCAAAATTTCAAAAAAAGACACCATTAAGAAAATTGAAATGGATTTTAAAGTTAAACAAAGCAGAAAATTTATTTCTCCGCACGGATTAATGGATGAAGTTAAATTAAAATTTGATAAAAGGGCGAATAGTGAAGATGAGTTGGCAACCAAGTCAGTTGAAGATAGGGTAAATTTCGGTTTGCAAATTCATAATGCTGCCCATAAGATCGCAAACGGACTGGATGTGGAAACGTCGTCAGAAGAAATCAAAAGAATGAAGAAGTTCATAAATGCATTAAAAGCAGACGAACTGAAATCCGAAACAGATTTTCTCTTTCCAAAAGACGATAAGATCATCCGGGGAACGATAGACCTCATCGCATTTTATGACGACAGAATAGTTGTAATTGATTACAAAACCGATACTAATAAAAATTATCTTGAGAAGTATAAGATACAGATTGAAGTTTATAAAGACGTTGTGAAAAGTATTTATAAGGACAGGAAAGTCACTGGCAAGATTTATTTTTTAAGTTTGGATGAAGTGGTGGAAATATCATAAACTAGATTGTCATTTAGAAAATTTTTCACTGCAAAGGAACATAGCCGCTGCGGCAAAACAGAGAATAATTTATTTATAAGTCCAGTTTTCAAGTTTCTCTGTGACTTGTGGTTCAAGAAATCAGAATCAATGTGTATAGAGAAATCACTTTTAGTGATAAATTAATGCCTATATTTATAGTCAATAAAGCTTAAAGTTTGCAAAGTTCTTTGTCGTTAAGGAAAACGTTCCCACCAATGAATTAGCATGTCCCATTCTCACAGAGATATTTAATTATTGCGCTAAGTGCAAAAAAAATAAAACCATATTTATTAAGATTAACAATAGATAATTAAACATCATGAATGCAAACTCCAGTCATGTAAGGATCTTTCTGATATATTTCTCAATTTTTCTGTCGTTTCAGGGTTGCTATACATTCCGAGTTTTGAATACTAACAATGATCCCGCTACAGAATATGAATCAAAAGTTATGTGGTCTTATGTTTGGGGAATTTGGGATAACCCAAAAGATTTTGTTGTACCAAATTGTGATAATGATAATGCAATTGATGAAGTAACGATCTCAAATAATTTCGGATTTACATTACTCACAGTCGTCACTCTGGGTTTTCTAAGCCCGGTAAAAGTAAAATGGAAATGTCATAAACCTTGTCCCCGTGATGAAGAAAACTAATTATCCAATTTTATTTAGAATATGCCGAATCTTACAAGGATAAGATCTACAAACAAAAGCAGTTGGGAGAACAGACATGAAACATTCGTTCAGGACATTTCAGATTTATTTGATGTTATGAACGGAAACACCGGTAGTGTTTTAAACGATTATAACTTTACAACAAAAGCGCTTCAGGAATTTTTGCGGACAGCTCAAAACTCAAATAAAACTGTAAGGGCGGTGGGTGGAGGATGGTCCTGGACAAAAGTTGCAGCCACAAACGGTTGGATGATAAACACCAAGCAATTGAATATGACATTGACTAATTCATCCCCTAAAATTTCCAATATGTATCAGGGAGATTTCAAAAAACTAATGTTTGCCCAATGCGGAAATTCAGTCAAAGAACTGAATGATAAATTAAGAAAAAAAAAGCGATCCCTTAAGACCTCGGTAGCAAGTAATGGTCAAACTATAGTTGGGGCAATTTCCACAGGAACTCATGGTTCAGCTTTTGACTTTGGGTCAACACAGAATTTTATAGTCGGACTGCATGTAATCATTAGTCCAAGTAATCACCGTGTGGATCGAAAGACAATCCTATCCGGTTGTTTCGGATTCTTTTATAAATGATCTTCAAGCTAAATTAATAAGAGACGATGAATTATTTAAATTCTGCCTTAGTAAGTTTTGGAAGTTTCGGTTTTATTCATGGAGTAATGGTTGAATCAGAAGATTTATTTATGCTTGAATGCAGCCGTAAAAAAATAAAATTTGATACCAATTTTAAAAATGCAATGAGCACATTGGATTTCTCTAACTTAGGGTTAACGGAAAAGCCCTTTCATTTTCAGGTTCTGATAAATCCATACGATGCGGATCAAAATGCATACGTTACAACGATGTACAAGAGAAGTTTCAAAGATAATTATATACCGCCGGAAATTCTCACTGATGTGGCCGGGCCAGGGGATGATGCTCCTGCATTCCTGGGGAAACTCACTGATTTATTTCCTGCTCTGGTTCCCGCTGCAGTAAATGTTTTGATTAATTCTTCTTATCCGCCTTTCAACAATGTCTGGGGTACACTCGGTGAAATTTTTTATAATACCGATTTAAGAGGCAAGGTTACAAGTACAGCAGTATGTGTTCCATTGGATTTTGTAAATGAAGTAACGGAAATGCTTTTTGAAATCAATGAAACTTCGAAATTTCCCGGTGTTTTTGCATATCGATATTTAAAACAATCAAATGCAACTTTTGCATTCTCTCAATTTCAACCCTCATGCGTTGTAGAATTAGATGGTTCCAAATCGTTATTAACAGAAGATTTTTATGGATTATTTTGGGATAAGCTTGAATCCGAAAATATACCTTACACATTTCACTGGGGAAAGATGAACAATTTGAATTCCGAAAAAATAAAAAAAATGTACGGTCCAAAGCGGGATACATGGGTTAATGCAAGAAACAAATTGTTGTCACCTGAATCAATTAAATTATTTAATAATGAACTTCTGAGTGATTGGGGTTTGGATGAGGTTGATACAAATATTCCAAGGATTTCGGTTTGAAAGTTAATATAAAACTTATTAATCCCGATTGAATACTTCATTTGCCTATTTTCATAAATTAATTAACATTCCGCTTGACTTCTTTCCACAATTCACTTTCAGACAATAAATCTTTGAGAGATAAATTTATGAATATTTTTTCTTTTCTGAATGAAGTTATTTTATGATGTGAAAATATTGATGAACAGAATCCCCGTCTGATTTGACCTAACTAAACGTTTCTATTTAATAAAAGTTGATAATTAATTAATTTAGATATTGAAAGTTGTCAAAATTTCAAAAAAAGTGTGAGCTGATTATCTGTAAATAGATTTGACAACTTTATTTTTTAAAATTCCCACAAAAACGAATAAATTAATTTTATAAATTAATTTCGCATTATGAAAATAGATAAAATCA
>Ga0180121_10000092_pt1 | contig 29741 bp, 29 predicted proteins | sample AntDrymUQ5402106_2_FD_129676 | JGI IMG/M metagenome (GOLD analysis project Ga0180121, IMG submission 129676) | Polar desert sand microbial communities from Dry Valleys, Antarctica - metaG UQ540 (21.06) (version 2) (version 2) | ecosystem: Environmental > Terrestrial > Soil > Desert | place...
CCACCAACGGCGGTCGCGAGGACGCCGTTCACGAACTTCGGGGAGGCCTCCGAGCCGAAGAGCTTCGCCAGCTCGACCGCCTCGTCGATGATCGCGGCCGCCGGCGCGTCTCCGGAGATGCGCAATTCGTAGAGCGCGATGCGAAGGACGTTGCGGTCGATCTTCGGCATCTGCTCGATCGGGAACTCGGGCGCGAGCGTCGCGATCTCGGCGTCGAGCTCCTTGCGGTGGCCGAGGACACCGTCGATGAGCTCCCACGCGAACGCCGCCGCGTCGTCCGTGAGCCCGGCGCGGAAGGCGCCCCGCGTGAGCGTCTCGCGCGCATCCGCGCGGTTGAAGTCGATCTCGAAGAGCGTCTGCAGCGCCAGCCGCCGCGCGGGGTGACGTCCGCCCCGCTGCGGGTGCGGCTTCACCGCGCTCCGGCCGCCTGCGAGGTGATCTTCGCGACGAGTCCACTGGACACCGCGCGCTCCGCGACCGCGATCGCGTGGCGCATCATCGATGCGTCGGCGCGGCCGTGTGTCACGACGGACACGCCGTTCACCCCGAGGAGCGGAGCCGAGACGTACGGGCCGTAGTCCAGGCGCGAGCGCATCTTGCGCAGCCCGCGAGCGGCGAAGAGGTACGCGATCTTGCCGAGGATCCCGCCGAAGATGTCATTGCGGATCCCGTCGCGGAAGACGTCGACCGTGCCCTCGAGCCCCTTGATGAGGACGTTCCCGACGAAGCCGTCGCACACGACGATGTCGGTCGTGCCGCGCATGACATCCCTACCCTCGACGTTCCCGAAGAAGTTCAGCTCCTCGTCGCCGCTCAGGAGCGCGTGAGCCGCAAGCGCCAGGCGCGTGCCCTTCTCCGGCTCCTCGCCGACGTTCACGAGCCCGACGCTCGGACGATCGACCCCGTGGACGCCCTCCATGAAGCGCGACGCCATCCGCGCGTACTGAAGCAGGTTGTGCTCATCCGCATCCATCGTGGCGCCGGCGTCGAGGATGCACGCCGGCTTGTTCGCGGTGGTCGGCAGCATGCCGCAGAGCGCCGGCCGGTCGATCCCCGGGATCCGGCCAAGCCCGAGGAGAGCGGCGGCCATCGTCGCGCCGGTGTTGCCTGCCGACACGACACCGTCGGCCTCGCCTCGCTTCACGAGGGCTGTCGCAACTCCGATCGACGTGTCGCTGCGCCGGCGGAGCGCAGCGGAGGGATGCTCGTCCATCGCGACGACCTCACGCGCGTCGAGGACGGTGATCCCCTCGCGCTGGGTCGTCCCGAGCGCGCGGCGCACGACGTCCTCCCGGCCGACGAGCACCAGCTCGGCGGTCCCACCTTCGGACCGGTACAACAACGCGCCCCGGACGATCTCGTCCGGGGCGCGGTCGCCGCCCATCGCGTCGACCGCGATGCGCACAGGTCTAGGTGCGGGTCTTCGTCTTGATGCGGATCGCCTGGCGGCCGCGGAACGTGCCGCACTGCGGGCAGGCCTGGTGCGCGGGCTTCGGCGCCTTGCACTGCGGGCACGCAGAGAGGTTCGCCTGCTTCAGCCTGAGGTGGCTGCGGCGAGCACCCTGTGCGGCGTGGGGCGTGCGTTTCTTTGGTTGTCCGGCCACGAGGACCTCCTTCGGGGTTCGAGACAGATTCTAGAGGTCCGAGTCCCGCTCCGGGTGGAAGTCGCGCAGCACCTGAAGCTTCGCCCAACGCTCGTCGACGGCGTCATCGTGCGTGTGCGGGCGCTCGTTGAGGTCACCGCCGCACTCCGGGCAGAGGCCCTTGCAATCGCGCCGGCACAGCGGCGCGAGCGGCAGCGCGAGCAGGAGCTCCTCCGCGATGAGCGGAGTGAGGTCGATGAGGAAATCGGAGCCGATCGTCTTCGCATCGAACGGCGCGGCGTCCAGCGCCTCGCCCAGAACACCGATCGTCGCGTAGTACTGCTCGGCAAAGCTCGCGTCGACCGGCACCTTCACCTGCCGAAGACAGCGGCTGCACTGCTGCTCGGTGGTCGCGCGGGCCTCGCCTTCGAGCAGCGGTCCCGGGTTGGTGTGTGTCGCAGTGAAGCGCGCATCGACCGATTCGAATCCCGCGTCGATGAGCGCGGCATGGTCGCCTCTCGGGTCGATCGGATCCTCGGCGAAGGCGAACGCGATCTCGCTTCCGACAGGCTGCTTCAGCAGCGGGGCGACGCTGACGATCACGTGCGCTATGGGAGGGAGGGCTGTGCCCGACCGACCGCTGGGCCTATGCGAGTGCAGCAGCCGAAGGCTGCGCAACGAGCAGGGATCATCTGATGGGTTGAGCGCGCCGCTCTTCGAGCACTTCGAGGCTCTTCTTGATGACCGAGATGGTCTTCTCGAGGTCGCTCTCGAGCCGGACCAGGACGTCGGCTGCGTAGCGGTCCGCACCGCCCATCGTCTCCTCCGCCTTGTTGCCGGCCGCTTCTTCGATCTCCTGCGCGCGGGCTTCCGCCTGGCGCAGGATCGACTGGTCCTGCAGCAGCAAGGCCGCCTGCTCCTGGGCCGCGCCGATGATCTGCTCGGCCTCCTCGCGGGCGCGAGTGAGCACGCGCTCCTGCTCCTGATTGGTCTTGCGCGCCTGGCGGACCTCTTCGGGGATCGCGATGCGCAGCTGGTCGATGACGTCAAGGATCGCGGCCTGCTCAAGGAGGACCTGGTTCGTCATGGGCATCTTCCGAGCGCTGACGACCATCGCTTCGAGCCGCTCGACGAGGAATTGGATGTCCATCTAGGCGCGAATGTACTCCAGCAACAGGAGCGACTCCTCGCCCACCCGGTGGTCGCGGGCGACACGCATGTCCTCCGGCACAGCAGGCCTGTGCTTCCGGAGGACGCGCGCGACGATGAGCCCGTCGGCCGCAGCGGCGCGCAGACCGTCGTGCGCGAGCACCCGCCCGAGGAGGTCGACGTCGGCGAAGGGCGGGTCGCAGAACACGATGTCGTAGGGCCCGATGTGCCCGCCGAGAAAGGCAGGAACGTCCGATCTCGCGACATCGGCGCGGTCCTCGAGCTTCGTCGCGGCGAGGTTCCGGCGGAGCGCCGCGATCGCCTCGGGCGCACGCTCGACGAAGGTCGCGTGCGCCGCGCCACGGGAGAGCGCCTCGATCCCGAGCGTTCCGGCGCCCGCGAAGAGGTCGAGCACACGGGCGTCTTCGATGCGGGGGGTGAGGATCGCGAACAGCGTCTCGCGTATCCGGTCGGTCGCCGAGCGTGTGCCGCCACCCTTCACCGCGACGAGGGTGCGCCCCTTCGCCTCTCCGGCGATGACCCTCACGCCAGGGCGGTCCGGCGCCAGAGCTTCTCGACCTCGACGGCGAGGCCAGCGTGCTCGCGCGCGCGCAGCTCACCATCGGCGAGCAGGATCCGGTCCGCCTCCTGCGCGGTCTCCTGCAGGAGCAGTGGATCGACATCGGACAGGTCGACGACGCGGAGCTCCGGTAGGCCGTGCTGCCGTTGGCCGAGGAACTCGCCGGGACCGCGGATCACGAGGTCGCGCCGTGCGAGCTCGAAGCCGTCGAGCGGCCTGCCGTCCTGCTGCTCGGTCATCGCAGCGAGGCGCTCCGATTCGCCGGCAGCCTCGCTCACGAGCACCGCGAAGGACTTCTTCTCGCCGCGTCCCACGCGACCTCGCAGCTGGTGCAGCTGCGCAAGGCCGAACCGCTCCGCGCCGAGCACGACCATGACCGTCGCGTTCGCGACGTCGATGCCGACCTCGATGACGGTCGTCGCCACCAGGACGTCGATCTCACAACGCGCGAAGCGCGTCATCGTCTCTTCGCGCTCCTTCGCCGGCATGCGGCCGTGCAGGAGCGCGAGCCGCAGGCCCTTCAGCGCGCCAGCGCGGAGCTCGGACTCGATGGCGACCGCGCTCGGCACGTCAACGCCCTCGCCGTCGTCCTTGGCGTCGATGCGCGGGCACACGACGAAGACCTGCTCTTCCGCCGCGACGCGCTCGCGCACCCACTCCCAGATCTTCGGCAGGGCGGAGCTCGTGCGCACCTCGGTCCGGATCGTCTGCCGCCCCGAGGGCAGCTCGTCGATGGTCGAGATGTCGAGGTCGCGGTACACCGTCTGCCAGAGCGTCTGCGGGATCGGCGTCGCAGTCGTGAGCAGGAGATGCGGATCGGTCCCCTTCTCGCGGAACGCCGCCCGCTGGGCGACCCCGAAACGGTGCTGCTCGTCGACGATCGCAAGCGCGAGCGAGCGGAAGGCAACGCCCTCTTCGACCAGCGCGTGCGTCCCGACGACGATGTCGATGGTGCCCGCGGCAAGCCCTTCGAGCACGCGGCGTCGCTCGGCGGCGGGAACGCCCGAAGTGAGCAGCGCGCGCGTCGGACCGCCCTGCCCGAAGAGCCGGTCCAGCGTCCGGTAGTGCTGCTCGGCGAGGAGCTCGGTCGGTGCCATGAGGGCGGTCTGCGCTTTCGACGCCGTGGCGAGGCGCGCCGCGATCGCCGCGACCACGGTCTTCCCCGAGCCGACGTCACCCTGCAGCAGGCGCGACATCGGGATCTCCCGGTCGAGGTCGGCGCGGATCTCACGGAGCGAACGGACCTGTGACTCCGTGAGCGTGAATGGGAGCTCGGCGATCCACGCGTCGAGATCGCGGTCCGCCGCGCGCAGCGGCCGCGCGTGGGCGTCCTTCGTCCAGCGAGCGCGCCGTTGGCCAAGCGCGAGCTGAAGCACAAGGAGCTCGTCGAACGCGAGGCGCCGCCGGGCCGCGAAGAGCTCGGGATCGCCGCTCGGGAAATGGACCTCGCGGATCGCGTCCGGGAGCGGCAGCAGGTGGCGGCGCTCGCGGATGTCGGGGGGCAGCGGGTCGGCCACCTCCTGGATGAGCGCCGTCCGGCGAGGACCGCCCTCGACGATCGTGTGCAGCCAGCGGCGGAGGTTGCCCTCCTTCAGTCCTTCGGTGAGCCGGTACACCGGGACCATCCGGCCGGTGTGCACAGCCTCGGCGTCCGCGGGCTCGACCTTCGGCTGCCGGAACTGCAGCGATCGCCCGAAGAAACCGACCTTGCCCGAGACCCGCACTCGCTGGCCCTCGCGCATGCGTTCCTTGATGAACTGCCGGCCGAACCACGACGCCGTGACGCGCGTCGGCTGACCGTCTTCGTCGAGGAGCTGGACTTCCGTGAGCATCTGGCCGCGCGCGGTCCGCCGCTGGGAGATGGCACCCACGATCGCGATCGCGCTCTGCTCCTCATCCGGGATGAGCGAGCGCAGCGGCCGGAAGGTCGAGTAATCGAGGTAGCGCGTCGGCAGATGCCAGAGCAGCTCGCCCATGGTCCGGATCCCAAGCCGCGCGAGCAGCTTCACGGACTCGGCGCCGACGGTCGGGATCCTCCCGACGTCGACGTCGAGCGGGTTATTCGGCGGCGACGAGGAACGGGTAGTGGGGCTGGCCGCCATCGACGACCTCCACGTCGGCGCCGGCGCACGCCCGCCGGAGCGCGTCGCGCGCACGTTCCACACGATCGGCGCCGACCGATGAGCCGAAGTAGAGCGTCAGGAGGGCCGGGGCGTCGAGACCGCGCGCCGCTTCCGCCAGGACGTCGCTTTCGTCTGGTCCGTGTGCGACGAGCTTGCCGTCGAGCAGCGCGATGGCCTCCCCTGCACGCACCTTCTGCCCGTCGACCGTGCTGTCGCGGATCGCGTGGGTCACCTCGATCCCGTGCGCGTCGCGCGCGGCGCGCTCGACGGCCGCGACGACGTCAGCAGCCGGCTGGGTCACATCGAATGCGACGAGCGCGCACATCCCCTGCGGCACCGTGCGCGTCTCGACCACCGTGACGGCGCGGTCCGCGAGCGTCGCGGCCTGCCGCGCCGCGGCGATGACGTTCTTGTCGTTCGGCAGCACGAGCACGTGATCCGCGTTCGTCGCTGTGATCGCGTCGAGCAGCTCCTGCGTCGACGGGTTCATCGTCGCCCCGCCGCGAAGCGGAGTCGCACCCATGGAGCGCGCGACCTCAACGAAGCCGTCACCCGGAAGCACGGCGACGACCCCGATCGCGGTGCGGGGCGCGGCCATGACCATCCCGGTCGTCCGCTCGTGCTCCGCGGCCATCGCCTCGAGGTCCTCGACGACGACGTCCGTGATGCGACCGACGCTCATGCCGATCGCGATGATCTTGTCCGGGTGCAGCGTGTGCACGTGCACCTTGAGCGCGGTCTCGTCGCCGACCACGAGCACGCAGTCCGCACCGAACTCCATCATCTTCTCCTTCACGGCCTCCGGCGGACGTGATGGCAGCGGGATCAGGAACTGCACGTCATACGCACCCTTCCACGACGCAACGTTCGCCGTGTCGTGGCCGGCGCCGGCGACGTTGCCTCGGTCGCGGGCGCCCGCGCTCAGCCGCTCCCCGGGGTGCGCAGTGGTGCGCGTGAGTCCTGTCGAGGAGCCGGCATCGCGCGGACGTCCCGCTCCCTCGACCTCGCCGGCGCCGGCCGGACGGCCTTCGATCTTCGCGAGCGCGCCGTCGAGGAGCAGCCAGAGGCCGCGTGCGCCGGCGTCGACCACACCGGCCGCCTTGTTCATCGGATTCGCATCCTGCGTCCGTGCGACCGCCTCGACTCCCGCGTCAACGGCGATCTTCAGGACCTCGGCCGGGTCCTCGCGGCCGGGGCCTACGGCGTCGGCGATGTCCGCGAGCGCAGAGAGCATCGTGCCCGGGGCGGGCTGGGTGACGGCCTTGTACGCGTGCTCACGCGCGGACGCATACGCGATGCAGATGTCCGGACCGGTGATCTCGTCCTTGCCCGCGAGCGCGTCCTTCAGGCCGCGGATGATCTGCGAGAGGATCACGCCGCTGTTGCCGCGGGCGCCCATGAGCGCGCCCTGGGCCGCCGCCGCCGAGACGGCCGCGACGTTCGGCTCTGCGTTCCGCGCGTACGCGAGCGCGGAGCGAATGGTGTGCAGCATGTTCGTGCCGGTGTCGCCATCCGGGACGGGATAGACGTTCAGCGCGTTCACTTCGTCGACCGAGCGAGCGAGGTTCTCGGCTGCGGCCTCGAGGCACGCGAGCAGTGCCGCGCCGTCACAGCGTGTTACGATGAGCGCGAATCTACCCCATTCCCCTCGGAGGTCAGCCCTTCATGCCACGCGCCTGCGCTCAGTGCGGCAAGTCCGCCGGCTTCGGCTCCAACGTCAGCCACTCGAAGGTGCATACGCGCCGCCGGTTCGACGCGAACCTGCATACGGCGCTCGTCGACGGTAAGCGGCTGCTCATCTGCACGCGCTGCCAGCGCACCCAGACGAAGGGCGCCCGCATGGCGAAGAAGGCCGCCAAGGCCCGCTAGCCAGGCCTCGCGAAGAGCTGGATCCGGTGTCCATCCGGGTCCGCGATCTGGACGGTGCTCCCCCAACGCTCGCGCATGACGCTCTCGATCCGCACTCCCGCACGTTCGAGCCGGGCGACCGCCTCGTCGACGTCATCGATCCTGAAGTCGATGACGACGCTCCCCGGCGGTTGCGGCTGCGCGCCCTCGTGAGCACCGTGCAGACCGAACCGGACGCCGCTCGGCAGCCTTCCCGCGTACCAGTCGCTGTCGTGCGCGTCCTGCTCGAGCGGGATCCCGAGCAGGTCGCGGTAGAAGAAAACGGAGCGGTCCATATCGCTCACGTAGACGAACACGATCTCGAGGTCCCTCGCGAGCGGCGTCAGCGCGCTCATGCGACGGGCGCGGCGCGGCCCTCGGGCACCTTCAGCTGACCGCAGGCGGCCGCGATGTCCTGGCCCTTGCTGATGCGGACCGTCGCCGCGATCCCCGCGCCATCGAGGATCTGCGCGAAGCGCTCCATCACCTCGACCGACGGGCGTCGGAATCCGCCGGGTCCGGGGTTGTACGGGATGAGGTTCACGTGGGCGGCCCCGGGCCGCAGGTGCTCGGTGATGCGCCTCGCGAGGAGCGCCGCGGCCTCCGGGGAGTCGTTCACGCTGCCGAGGAGGATGTACTCGAAGGTCACGCGGCGCTTCGTCCGCTTCACGTAGCGCGCCGCCGAGGCGAGGACCTCGTCGATGTTCCAGCGCTTGTTGATCGGCATGATCGCGGTGCGGATCGCGTCGACGGGCGCGTGGAGCGAGATCGCGAGGTTGATCGGAAGCCCCTCCTCCGCGAGCGCGTCGATCTTCGGCACCACGCCGCAGGTCGAGATGGTGATGCGGCGCGGGCTGATCCCGAACGCCTCAGGGTCCATCAGCGTCCGGGCTGACGCGAGCGTCGCGTCGTAGTTGTTGAACGGCTCGCCCATCCCCATGTAGACGACGTGCGACACGCGATCGCCTTCGGCCGCGAGCGTGCGCTGCCAGTGGCGCACCTGATCGACGATCTCTCCCGCGGTGAGGTTCCGGATCAACCCCATCTCGCCGGTCGCGCAGAACGCGCAGGCCATCGGGCAGCCGGCCTGCGTCGAGATACAGACAGAGTTCCGCGCGCCGTGATGCGGCATGAGCACCGTCTCGATGCGATGGCCGTCCTTCAGCGAAAGCAGCGCCTTGCGCGTCTCGCCGTCGGCGCTCGCCTGCTCCGTCACCGGCTCGACCGAGCTCCAACGGAACGATCGCGCGAGCTCGTCGCGCAGCCGGAGCGGCAAGTCGGTGAGGTCGGCCCAGCCGCGTGCGTCGGTGCGCGCCGCGTGGCGGCGGATCTGGCGCGCGCGGTACGCAGGCTCTGCGCGCTCCGAGAGCCACGCAGCGAGCCCGGCATCGGAGACCTCGCTGATCGCGGGTACCACTTCGCTTGCCATGGACCGATGCTAGGAGGGTCGGCGCCCGGTGCGCCCGGTCACGACGGGAGGCGGACCTCGCCGAGCCCGCGCAGCCCGTTCGCCCAATCGTCGCCGCTCATCGTCCGCTTGCCGGCGGGCCGCACCTCGTCGAGCCGCAGCCACCCGGCGCCGCACGCGACATGCGGTGCGCGCGACTGTCCCCAGTACGCGACATAGGCGGGATCGCTGCGACCAAGCAGGAGCGTCCCGTGCTCGCGCGGCGGCCCCCCCAGCACGGTGGCCGCGAGCACGCCGATGCGCTGTTCGTTGAGCGTCGTCCACGCGCCCGGTGACGGGTTCATCGCACGTATGCGGCGAGCGACGCTCTCCGCCGGCTGCGACCAGTCAAGCTCGCCGTCGGACGTCGTGAGCTTCGGCGCCGAGGTGACGCCCGCAGGATCCTGTGCGCGACCCCCCAGCGCCCCCGCGATGTAACGCGGCAGCTCGCGCCGCAGTAGCGTGCCACCCGCGCGCGCGAGCCGTTCGGTGAGGTCACCTGCCGACTCCAGGGGATCGATGTCCACGCGCTCCTGCGCGAGGATCGGCCCCGCGTCCATCTCGGCCGTGCCCTCCATCAGGGTAATGCCGGTCTCGTCGTCGCCCGCGAGGATCGCGTGGGCGATCGGCGCCGCGCCGCGCCAGCGCGGCAGCAGCGAGGCGTGCACGTTCACGGCGCGGCCTCGCGCCGCGGCGAGGACCGCGCGTGGGATGAGGTTGCCGTAGGCCGCCCACACCAGGAGCTCCGGCTCGAGCGCGAGCACCGCGCCGAGACCGACATCGCGAAGGCCGTCGGGCTGCAGCACGAGCAGCCCGAGCTCGAGGGCGCGCACCTTCACGGGCCGGACGGCGACCCTTCCGCGGTCCCCGCGCCGGTCGGGCTGCGTGACCGCCGCCACGAGCGAAAGGACGCCCTGGCCGTGCAGCTCGTCGAGGGCGTCGAGCGACGGCACGGCGAACTCCGGCGTGCCGAGGAAGATGGTCCGCGGTGCTATGCCGAAGGCTCGAGCTCCTCACGGTGATGCCCCGAGACTGAGCGCGGCTCCTCGCCGGGTCGGGTCGGCTCGACCGGAAAAAGGTCGTGCACCCGCGAGCGGAGCAGGTCGACGTAGAGCCGCCCCTCGAGATGATCCGTCTCATGGAGGATGCACTGCGCGCCGACCTCGATGCCCTCGACCGTGAACTTCTTCCCGGCCGGATCGGTCGCGGTGAGGCGGGCGGCCACCGGTCGTTCGATCATCCCGTACAGGCCGCGAACGGAGAGGCACCCTTCGCTCGTCTCGTCCTTCTCCTGGCTCACCCACTCGATCTCGGGATCGATGGCCACGATCCCCGCCTCGTCCACGTCGATGATGCAGATGCGAAGCGGCACGCCGATCTGCGGCGCGGCGATGCCGATCCCGCGCGCTACGACCATCGACGCGTACATCCGCTGCACGAGTGCCTCGAGCTCGAGCTTCGAGAGCTTCGGCTTGCGCGCAGGCGCGTGGAGGACGGGGTCCCCGATCTGCCGCACCTCGACGGCGTGCTCCTGCACGAACGCGTCGCTCGACCACTTCTCGCGCCGGCCACCGGTGATCGTCCACGGCGAGCCTTTGACGATCTCCAGCCGCGGCTCGTGCGGCTCATCGGCTTCCGCGGCCTCGGCGTCATCGCGGCTGTCCTCGCTCACGCGCGGACGCTAACCGAGGAGCGAGACCGGGTCCACGTCGACCGACCACTCGCCGCCGACCTTCACGCGGTCGAGCACGTCGGTCGGGCGCGGTCCCCGGAGGACGAGCTGCACGCGGTAGCTCCCCGCGCGCTTCGCGGCGAACGCCGGCGCGGGGCCGAGGACCTCCGCGTCCTCGCCAGCCACGGCTTCGAGCTCCGCGGCGAATCGCTTCGCGCGCGCGTCGGCGGTCTCCTCGCGTTTCGCCGCGGTCTGGAGCAGGACGAGACGCCCGAAGGGCGGGTTGCCGAACCGGCGACGGTCAAGGAGCTCGCGGTCCGCAAAGGCCGTGTAGTCATGCGCGGCCGCGCTCCGTACGGCGTGGTGGTCGGGCAAATAGGTCTGCAGGATCCCGCGCCCGCCGATGTCGCTGCGTCCCGAGCGGCCGAGCACCTGCGTGAGGAGCTGGAAGGTGCGCTCGGCGGCGGAGAGATCGGGCAGGTTGAGGAGCGTGTCGGCGTTCACGATGCCCACGAGCGACACGCCCGGCAGGTCGAACCCCTTCGCGATCATCTGCGTCCCGACGATCACCTGAGCGTCGCCCGAGCGCATGCGCTCGTATGCCGCCGCGTGCGCGCCCTTGCGCGCGACCGCGTCGCGATCGAGGCGTGACACGCGCGCTCGCGGAAGGAGGTCGCGCACATCCTGCTCGACCCGCTGCGTCCCGACGCCGAGCTGGCGGATCCGCTCGCCCGCGCACTGGGGACAGACCGTCGGCGCGCTACGTTGCCACTTGCCGCAGCGATGGCACACCAGACGGCCGTCCGCGTGAAGCGCGAAGGGGATCTCGCACGCGGGGCACGGCACGACGTAGCCACAATCACGGCACAGCACGACGGTCGCGAGGCCGCGGCGGTTCAGATAGAGGATCGCCTGCTCGCCACGATCGACCGTCTTCACGAGGGCAGTGCGGAGCGCGCGAGAGAGCGTGCTCCGGTTCCCGGCCTTCAGCTCGAGGCGCAGATCCACGATGGTCGTCGGGGGCAACGGCAGATCCGCGATGCGGTCGGGCAGCGTGAGCAGCGTGAGAGTGCCTTCGGACGCTGCGTGGTACGTCACGACGCGCGGCGTGGCTGAGCCGAGCACGACGGTCGCGCTGGCGATCCGCCCGAGCGCCAGTGCCGTATCGACCGCGTGATAGCGCGGCGCGCTCTCCTGCTTGTACGACGGCTCCTGCTCCTCGTCGACGACGATGAGGCCGGGCCTTGCGAGCGGTGCGAAGAGCGCGGATCGCGAGCCCACCACCACATCGCACGCGCCGTCGACCACACGCCGCCACTCGTCGTAGCGCTCGCCGGCCGAGAGTGCGCTGTGCAACACCGCGACGCGATCGCCGAAGCGCGCGAGGAACCGTCCGACGACCTGCACCGTGAGCGCGATCTCCGGGACAAGAACGATGACGCCGAGCCCGCGCTCGAGCGCCGCCGCCGTCGCCCGCAGGTAGACCTCGGTCTTCCCGCTCGCGGTCACGCCGTGAAGCAGGAACGGGGCGCCATTTCCGAGCGAGCCGACGATCGCATCGAGCGCCGGGCCCTGGCCGCGCGTGAGCGGTAGGTCGCGCACCGCATCGTCCTCATGGAGCCCGAGCTCCGCCGGGATCCGCCGCACCGCCCGGCGGCCCGCACTTGCGAGCCCACGGAGCGCGAGGCGCAGCGCAGCGTCACCCGAGCCCCCGGCTTCGGCAAGGTCGGCCGCGGTGACGGCTCCCGCCGCGAGCGCGCGCAGCGTCGCGACCTGGCGTGCCCCGAGCTTTGCCGCACCGTCGAGCGCGCTTCGGCCCTCCTGCGTGATGCCGTAGACAGCCTCGCTGCGGCCACCTCGCGCGGGCGTGAGCGCGGCGCCCCGCGCGCGCGCCGCGAGCGCCGGCGGGAGCATCGCGCGGACAGCGTCGGCGAGCCCGCAGCGGTACTGACCCGCGATCCAGCGCGCGAGCGCGAGCTGGTGGGCGGAGAGCAGGGGCAGCGGGTGGACGAGGCCGCCGATCGGCCGTAGCGCGGCCGCGGGCGCCGGCACATCGACAGCGACGACCACACCTCGGGTCGCCTGCGCGCCGAGACCCACCTGTACGAGGTGTCCGGGCTTGACGTCGAGGCCGTCGGGGATGGCATAGGTGAAGGTCATCGCGGGCCCGCGCAGGCCCGAGAAGGCGGCGACCTCCGCCGTGCGGATCACGCTCTGAGGCTAGACGCGAGAGGTCGTATTCGCGGTGCTCACGACCTCAGAGCGTGCTTCGCACGCGTCAGAGCTCGTAATGCCGCGGGCGTTTGGCCTCGTTGCGGATGATGCTCGCGATCTCGGAGACGGTGGCATCGAGCTTCCCGTCGTCGTTGACCACGACGTAGTCGTACTCGGGCGCGGCCGCCATCTCGATCGCCGCATTGCGGAGGCGCACCTCCAGCTGTTCCGGGGACTCGGTCGCGCGCTGGACGAGGCGGCGTCGCAGCGATTCGACCGACGGCGGCATGATGAAGATCGTCAGCGCCTCGGGCAACACGGCCTTCAGCTTGCGCATCCCCTGCGGCTCCGGCTTCACGATGACGATCTTGTGGTCGCGCAGCGTGTCGGCAAGCGCGTCACGGCGGACGCCCTTGAAGTCGCCGTGGACCATCGACCACTCGAGGAAGTTTCCCGCCTCGATCTCCTCGCGGAACTTCTCCGGCGTGTAGAAGTAGTAGTCCTGCGCGTGGACCTCGCCGGGGCGCGGCTTGCGGCTCGTCGCGGTCACGTAGATGACCGCGTCCTCGAGCGTCTTCACCAACCGCGAGAGCACCGTGTCCTTCCCCGCCCCGGACGGCGCGGAGATGATGACGAGGAGTCCTCGTCCGTCGATGCCAGTCAATCGGCTCGTCTCCGCGGCGCAGCCGCGTCGCCTCGCCGGATGCTCACGGCTGGTGGTCTCGCTCGCTCGGGCACAGCCCTCGCTCGCTCGTCTCAAGCTGTCTCAGGCGACTCAGGCGACGGCCTCCGCGTACGCGGGGGCGACGTCGTCGGGGGCGCCGAGCGCGGCGAGAGCTTCTCGGAGATCGGTCGGGACGGGCGCCGTGAAGGTGCGCTCGCCTGCGTGCGGGAGGCGGACCGTCAGCCGCCACGCGTGCAGCCACTGGCGCCTGAGCGGGCTGGGGTCGTGCGAGCGTCCGTACACCGGGTCGCCAACGATAGGGAGTCGCGCGTACGCAAGGTGCACGCGGATCTGATGCGTCCGGCCGGTCTCAGGCTTCACGTGCAGGAGGGCCGCCCGCGCGTCGCCCCCGCCGAACGTCGCGAGGCGTTCGAACCGCGTCGTCGCGTCGCGGCCGGTCTGGCGGATCGCCATCCGCCGGCGGTCACTGGCGTCGCGCTCGATCGGAGCCTCGATGACCACGGGCCGCTCGCCCGGGTCGCCCCAGACCAGCGCCAGGTACTCCTTGCCGAACTTCTTCGCCTGAAGCTGCCGCGACAGCGCCACGTGCGCCAGATCGTTCTTCGCGACGATCATCACACCGCTGGTGTCCTTGTCCAGGCGATGCACGATCCCCGGGCGCCCCGCTTCCCGCCCGGTCTCCGCGCCGACGCGCCCGGCGACCGCGTTCACGAGGGTCCCGCTGTGATGACCGTAGGCGGGATGGACGACGAGCCCCGCGGGCTTGTTCACGACGATGACGTCGGCGTCCTCGAACAGGATGTCGATCGGGATGTCCTCAGCCTCGAGCGAGAGTGCTTCCTCGGGTGGCGGCACGACGACGACGAGGCTCTCGCCTGCCCGCACTTTGTGGGACGGGTCCACTGCAGAGCCGTTCGCCGTCACGTGACCTTCCCGCGCGAGCCGCTGGATCGCGCTGCGGGAGAGCTGCGTCCGCTCCGCGAGGAAACGGTCGACCCGGATGCCGTCCGCGTCGACGGTGAGCTCGATCCGTTCGGTCAAGCGGGCGCTGGCCGTTGCCGCTCCGAGAGCCAGAGGAGAAAGGTCACGAGGAAGATGCCGACGACGATCGACGAGTCCGCGACGTTGAAGGACCAGAAGCGAGGGCCGTTCGGGATGCCGACGTCGATGAAATCCACCACGTACCCCTGCGTCACGCGGTCCACCAGGTTCCCGAAGGCTCCGCCGAGCTGCATCCCGAGCGTCCCCGCGATCCAGGGCGAGCTCATCGCGATGGTCCTGTAGTAATAGAGGATGGCGAGCACCGCGAAGATCGAGAGGACCGAAAGGAGCGCCGCGCGATCCTGCGCCAGCCCGAACGCGGCGCCGGAGTTCGGCACGTGCGAGATCCGCAGGTACGGGCCGACGACATCGCGGGTCTCGTACATCGGGATCGTCGCGACGACCGCGGCCTTCGTGACACGGTCGAGCACGAAGACGGCGACGGCGACGCCCGCGATGAGCGCTATGCGCTGCGCATTCACGAGGTCATGCTAGAGAAGATGCGCGTACGGCTCAGAGCGCGAAGCGCTTCTTCCATCCGGGTGGAGGCTCGATCCCGAGGCCAAGCAGGTAGCGCAAGAGCTGGCCGAGATGCTGCGACTCGTGCTCGAGGAGACCAAGCTTGAAGTCGGTCCGGGCGTTGTCGTCCTTCGCGACTGCGGCCACGCGGAATGCGGACGCGCTCGCCGCCAGGGCGCTCGCGACCACCTCGCGCTTCCGTGTGTCCTCGAACGACCCGATCGAGCAACCGAACGGTCCCCAGGTTCCCGTCTCCAGGGCACGGGTCCACGTCTCGCGTGCACCCACGACGCACCAGAGCTGCAACCCGATCGGATTGGACGGTACCGGCAGGCTCTGTTGTAGCTGGGCGTCCTCGAGCGCATCGATGAGCTCGGCATAGAGGGCGAAGACGGCGTCGAGGCGGGCGTCGATCACGCCTAGGTGACCATCCCTCCGTCGACGATGAGCACCTGCCCCGTGATGTAGGACGCCTCGTCGGAGGCGAGGAACGCGATCGCGTTCGCGATGTCCTCGACGCTCCCGAACCGTCCAAGGGGGATCTGCTTCAACAGGGCGTCCTTCACGTCCTGCGGGAGCGGATCGGTGAGGTCGGTCGGCACGAACCCTGGGGCCACCGCGTTCACCGTGATGTTCCGGCTCGCCATCTCCCGCGCGACGGTCTTGGTGAACCCGATGATGCCGGCCTTCGCCGCGGAGTAGTTCGCCTGCCCGGCGTTGCCGACGACGCCCGCGATCGAGGCGACGTTCACGATCCGACCGCCCCGCTGCTTCATCATCGGCCGCATCGCGGCCTTCGTGACGAGGAAGGTGCCGCGCAGGTTGAGGTCGAGGACCGCATCCCACTCCTCGGCGCTCATCCGCAGCAGCAGGTTATCGCGCGTGATGCCCGCGTTGTTCACGAGGATGTCGATGCGCCCATCACCGAAGGCCAGGGTCTCCTTCATGACGCGCTCGGCTTCGCCGTCCTGTGACACGTCGCCCTGGATGACGACGGCGGTCGAGCCGGCCTCCTCGACAAGGCGCTTCGCCTCCTCGGCGGCAGCGGCATTGCCCTTGTAGTTCACCGCGACGCGCACGCCGTCTCGCGCAAGACGCACCGCGGTGGCGCGGCCGATGCCGCGGCCGGCGCCGGTGATGAGGGCGATGCGGGTCACGCGGCGCGGAAGATCAGGCTGGCGTTGTGGCCGCCGAAGCCCATGGAGTTCGACAGTGCCGCGGTGACCCGCGCCGCCCGCGCGGTGTTCGGGACATAGTCGAGGTCCAGCCCGGGGTCCGGATGCTCGTAGTTGATGGTCGGCGGGATGCAGCCGTCGCGCATGGCAAGCAGGCACGCGATCGCCTCGATCGCGCCCGCGGCCCCGAGGAGGTGGCCGGTCATCGACTTCGTCGATGACACGAGCACCTTGTACGCGTGCGGTCCGAAGACCGACTTGATCGCCGCGGTCTCCTCACGGTCGTTCGGCTTCGTGGACGTGCCGTGCGCGTTGATGTAGCCGACGTCCTCCAGGCCCATCCCGGCCTGGTCGAGCGCCATCTGCATCGCGCGCGCGAGGCCCTCGCCCTCCGGCGAGGGCGAGGTGATGTGGTACGCGTCGGCGGTCGCGCCGTAGCCGACGATCTCGCCGTAGATCCGGGCGCCACGACCGAGGGCGTGGTCACGCTCCTCGAGGACAACGACCGCGGCCCCCTCCGAGAGCACGAAGCCGTCGCGCTCGTTGTCGAACGGCCGCGAGGCGTGCTCTGGATCGTCGTTGCGGCGGCTCATCGCGTGCATCGTCGCGAACGCGCCGATTGCGAGCGGGAGGATCGCTGCCTCGGATCCGCCGGCGACCATCACCTCGGCCTGACCGCGGCGGATCATCTCCGCCGACTCGCCGATGGAATGCGCGCTCGACGCGCACGCGGAAACGTGGGCCACGCTCGGCCCCTGCAGGCCGAACTGCATGGAGACCTGCGCCGCGGCCGCGTTCGCCATGAGCATCGGCACGAGGAACGGAGAGAGCCGGCTCGGGCCGCGCGTCTCCATGACGATGACCTGTTCGATGAGCGTCTCGAGGCCGCCGACGCCGGTCGCGATCGCGGCTCCCGCCCGGTCGGGTGAGCTCGTGATGTCGAGCTGCGAGTCCTCGAGCGCCTGGGCAGCAGCGCCGACCGCGAGCTGGGTGAAGCGGTCGGTGCGGCGCGCGTCCTTACGGTCCATGTATTTCGTCGCGTCGAAGTCCTTTACCTCACCCGCGATCTTCGATTCGTACGGCGACGGATCGAACCGGGTGATGCGTCCGATGCCGCCGCGACCGTGCGTGAGCGAGTCCCAGGTCGACGCGACGTCGTTTCCCACGGGGGTGATCGCGCCCATCCCGGTCACGACGACCCGACGATCGACGAACGCGGTCATCCGAGACTCGAGCGGCGCCGATCGACGGCAGGCCGGATGAACGACGGGTCGGAACGTGGAGGCGCCTCGTTCCGCCTCGTAGCGTGCCGCCTTGAGCCGAACGCGGTGGTCACGAGGGCACAAGGGTACGCTCCCGCGGTGCCGCGGACGAGTCTCTGCGACCTTCTCGGGATCGAGCATCCGATCCTCTCGGTGGGATTCGGGCCGACCGCCGGGCCGGAGCTCGTGGCGGCGGTCTCCGCGGCGGGAGGATGCGGCGTGCTCGGCGGCTCGAGCGTGCCTCCCGCGGTGCTTCGCGACCGCATTCGCGCCGTCCGCGCCCGTACCGATCGGCCGTTCGGGGTGAACCTGCTTCTCCACCAGCCGCAGGACCTGCAGATGGATGTCTGCGTCGAGGAGCGCGTGCCGCTCGTGGTGACGTTCTGGGGCGACGCAGCGCCTTTCGTCGAGCGCGCGCGCGGAAGCTGGACGAAGGTGTTCCACCAGGTCGGCTCGCTCGCGGATGCGCGCGAGGCGGCGGCCGCGGGCGTCGACGCCGTGATCGCGCAGGGCTCGGAGGCCGGCGGCCACGTGAAGGGCCGCATCGCGCTGGCCGCACTGCTGCCCGAGATCGTCGACGCGCTCCGGCCGCTACCGGTCCTCGCTTCCGGAGGCATCGGCGACGGGCGGGGCATCGCGGCCGCCCTGCTGCTCGGTGCGGTCGGCGTTTCGCTCGGCACGCGCTTCGTTGCGAGCGAGGAGGCGCACACCGTGCGCGAGTACAAGGAGCGGATCGTCCGCGCCGGCACGGGGGACACGGTGTACAGCGAGTTCCTCTTCGACGGGATGTGGCCGGACGCGCCGCATCGGGCGCTCCGCAACGGTGTCGTGCGCGAGTGGGAGTCCGCCGGCTCGCCGCCTTCCGGAAAGCGTCCTGGCGAAGGGACCACCATCGCGCGGGCGAAACGCGCCAATGGCACGGAGATCGAGGTAAAGCGGTACAGCAGCTTCATGCTGACGCCCGAGATCACGGTGGACATCGAAGAGGCGCCACTCTGGGCAGGGCAGTCCGTCGCCGTGATCCGCGAGATCAAGCCGGCGGGCGACATCGTGCGCGACCTTGTGCGCGAGGCGGACGCCGCGCTGGCTTAGGCCTTCTCCAGCTCCAGCTCCGCGCCGACGCCGTTCAGCTCGCCGCGCCACGCGTGGCCACGACGCGCCAGTCCTTCCTCGACGGAGACGGCGAGCGTTTCGCGCTCGACGAGCGAGCGGAACGTCGCGACCGTCGGCGCGATGGCCCCGGCGTAGCGAAGGTGGATCCGGTCGGCGATCTCGAGGCCGGCCTCCTTGCGGAGGTCGTTCAGCTTGTGAACGAGCTCGCGCGCGAGGCCCTCCTGCTCGAGATCGGGCGCGAGCGCGGTCTCGAGCGCTGCGACCGCCCCGGCGTCGCGCCCGACCGCGTGGCCAGGTGCGCCGGCGTGCTCGACGAGCACCTCGGATGGGAGGAGCGTGAACCCCTCGACCTCGAACGCGCCGTCAGCGCGCTGCGTGAAGCGTCCGTCGGCGAGCGCGGTGCGGACTCGCGGGAGGTCCTTGCCCAGCTTCGGGCCAAGCGCCTTCAGCTCCGGCTTCACGCGCAGCTCGACGAGCCCCGCTGCGTCGTCGCGGATCTCGAGCTCCTTCACGTTCAGCTCGTCGCGCACGAGCCGCGCGACCTCGCCCGCGGGATCGAGCGCGCCGCGGTCGCGGTCGGTCTTGTCGAAGACGACGACGAGCCGGCGCAGCGGTGTGCGCACCTTCACGCGCGCGTCGCCGCGCGCTGTGCGGCCGAGCGACACGATCCGCATCGCCGCGCGCATCTCGCGGTCGAGCGCCTCATCGACGCGCTCCGCGCGGACCGCGGGGTACTCCGTGAGGTGCACGGAGGCCGCGGATCCGGCGACCGGCCGCCGCACGAGGTTCTGGTACATCGACTCGGCGAGGAACGGCATCATCGGTGCGAAAAGGCGCGCGATCGTGACGAGCGCCTCGTACAGCGTCTGGTAGGCCGCGAGCGAGTCGCGCTCGTCGCGCGCATTCCAGAAGCGCGCCCGCGTGAGTCGGACGTACCAGGTGGAAAGCTCGTCCCAGAACGTCTCGAGGCGGAGACAGGCGGTCTGCGAGTCGTACCGGTCGAGCGCCTCGCGCGACTCGCGCACGAGCCGGGAAAGCGACGAAAGCAGCCACCGGTCGATGACCGGCCGCTCCGCGACGGGGACCTCGGGCGCATTCGGGTCGAAGCCGTCGAGGTCGGCGTAGGTGACGAAGAAGGAGTAGGTGTTCCAAAGGACGAGGAGCCGTCGCTTGATATCGGAGGTCGGCGCCTGGCCCCAGTAGACGTTCTCCTGGATGTTCTGCCGCGCGTAGAGCCAGCGGATCACGTCGGCGCCGATGTCCTCGCAGGCCTGACCGAGGTCCTTCATGTTCGGTCCGGTCTTGTGGAACTCCTCGCCGGGCGCCGCGAGGACGCGCTCGAACGCCATGCACGTGCGGTACGGCGCCTTGCCGGTGAGCACGACGCTCATGAGCAGCTCCGAGTAGAACCACAGGCGGACCTGCTCGACCATCTCGACGATGTACTCGGCCGGGAACCAACGCTCCCAGTTCGCGCGATCGTGCAGGAAGTCGAGCGTCGAGAACGGCACGATGCCGGCGTCGAGCCAGGCGTCGCCGACCTCCTTGATGCGGTCGCTCGTGGCCGAGCACTCGGGACATGCGACCGCGACCTCGTCGATCCAGGGCCGGTGCAGCTCGCGCAGCTGATCAAGCCCACGCGTCGCGCGCTCGCGGAGCTCCTCCTCGCTGCCGAGGACGAAGAAGTGACCGTTCGCACAGGTGTAGAAGGGCAGCGGCAGGCCCCAGTACCGCTTGCGGCTGATGTTCCAGTCGCCCATGGACTGCAGCCAGTTCTCCATGCGGCGTCCCGCGGCGGCGGGGACCCAGTTCACCGATCGCGCGGCCTCGATCAGCTTCGGCCGAAGCTCCTCCATGGAGATGAACCACTCGTCGTCCACGCGGAAGACGATCTCCTCGTGACAGCGCCAGCACTCGGGATACCGGTGGGTGTAGGGCGAGGCCCGGAAGAGCCGTCCCCGCTTCTGGAGGTCGTCCGCGATCTCCTGCGCGACATCGCGCGCCCCCTTCCCCGCGAGCCAGCCGTAGCCCGTGTGGAACCGCGCCTGGTCGTCGATCGGGATGAGCACGGGCAACCCCTCGCTCTTCGAGAGCGCGAAGTCCTCCGCTCCGCACCCGGGCGCGATGTGCACGATGCCGGTCCCCTCGGCCTCGCTGACGTCCTCCCAGGCGATGACGCGGTGATGCGCACGCGCATCGGCTGCGGCCGGGAGGTCATCGAACGGTCCGCTGAAAGCGAGCCCGACCAGCTCGCGGCCCTTCACCGTCGCGAGGACCGTCGCGTTCTGCCAGTCGGCTGAGGCGTAGACGGTCTTGCCCAGGACAAGGACCTCGTCGCCCAGCTTCACGCGGACGTACTCGAGCTCGGGGTGCACGGCGAGCGCGACGTTCGCGGGCAGCGTCCACGGCGTCGTCGTCCAGACGAGAAAGGATTCCTGAGCAGGGGGCCCGTTCGTGCCCTGCGAAGCCGGGCCCTCACGAACGATGGGAAAGCGGACATGGACCGCGAGGTGCGTCATCTCGCGGTACGAGTCGATCATCTCGTGCTGCGACAGTGCGGTGCCGCAGCGCGCGCACCAGGGCATCGAGCGATGCCCCTTGTAGAGCCATCCCTTCTCCTGGCAGGTCTTCAGCACCTGCCAGATGTGCGAGATGTTGTTGTCGTCGTACGTGTAATAGGAGTTGTCCCAGTCCATCCACTGGCCCAGCCGGATGGATTGCTTCGTGATCGCGGCGGCGGAGCGATCCACGCGCGCGCGGCAAGCCTCGGAGAAGCGGGCAAGTCCGTAGGACTCGATGTCGCGCTTGCTGTTCAGGGCCAGCTCCCGCTCGACCTGGACCTCGACCCAGAGCCCCTGGCAGTCGAAGCCGTTCTGGTAGCGCTGAGCGAATCCCTGCATCGCCTTGTAGCGCTGGTAGAGGTCCTTGTACGTGCGACCCCAGGCGTGGTGGATCCCCATCGCCTCGACGTTCGCCGTGATCGGGCCGTCGATGAACGACCAGGGCGCGCCACCAGCGTTCTTCGCGCGGAGCGCCTCGAAGGTGGCCTCGGCCTTCCAAAGGTCGAGGACCCCGTGCTCGAGCTCCGGCAGGTCGACCGCCGACCCGACCGCCCTGAACCGCTTCTCCGACTCCGCCGCCACGCCGACCTCCTGAAATACGAAATGCCGCCCCATTGACCGGGACGGCATGTTCCGCTGACCACCCAGCGTCGTGTTCAACGCTTGCCGCTTGATAACGGAGTGGCGGCTCCGTCCGCGTCTACTTCGCGGTGCGAAGGCGCCGTCAGGCGCACTCGCTTCCGCGTTTCTTGCGGCTGCATCGGGGTCGATGGCCCCTCGAGCGCTTCTGCGGCGCAGTCTACCCGACTACGATCGCAGCGCCGATGGAGCTCCTCGAGGCGATCCGCACGACCCGCGCGATGCGACGGCTGGATCCGTCGCGCGAGGTCTCCGACGCCGACCTCGAGACGATCCTCTTCGCCGCGACGAAAGCGCCGAGTGCGAAGAACGAGCAGCCGGTCCGCTGGGTCGTCGTGCGCGACCCCGAGCAGCGCCGCCGGCTCGGCGAGATCTACGAGCGGATCTCGGCGGCGCAGGCGCCGATGGCGACGCCGGATCCCGCCGCCGCGAGGCTCGCGCGCTCCGTCGATCATCTCGTCCACCACCTCGGCGACGCGCCGGTCCTCATCGTCGCGTGCGCGTACGGCGCCGACGATGTGCGGACCGCGGCAGGCGTGTACCCCGCGGTGCAGAACCTCATGCTCGCGGCGCGCTCGCTCGGGCTCGGCACGACGCTCACCTCGCGCCACCGGTTGGCGATGGCCGAGACGCGCGCGGTCCTCGGCATCCCCGACGAGGTGAACATCTATGCGGTCATCCCGGTCGGCCACCCGCTCGGACGGTGGGGGGAGGCCCCGCGGCGCCCCGTCCGCGAGGTCGCGCACCTGGATCGATGGGACACGCCCTTCGCCCGCGACGACACCGGCTGATGGCGGCGCCGCTCAGCCTCGCGCAGCAGCAGCAGCTCGAGGGCCTCTCGCTCCAATACGGGAAGACGCTGTACGTCGAGGCCGAGATCTTCCCTGGGTTCGACGACCCGGTGCGCAAGGCAGACCGCGTCGGCGAGGTCTGCATGGTCATCCGCCGTCCGAACGGGAAGCTCCTCCTCTCCATCAAGACGATCTACCCGCGCGGAGCGCACCGCTTGCCGACGGGCGGCGTCGGCCGCGGCGAGCCGATCATCGCCGCGCTCTTCCGCGAGGTCATCGAGGAGACCGGGCTGACCGTGCGGGTCCGCCGGTTCCTCGCCCTCATCACCTATCGGGCCGCCGGCGAGACGGCGCCGCTCTTCCACACCTTCGCCTTCCTGCTCGACGAGGTCGGCGGCACGCTCGGCGTTCAGGACCCGGACGAGCTGATCGAGGAGTACATCGAGATCGAGCCGGCCGAGCTGCCACGGGTCGCCGAGCGGCTCGAGTCCCTGCCCGAGAGCGACCGCGGGGTCGTCGGCAGCTGGCGCGACTGGGGGAAGTTCCGCGCGGTCGTCCACCGCGCGGTGCACGAGGCGCTGAGCGGAGGCTAACGGCAGCGACGCGACCACTCGCGAGCGCGATCGCGGCTATCGTGCCGGCGTGCCGCCAGTCGTCTCCGTGCGCGAGCTGCGCAAGAGCTACGGACAGATCAAGGCGGTCGACGGTGTGAGCTTCGACGTCCAGGAGGGCGAGATCTTCGCGCTGCTCGGCCCGAACGGCGCGGGAAAGACGACAACGGTCGAGATCCTCGAAGGCCTGCGCCAGGCCGACAGCGGCACCGCGCTCGTCGCCGGCGTCGACGTCCGGAAGGATCCCTCCGGCGTGAAGGAGCGCATCGGAGTCCAGCTGCAGCAGAGCGCGTTCCCCGAGAACTTCGTGGCGCGGGAGATCGTCGACCTCTTCGCGCTGTTCTACCGAAGAAGGGTCGACTCGATGGCCCTTCTCCGCTCGGTGGGCCTCGAGGACAAGGCCAAGCAGAAGCAGGAGAAGCTGTCGGGCGGTCAGCGGCAACGGCTCTCGATCGCGGTCGCCCTCGTCAACGAGCCGCGAGTGCTGTTCCTCGACGAGCCGACGACGGGACTGGACCCGCAGGCGCGACGCAACCTCTGGGAGCTCGTTCGCGCGATCCGGGCGCGTGGCACGACTGTTCTCCTGACGACGCACTACCTGGACGAGGCCGAGGCCCTCTGCGACCGGGTCGCCATCATGGACGGCGGCCGCATCATCGCTCTCGACTCGCCCGCATCGCTCATCCAGGCGCTGCTCGGGCGAGGTTTCAGCAAGCCGATCGTCCAGCAGCAAGCGAATCTCGACGACGTCTTCCTCGACCTGACCGGTCGCGCGCTGAGGGAGGCCTAGTGCGTCAGATCCTTGGTTACACGGCCCTGCTGCTCCGCGCGTACACGCGGGATCGCACCGCGATGTTCTTCGGCTTCCTGTTCCCGCTCCTGTTCATGGCGCTCTTCGGAGTGCTCAACTTCGGCGGCTCCGTCCGCGTGGACCTTGCCGTGGTCGACGAGGCCAAGAACGAGCAGAGCGCCGCGTTCATCTCGACTCTCGGAAAGATCGAAACACTGCGCATCACGACCACGGGCGATCGCGACGCGGAGGTCGCGAAGCTGACGTCCGGAGACCGCGACCTCGTACTCGTTATCCCGAGCGATTTCCGCATTGCGCCCGCGCGGCCGGGGAGCAGCGTTCCGGCGCTGACGCTGTACGAGAGCAGCGCCCAGCCGGACACGGCGGCGGTCGGTCGGGCGATCCTGAGCTCGGTGGTCACCGACATGTCGTTCGCGGCCACCCAGACGGCGCCGGTCGTGACTCTCCGGCGCGAGGAGGTGACAGGGCGCGAGCTGAAGTACGTCGACTTCCTGACCCCCGGGATCATCGGCATGACCATCATGCAGCTCGGTATCTCGAGCGTCGCGTTCGCGTTCGTCGCCGAGCGGCAGCGAGGCGTGATCCGCCGGGTCATGGCGACACCGATCCCGAGGCGGAATTACATCGCCGCGCACGTGCTTCAGCGGCTGATCCTCGCGATGGTGCAGGTGCTCATCCTTCTCGCCGTCGCAGTGTTCGCGTTCAAGGTCACCGTCGTCGGCAGCCTCGGTGCGCTGCTTCTGGTCACGGTGCTGGGAGCGGTGGTGTTCCTCTGCCTCGGCTTCGCCGTCACCGGACTGCTGGCGACCGAGAACCAGGCCGCGGTGGCCACGCAGATCGTGACCCTGCCGCAGCTCTTCCTGTCAGGTGTCTTCTTCTCGCGCGACGCGGTGCCCGCGTTCCTGAAGCCGATCGCCGACTACCTGCCGCTGACATTCCTGAACGACGCGCTGCGCGAGATCGCGACGACGGGTGCCACGCTCGTCGACGTCGGCGGCGACATCCTCGGTCTCTTCGCGTGGGCGGTCGTCTCGTTCGTGGCGGCGTACCGCCTGTTCCGGCTGGATTAGCGCGAAGCCCGCTCAGCGTACGAAGGAGCGGTATGCCGCGTCGTACAGGAAGAGCGCGACCGGCATCAGCACGACCGCCGCGACGACGACGCGCACGATGATCGGGTGCGGCCGCCGCAGCCGCGTGTACGTGACCACGAGCGCGACGGCGATGGTCACGAGGAGCGGGACCTGGACCCACCAGTGGAGCGGGTCCGCGCCGTCGACGAGCAGCGCGTACACGTTCGCGGCCGCGAGGGAACCCGTCGCAAGGCCGACGACCGCGAAGACGCCGGCGTTACGCGCTGGGTCGCGCAGGACGAGGAGCAGGCCCAAGCCGAACGAGCTGAGCACCGCCCCGATCATCCGCTCGTAGGCGCTGTGATACGGCGCGTAGAAGAAGGCGGCCGGGAAGGCGATCGACAGCGGCACCGGGGCGAAGAACGCCAGCGCGCAGACGACGGCGACCGCGCGTGCGCCGCGGAGCGTCGCCGTGTCCACCGGCGGCTGGCGTTCCACGGCCGTAGGCTATTCGTTCCGTGTCGCTCGACCGTCTCTGGACGTGCCCGCGCTGCCGCACCGACAACCTCCACCGATCCGAGGCCTGCCGGCGCTGTGGTCTCGTGCGCCCGCACGCACGCGCAGTCCGCGGCGCGCCGGGCTTCGCCGCGCTGCTCTCTGGCCTGCTGCCCGGGCTCGGGCAGATCTACCAGGACCGCTGGGTACGCGGCGTCCTCATGCTGCTCGTTCCCGTGTTCGCGGTCGTGCTCGCGGGGGCGCTCGTCTTCATCGCCGATCCGCTCACGAAGGCCGTCGTGCAGAACGCCGGCCTGGTCGCGCTGCTCGCCGTCGGTGCGCTCTTCTCCTACCACGTCGTCGTCGTTGCGGATGCCTTCGCGGGACGTTTCGGGACCGCAGGAGGCGTGCGCGCCCGGCACCTCATCGACTACGCGGTGTTGCTCGTCGTCACGCTCGCGCTCGTCGGCGTGTACGGGACCATCTACCGCGAGTCCGCGGCCTGGGCCGGCGTCCTCGCAAAGGTCTTCGAGCCGATCGTGCGCACTCTCCCCGCGGTGCCCGATGAGTCACCACCGCCGCAGTGGTCCGGTCGTGAGCGGCTGAACGTCCTCCTCCTCGGCATCGACCGGCGCAACGGAGGGCCCAGCCTCACCGAGAACACCGACACGGTCATCGTGTTGTCGCTCGATCCCGTGAACAACACGGCGGCGATGCTCTCCATCCCGCGCGACACGCTGGTCACGATCCCGGGTCAGGGACCAGACAAGATCAACGCGGCATACGCCTATGGCGGCGCGCAGCGCGGCCCCGATCTCGCACGTCGAACGGTCGAGGGCCTCCTCGGCATCCCGATACACAGCTTCGCGCTCATCGACTTCGAAGCATTCACGGGGATCGTGGACTCCTTCGGTGGCGTCCTCGTCGACGTGAAGCGGCCGCTGCGCGACGAGGAGTACCCGACGGCGGACTTCGGCATCGAGCGCCTGCAGCTCCTGGCCGGCCCGCAGCTCATGGACGGTCAGACCGCGCTTCGGTACGCGCGTTCGCGTCACGACAGCAACGACTTCAGCCGTGCGCGGCGCCAGCAGGACGTGCTGGCGGGCCTCCGCGCGCGCCTCGCCCAGGGCGGGCTCGGCCGGGTGCCGCTGGTGATCGACCGAGTGGGTTCCGCGATCCAGACGAACTTCGACCCCGGGAACGTCTTGCCGCTCGCGCGCACCGGGGTGGCGATCGATGCCTCGGCGATCGAGAGCGAGGTGATGCTCCCATGCAACGCGCCGGACGCGGAGCACTGCGAGCTCAGGGAGGAGAACTCCCCGCTGGGCTACTACCTCATCCCGGACAAGGCGAAGGTCGCCGATCTGGTCACGCGCCTCTTCTACGACCCGCGCGTGCGCCAGGAGGCGGCACGCATCGAGGTCCGGGCGACGGGGGCGCGCAGCGCGACGGCCCGCGAGGTCGCCGACCGGCTCGTGGAGCGCGCGTTCGCGATCGCCCGGGTCGGGGATGGGCCAAGCGCGCGGTCGGCTGTGATCCTGCGCAATCCGGCGAAGCGGCACACCGCCGAGGTGCTCGCAAGGCAGCTCGGCCTCAGCGTGACGACGGACGCGGGTGAGACCGCCGACGCGGAGATCGTGGTGCGACTCGGAACGGACTTCCGCGGCCTCGCCAGCGACCTCGTGCGGTAACGCTCAGGAGTAGATCGGGGTCACCCACTCCTTGTAGCGCTCGACGTTGCCGCGCACGGCCTCGAAGTAGATCTCGCTGAGGCGGCGCGTGACGGGACCGATCTCGCCGCTGCCGATGGCCCGGTGGTCGACCGACGTGATCGCGGACATCTGGACGCCGGTGCCGCACAGGAACAGCTCGTCGGCGATGTAAAGCTCGGTGCGGTCGATCGAGCGGATCTCGACCGCGATCCCCTCGTCCTTCGCGATGCGCATGACGCTCGCGCGGACGATCCCCTCGAGGATGTTGTCGGTCGCCGGAGCGGTGATGAGCGCACCGTCGCGCACCATGAACAGGTTCGCAGCGCTTCCCTCGGAGACGTGCCCGTCGTTCGTCAGGACGATCGCCTCGTCGAAGCCGGCCTCTTGCGCCTCGGTCTTCGCCAGCGCGGCGTTCACGTATGAGCCGGTGATCTTGCAGCGCGCCGGGATCGCGTTGTCGTCGACCCTGCGCCATGAGGACACGCAGACCGAGAGGCCGCGGTCGATCTCCACGTAATTACCGAAAGGGACCGCGAACATCGTGAAGCCGGCGTCGAGATCGTGCAGCCGGACGCCGATGAGCTCGCTCGCCATGTACGCCAGCGGGCGGACGTAGGCGTCCTCGCGGAACTTGGAGCGGCGCAGGACCTCGCACGTGATCTCGACGAGCTCGTCGACCGTATGAGGAAGGTCGATCCGCATGATCCGGCAGGACCGGTGGAGACGCTCGTAGTGCTCCCGGAGGTGGAGGCCGTAGAGCTGCTCATGTTTCGGGTTCCAGTAGGCCCGGATACCTTCGAAGACGCCGGTCCCGTAGTTGAAGGCGTGCGTCATGACGCTCACCTTGGCGTCCCGGACCGGCACGTACTCGCCGCCCATGAAGGCCCACGCGCTGTCGGGGGCGCTGCCCCGCCGAGGAGTCGTGACCGGACGCGCGAGCTCCTTCACCATGCTGGGAGCACCCTCCGCGTTCACTTTGGCCGCTCGCGAGTGCACAGGCCGTGCCCTTCCCGCATTGTGGCACGCCACCGCCTTGCAGACCGTCTCGGGAGAGGCATAGTCTGGCCCCGGTCTGACCAGTCCGGCTGACCGCCTCCGCGTCGCAACACAGGAGGGTTGGAATGCGCAGGTCCGTCCTGAGATCCTTCGCGATCCTCGGAGCGGCGCTCGTCGCCGTGACGGCGTGCGGAGGCGGTGGAACGGGCGCTGCGCCCGCCACGACCGCACCAAGCGCCGCCGGCACCGCGGCGCCCGTCGCCGCGGCGCAGCCGACCAAGCCGGTCGAATTCGTCATCAGCACGGCGCCGGGTGGCGGCTCTGACATCTACGCGCGCTTCATGCAAGGCGTGATCGACAAGGCGAAGCTCTCGCCCCAGCCGGTGAACCCGCTCAACAAGGACGGTGGCTCCGGTGCTGTCGCCTTCAATTACGTGTTCGAGAAGAAGGGCGACATGCACGCGATCATGATCACGCTCAACTCGTTCTGGACGACGCTCATCACGCAGAAGCTCCCGTACAAGCCGGAGGACTTCACGCCGATCGCGAACCTCGCGAACGACCCGTTCTTCCTCTGGGTGAATGAGGACAGCGGCTGGAAGACCGCCGGCGACTTCATTGCGGCGGCGAAGGACAAGGAGCTGGTCGCATCCGGCACCGGATCCAAGCAGGAGGACGAGGTCCTCTTCCGCCGCATCCAGGAGGTCGCCGGCACGAAGCCATTCAAGTACGTCCCGCAGTCGGGCGGTGGTGCCGTCGCGACCGCGCTGGCCGGACATCAGGGCGGCGTCGAGGTCACGGTCAACAACCCGAGCGAGGGGCGAGCCCTCTTCCAGGCATCGCCGCGGAAGCTGCGGCCGCTCTGCACCTTCCAGCCGGCCAGCCCGACCACCGGGCCCTTCGCCGGCCTCGCGACGTGCAAGTCGCAGGGCCTCCCGATCGATGATTACTACGTCGTTCGCTCGATCATGGGACCGCCCGGCCTGTCGGCCGCGCAGCAGAAGTTCTGGATCGACGTGTTCAAGGGCGTCTACGACTCGAAGGACTGGCAGGACTTCGCTGCGACGAACGCGCTCGACCTCAAGTTCGTCGCGGGTGACGACTTCAAGAAGCTCGTCGGCGAGTTCACGAAGCTGCACACGGACATCGCGCAGAAGAACGGCTGGCTCAACTAGCACTTGCGTCGCTACGAGGCGGCGACGGCGGCGGTCATCATGGTGATCGCCGCCGTCGCCATGTTCGACACCCGTAAAGGTGCGCTGCCCGATATCGCGGGCGGCGCGCCGGGTGGTCTTTCCGGCGGCTTCTACCCCTTCTGGTCCGCGGCCGTGCTTCTCGTGTTCGGAGCGCTGGTCGCACTTCGCTCCCTGACGACGCCACAGGCAGTGACAGGTGTGTTCAAGGACCGGCAAAGCGTCACCTCGGTGCTCACGCTCGCCGTACCGATGGTCGTCGCGGTCGCGCTCATTCCCTACCTCGGCTTCTACCTGATGACGGGTCTTTACATGGGCTTCTTCGCCGCAGTCCTCGGCCGCTACAAGTGGTACTGGGTCCTCGCGATCGCCGTGCTGTTCCCACTGGTCATCTACGCGATCTTCGAGCTCG
>Ga0180121_10000093_pt1 | contig 29674 bp, 23 predicted proteins | sample AntDrymUQ5402106_2_FD_129676 | JGI IMG/M metagenome (GOLD analysis project Ga0180121, IMG submission 129676) | Polar desert sand microbial communities from Dry Valleys, Antarctica - metaG UQ540 (21.06) (version 2) (version 2) | ecosystem: Environmental > Terrestrial > Soil > Desert | place...
CTCGGCCAGGGGCCCACTGTAGTGACTGCACACCGCCCCGATCGCGAACCACTCGGCGCCCCGCCGCACCAGCAGCACCGCCTGGTCATCGACGTGGCCGGCCAGACCACCGCCATCCGGAACGTCACCTGTCGGAATACCGGCTTGAAGGTCGGGGCCTGCCGGAGGTGCAGCCGTGTCGCCCATGACCGCTCCAATGAATGAGACGCAAACCCTTTACGGCCTACAACTCTGGCAGCGTCGCCTTTCGCCCACGGTTCTGTTCCTGAAGCCACAGGTAGAGCGGCTGGAAATACTCAGCCATTGCCTTGCCGTCCAGCTCCCGTCCGGTGGTTTCGCGCAGTACGTCCCGCCAGGGCCGGGTAGCGCCGGGCGCCATCAGACGCTTGAGGAAGTCGCCAACTTCGCGGCTGCCGTAGTAGTCGGTGTCGTGGGGGTCCTGCTTGAGAATCTTTCGGGCAACGTGGTCGTGCAGCTGAAAGAGCAAGGCGTAGGAGAGCGCGTAATCGTAGTACTGCGCCGGGTCGTCGTTGATGTGGGTCTTGGTGAGCCCGTCGGCCCAGCGCTCGTCGCGCGGAGTCGGTGGCACAATCCCCTGATACTTGAGGGTCAGCTCCCACCACTTCTGGTTGAACCGATTGCCCGGCAGCCGCTGGGCGTAGAGGGCGTGCTCGAATCGCGTCATGGTGCCGGCCGCGAACGGCACGAACACCACATACGCCAGCGCCTCCTGAAGGAGCTGGGCCACACTGTCCACTTTGGCGTCGGCCGGGACGAGTTTGCGGCCCGCGAGGAAGCGCCGTTGCAGCGAGGCGAGGCCCATCATGGACCCGATGCCTTCGTGATAAGCCCGATTGGCTCCCTGCCTCAACACCAGAGGCACGTCCGGCCTGCTGTAGCTCATGTAGTAATAGACGTGACCCAGCTCGTGATGGACCGTCTCGTACCAGTCCCGGTTTGCCTCCACGCTCATCAAGGAGCGCACGTCCCGATCGATGTCGAGGTGCCAGGCCGACGCGTGGGTGTTCTTCTTGTAGGGCGCATCTGCCGGCAGAGGGTAGAGCGACGACTTTTCCCAGAAGCTCGCCGGCAGCGAGTCGAAGCCGAGGCTGCGATAAAACTCCTCGCCTTGCCGCACCACCCACTCGGCATTGTGGCGGCCCAGGGCGCCATTCACGTCCAGACCCTTCACCTCCACCAGCGCGCTCCAGTCCTGACCCCATCGGTTGGGAAGCCAGTGTGCCGGCAGCTGCTCCGGCACCGGCACGTTGTACCGCCGGGCCAGCTCATGGCGGGCCCAGGTATGCAGCTCGCGGTAGAGGGAACGCAGTTCCCGGTTGAGATCGTCGTTCAGCCGGAGCATTTCCTCCGAGGTCAGGCCGTAGTCCGACACCTGATAGCTGTAATAGTCCCGATAGCCTAAGGCGCCCACGACTTCATTGCGCAGGTCTCTGAGGCGCAAAATTCCCGGCTTGAGCACCGGACCCACCTCTTTGGACGCCTGCCAAGCCGCCAGGCGCGCCGGCAGCTTTCGGCTGGTGCGTAGCGATTCGTCAATCTCGTTGGCGGTTACCGCCTTACCGTTGAGCTTGAACTGAAACCCGTACAGCGTCTCCGTCTGCGCAGCTTCAGCGGCGATGCGCTGAGCCACCACCGCTGCCGCGGCTTCGGGTTTTTCCGCCGCCAGGTACAGCATCACCTCGAGCTGGCGGGCCTGAGTGGGGCTGAGCCGGTCCCGGTCTTTCAGGTATCCGCGAACCTTGCTGATATTGTCGTTGCTGCCTACGAACCGGGCCAGCGCCTCATTCGCCTGGCGAGTTCTGGTTGCGTTGGATGAGTCGCCCTCGACAATGCGGGTGTTCGACGCCCACTCGGCGAGTTGGCTCTCATAGCCCAGCCGCTGATACTCCCGGGCATACTGCGCCAGATAGCTCTCGAGCTCGGCATTGGCGGACGTGCGCGCTTCGCCCGATTGGCACGCAAGCAGAGCGAGAGCTGCGAGCCTGGGCCCCCAGCGCATCCAGCTCACGCCGACCTCAGATCCGAGGTGCATTGAGGACAGCGAGTGGCGCCCACCGGAATCGGCATCCGGCAATAGGGGCAGTCTCTGGTATTCGGTGCCGCCGCGGCCTCGGGCGGACGCAGCCGGTTTGCCCCTCGCACCACGAGGAAGACGACGAATGCCACGATGATAAACGTCACCAGGTTGTTGATGAAGAGGCCATAGTTGACCGTCACCGCTCCCGCAGCTTTCGCGTCTGCCAGTGACGCGTAGGGAGCCGCGGCCTTAGCTCCCTCCTTCAGCACCACAAACAGGTTGGCAAAATCAACACCGCCGAGCGCGAGGCCAACGGGCGGCATGATGACATCGTCGACCAGGGACTTCACGATGGTTCCGAAGGCGGCTCCGATGATGATGCCCACCGCCAGGTCGAGCACATTGCCGCGCATGATGAAGGCCTTGAATTCCTTGAACATCGCCGCTCCTCGGTGGTAGATCCGTCAGGGTACTAACTCCCGGCTGGCATGCCCTCCGAAACCCGCGGCTGACCTGCCCCGCTCCACTCGGCAAAGCCACCGCTGAACACACGCACGTCGTCAAAGCCCTGGGCCTTGAGCAGGCTGGCCGCGATCGCCGCTCGGGCACCGCTCTGGCAGTGCACGATGATGGGGCGCTGCCGGGGGATGTCGTGCACCCTTCGGCTCAGATCCCCGACCGGCAGGTTGAGGGCACCCGGCACATGGCCCGACGTCCATTCGGCCTCGCTGCGGACGTCCAGCAGCACGGTCTCGTTCCCCTTCAGCCGATCCGCCACCTCGGCCAACGTCACGGTCGGGATCGTCTGCAGCCGACCCCCGGAAGAGCGCCACTGGTCCAGGGCGTCGGGGCCGAAGTGCCCGGCGATCCGGTCGAGTCCGATACCGGACAGATCCCGTGCAACCTCGTCCACCGTTCGGCTCCCGCTATCCTCCGTGATGAGGTAGAAGTCCTGGTCATAAGGCAGCAGCGATCCGGCCCAGGTGGTGAAGACTCGGGTCAGTGGGATGTTGATCGTGCCGGGAACGGCGCCGCGACCGAATTCTGCTGCCTGCCGAGTATCCACCACCGACGCTCGCTGCGCCAGAGCGCCGCTCAGCGCTTCGGCCGGGAGCCGCGGCGGCCGCCGGGTACCACCCAGCACCCGCGGGCCGGCACGGTTGATTCGCTTCATGGCCGCGAAATAGCTCGGCGGCTCGGGTTGACCGGCCAGCACCGCGCGCACGAACTCGTTCTCGTCTTTTACACCGAATGCCCAATTGAAGCGTTTCTCGTATCCCAGGGTGGTCTGAGGAACCGCGCCGAGGGACTTGCCGCAGGCTGAGCCCGCGCCGTGTCCGGGCCAGATCTGGAGGTAATCAGGAAAGCTGCGGAACCGCTGCAGCGACCTGAACAGCTGCCGCGCACTCTCCTCCATTGTGCCGCGTAGCTGGGCCGCGCGCTCGAGCAGGTCGGGTCGGCCCACGTCGCCCACGAAGATGAAGTCGCCGGTGAAGGCGCCCATCGGCTCCGGCGCTACGGCCGTATCGGTGACCAGCAGCGCCAGGTGTTCGGGCGTATGGCCCGGCACGTGGAGCACCCGGAGTTCCACCGAGCCCACCCGAAAGCACGACCCGTCGCGGAGCGCGGTGACACCTACCGCCGTCGAGTACTGGTAACGCCAGTCGCTTCCACCGGCGTCCGACAGGTACAGCCGGGCGCCGGCGCTTTCCGCCAGCTCGCGCGCGCCGGAGACAAAATCGGCGTGGATGTGCGTCTCGGTGACATGCGCCACCCTGAACCCCTCGGCCTCCGCCGCCTGGAGGTACGCGGCCACGTCCCGGTTGGGATCGACGATCAGCGCCTCGCCGGTGGCGCTGCAACCCACGAGGTAGCTGGCCTGGGCGAGCTTGGGATCGTAGAAGCGTTTGAGGAGCATCGACCAAGCATAAATCTCCTAGCTCCCGACTCCTAGCTCCCGACTCTTCTCAAAACCGAACACTGCAAACGCGAATGTGAAGACTCGGCGCAATATCGTGGCGGTGCGTCGAGACACGGGTGAGCCGGGATTGACGGCCGGGGGAGTAGATTCGCTGGCCGAAGCGGCGTACCAGGGGCATCCCGAGCAGATCCCCTTCGAGTCGGCGCGCTACCGATCCTACGCTGACGCCGACGGCAACGGATATATCTCGGGTCGTGAGGAACTGTTCCCGCTCTATCAGGCGGCGGCGCGAGACTTACTCAGCCCCTCTTCGCGTACGGCGCGCTGCGGCTGGTGCGTCTGGGACTCGAATGTTTCTTTTGAACCAGATCGTCCTTCAGGAGAGACTTGTTGATGTCCGTTGCGGCTTTGGTCCCCTCAGCCGCCGCCACGATCACGAACTGTGCCTCCTTGGATGCATCTCCGGCCACATACAGTCCCGGTACATTGGTAGACTCGCAGGTGCCGGTATCGACCGCGCCTTTCTCGTTGAACTCGGCGCCGAGCTTTTCAGCCAGAGGGGAACGCTGGTGCTGCCCCGTGCAGAAGAAAAGGGCGCTGCGCGGCAGCGGCTCGCCGGTGGCGAACACCACCCGCTCCAGCAATCCATCCTGCCCCTCGAGCCGCACAATCGGGTCTTCTCGGACCTCGATTCCCGCGGCTGCCAGCCCTTCCTCCTCGCCCTCCGACAGTCCGCCAGGACCATCGGTGCAGAGCACGATGTCCTGGCTCCACACGGTGAGTCCCAGCGCCAGAGCGGAGCCGGATTGGCCCCGCCCGCAGACCGCAAGCGGATGGTCGCGCCACTCCCAGCCGTCGCAATAGGGGCAGTGGTGGACGCTCTTGCCGTACAGCTCCAGCAAGCCTTCGACACTCGGTAACTGGTCGACCACGCCGGTCGCCACCAGCAACGTGCGGGCGCTGAACTGGAGGCCGCCGGAGCCGATAACCGTGAATCCGCCCGAGGTTCTACGTGCCTCGACGATTGTGCCGCGGTGAAACTCCACCGACGGATAGCGGCCCACTTCTTCCCTGGCGATGCGCAGGAACTCGCCCGGATCGATGCTATCCCGGGTGAGATATCCGTGCAGGTGCGATGACCTCGCGTTTCGCGGCTCGCCCGCATCGCACAGGAGGACACTGCGCCGGCACCGGCCCAGCATGAGCGCGCCGCTGAGCCCCGCCGGTCCGCCTCCTACCACAATGCAGTCGTACGTCACGCCGGGGTTATGCCCGTCCTGCGTGGGGCCGGGAGGCGGCCATGACATCCCCGGAGTCCATGACCTGCTTGAAGCGCCGCAGGTCTTCCGCCACCTGCTTGGAGGGCTCCTCGCCCAGGAGCTTGGCCACTGCCGCGCCCAGCTTGCCTGCCGGGGGCTCGTAGCTCATGACCACGCGCACGTCGGTGCCAGTGCCGTCGGGCGTGGGGGTAAAGTGTACCGAGCCGGCGTTGTTGACTTCAGCGCCGGGCAATGAGCGCCACGCGATCAATTCGTCGTCAATCTCGTTGTGGATGACGGCATCCCACTCGATCCGGCTGCCCACCGGGCCCTTTGCCACCCAGTGTGACCGGGTGTCATCTACCACGGTTACGGACTCCAGATGGTCCATGAACCGCGGCAGATTCTCGAAGTTGCGCCAAAAGCGGTAGACCTCGAGGACCGGGCGATTGATGGTGACGCTCTCCTCGACCTTGATGCCCTGTCCCCGCCCCACACTGGCAACCGGGCTCACGCGATCGTCATCCCGGCGGCTCCAAACGTCGCTCAGCTTCTGCTTGCCCGGCCGCCCGGTGAACGCCTTGGCGATCAGCCCCGTGGCCACCGGAAAGAGAAATGGGCGCAGCCGCCGCTTTCGCAACGTGAGTGCCATGAGCGCCACACCCGCGATTCCCGAGATCAGCCTCTGGGTCTTACCTAGATCCGCATCGGAGGACTGCTGGTGCCGGCGGAGGTTTTCCCAGCGTTCGTTCGACGGACTGCCATTCTGCGGCGATGCCATGGGACCTTCCTTTATGCTGTGGCGCCCTCAGCGGGCGCGATCTGGTTGTACTTCCTGGCCGCCCGGTCGCCCAGGCGGGTGAGCCATGAAGGAGAAAGCCAGGACTGGCTGTCAGCCCCCCGTTTGCGACCGGCACCGACGCCGTCCCCGCTGGGCAGCAGCCGGTCGACCAAAGCCAGGAGCCCGGAGGTCAGTCCTGGTGCCACCGCGTTGACGATGGCCGCCGCCCTGGCCGGCAGCGGAAAGAGCACTTCGGCATCGCCCCGGCGACACGCGGCGACTATCCTGCGGGCGGCATCATCGGCGCTGATCGAGAGACCCGGCAGCGCATCACTGATGCTGAACCAGGCATATTCGGACTGGTGCTGTCCCCGGAAAATTGCATTCCGGGCGCTGCCGGTCCGCATGAGACCGGGACACACCGTCACGACCTTCACTCCATCGCCCGCCACCTCGGCACGCAACCCCTGAGAAAATCCGACTGCCGCAAACTTGCTGGCGCTGTAGGGTAGCAGATGGGGTATGCCCAGCTTCCCGCCGATCGACGTGATGTTCACGATGCGGCCCGAGCGGCGGGCGCGCATGTCCGGCAGAAGCGCCAGCGTTGGGTAGAGCATGCCCCAGAAGTTTGTCGCCATCGCTTCTTCGTAGTCCGCCACCGACATCGTCTCAGCCGGACCCACCTCGATGATGCCGGCATTGTTGACCAGTACGTCAACGTGGCCGTAGCGCTGGCGCACCGCCGCTATCATCTCCGCCACCGATCCCGCGTCGGTGACATCCGCCGAGATCGCCAGGATCTCGGCCCCAGTGTCCGCCAGTGATGCGGCCGCCCGTTCGAGCGACTCCGGGTCCCGGCCGCAGATGATGACGCGAGCGCCTTCGACGGCCATCCGGCGGGCCAGCGCTAGCCCGAGTCCCCGCGAACCGCCGGTAATCAGGACGTTCCGGCCCCTCAGGTTATAGCCCAGATGGGCTCGGATCCGGCGGGCGGCCAGCAGCGATACCCCCGCTGCCACAAGCAACGGGGCCACCCGCGGCCGCTTTCGCGGGGGCGTTCGGACCCGGCTCATTCGGTGTCGCCATCTCGGGCTGACGGCTGCCGTTCTTGGGCCTGTTTCTGCACCGCGCGTTGGTGCGCCTCGTCGTCCAGCAGAGCCGCCAAGCCGTCGCGGTGTCCCGGATCGGCGGTCTCCTCTTTCACACTAGAAAATCCGGACCCTTCGTTGTCGGTCCGAGGCTCGTCGAATTCGAGCTCGGTGGGCCGATCACTGGTGCCCTCGCTTTCCTCTTGGGCGAAGCGGAGCCGCTCCTCTTCCGTCATTGTCGCGAACTCACGACTGAGATTCTTTGCCATGGACCTCACTCCTCGTAGTCGCCTCGAGCAACGCCTTCATGCGCCCGAGGTCTTCATTCAGTTTTGCCCTGGGATCGGAGCCAAGCAGCTCCGCCACCGCCTGACCCGCGCCGCCGGCCGGTGGGTGATAGCAGAACCGCAGATTGACTCGGGTACCGGTACCCGATGGGGCGAAGCGGATCACGCCGGCATTCTCCAGCATCGACCCCGCCTCACTCCTCCAGGCGATCACCTGATCTGGAGCCTGCTGTGTGAGCACGGAGCTCCACTCGATCGGCACTCCACCCGGGCCGCTCACGCTCCAGCGCGAGCGGCCGGCGCCGAGATCTTCCACCTCCCGGACATGTGACATGAAAAGCGGAAAGTTTTCGTAGTTGCTCCAAAACGCATACACCTGATCCACCGGAGCGCCGATGTAGAGTGTCTTCTGAATATCTACAGCTCGGCGGCGGTCCAGGGGAGAGATGCCGCCGGTCCCCAGTTTGCTGCGGCCCGCCGAGCCGACGAGCAGCCCAGTGCCAACGGTGCGGAGCATGGTAGCCAGACTTCCGCGGCGGGTGAGCGCGTATAGCGCCAGCAGCCCTCCTGCCACACGCAGGGCAGTTCGGCTGCCACCCGACGAAGCCACGCGTCCCTCGGAGCGAAGCGTGGCGTCTCCCAGACCATCCAGATCACCGATGCGATGGCCGTAGCCCGGGCTGGGGGGAACCACTGAGCCGGCGCCCCGCTCCAACACCCGGCTGACTCCGTCAACCAGCGGCTTTAAGCGCTCGCTCAGCCGCTCCCGGCGGCCTAGCCCCCGCTCCGGATCCAGTAGATAGACCAGACCCGCACCGGCGGTTATCCCGCCGAGAAAAAGCTTCATCGTCATGGTGCCTCCTTACCTTAGAAACTCACCATTCTGGCAGAGTCTTCTGTGACCGTACTCACACGCATTCAGGTACGCGCAACCCCGAAAGTGGTGGCCAAAACAGCCAGATTGGCCGCGCTGAAGAGTCAGGTGCGGCCAACAAGCACGAAAGCCAGCTGAAGCAGTCGTGCTGCTCCGGCGGAGGAGGGTCTGCCCTACGATCTTGGCGTCATCAGTGCCGCTGACTGCAAGTTCTACCGCAACCGCACGAGCGCTCCATGCAACTCTCGTATACGATCGTCGCCTTCTCGCATCTTCGCTGGAATTTTGTCTACCAACGTCCCCAGCATCTCTTGTCCCGTCTGGCAGCCACCCATCCGGTCGTTTTCGTGGAGGAGCCGGAATTTGACCCTGACGGTCTCCCTCGCTGGGAGCGGAGCCGGCCACACCCGAATGTGACCGTGTACCGGCCTCGCACTCCGGTGCGGGCGCCAGGGTTTCGTGGGGAGCAGATGCCGGTGCTCGAGCAGCTGATCGCCGAGCTCGGCGCTGAGCTAGGTAGCGCCAATTTGCTGACGTGGCTCTACACGCCCATGGCCTTGCCGCTGGCACTCGCCCTCGATCCCGATGCAGCGGTGTATGATTGCATGGATGAGCTGTCCCTGTTTCTGGGTGCACCGCCGGAGCTGCTGGCCTACGAGGCTCAACTGCTCGAGTACGCCGACCTGATGTTCACTGGCGGCCCCAGCCTGTTTCGCGCCAAGCAGTCGCGCCATCCCAATGTTCACTGCTTTCCCAGCAGCGTGGACGCCGCCCATTTCCGCCTGATAACCCGAGCCGGGGTCCCGGTCAGCGAGGCAGATGATCAGGCAGAACTCCCGCATCCCAGGCTCGGGTTCTACGGCGTCATAGACGAGCGGCTGGACCTGGAAATCGTTGCGCGCCTGGCCGAGGCGCACAGCGACTGGCAGATCGTGCTGGTGGGACCGGTCGTCAAGATCGATCAGGCCCAGCTTCCCCGACAGCCGAATATTCACTACCTGGGTCAGCGCTCCTATGAGGAGTTGCCGCGATATCTGGCCGGCTGGGACGGGTGTCTGATGCCGTTTGCCCGGAACGATGCCACGAAGTTTATCAGCCCGACCAAAACGCTGGAGTATATGGCCGCCGAGCTGCCGATCGTGAGCACGCCGATCACCGATGTCGCCGAGCCCTATGGTCAGATCGTGTACCTCGGCGGAACACCGGATGAGTTCATCAGGGCCTGCGAGGCCGCGCTAGGCTCGTCGCCCGAAGAGCGGGAACAGCGCGCGGTACAGATGCGACAGGTGCTGGCCGGGACATCATGGGATGTGACAGTCTCGGCCATGGAACAGTTACTCGATGAAGCAATGGCTGGCAGAAACACCCTGCGGGTGCCGGCCTGATCTGCGAGTTGATGGGTTAAATCTGAGCCTCACGGCTCATAGCTATAGAAAGGTTCAGGCTTTCACATGCCACCTAAGCATATGGATACACCGACTTCGGCGGCCCCGGTGGTCGTCGTCGGAGCCGGCCCCACCGGTTTGAGCGCGGCCTACCATCTCGGGGAGGACGCTCTGCTGGTCGAGCAGGCGAACCGGGTGGGCGGATGGTGCCGATCGGTCGAGGATGCCGGTTTCACGTTCGATATGGCCGGCCACATCATGTTCTCCAATGACCCCTATGTCCACGAGATGTACCAGTTGCTGCTGGGAGAGAATGTCCACTGGCAGGATCGTGAGGCCTGGATCTACAGCAAAGACGTGTACACTCGCTATCCATTCCAGGGTGCGCTGTACGGATTGCCGCCGGAGGTGATCTCCGAATGCATCGTCGGCGCCATCGAAGCGCGGTTTGGAAGTCTGAACGCCAAGAAGCCGGCGGCCGATCGCGGCGCTACCGGCGACTACACCGGACCCGAGCGACGGGGCATGTTCGAGCCGCTGTTGAAGGCTACGGGCAGCGGCAACGGTAACGCCAACGGGTACGCTGGCAGGGAGCGGCGACTCACCCCCGTCGTTCACAAGGGGGAGCCGCGGAACTTCGAGGAGTTCATCTATAAAGTGTGGGGTGCCGGCATCGCCAAGCATTTCGCGATCCCGTACAACCAAAAGCTTTGGGCGGTGCCGCTGGCCGAGATGGAAACCTCGTGGCTGGGAGGACGCGTTCCGCTGCCCAACCTGGAGGAGATGATTCACGGCGCACTTTCGCCGGTGCCCAAACCGATGGGACCCAACGCCCGCTTTGGGTACCCGCTCAAGGGCGGCTTCCAGGCGCTCATGGACGGGTTCCTGCCGCATCTTGCCGGCGAGCTTCGCCTGAACACCAAGGTGACGGCGGTCTCGCCGCGAAACCATACGGTGACGCTGTCCGATGGCAGCGTGGTACCCTACAAGTACCTGATCAGCACTATGCCTCTGCCGGCGCTGGTCCGCGTCATCGGGGCGGAAGCCCCGGCCGAGGTTCAAAGTGCGGCTGCGTCGCTGCGGCACGTATCGGTACGGTGCGTCAACCTCGGCGTAGGCCGCGAGAACCTTACTGAGAAGCATTGGATCTACTACCCCGAGGATACCGTTTTCCACCGTATCTTCGTTCAGGGTAACGCCAGCCCGCACTGCAACCCGCCTGGCGGCTTCGGTCTCACCTGCGAGATCACGTACTCCGATGCCAAGCCCCTGCCTGCCGAAGGGGACGCACTGATTCAGCGCTGTATCGAGGACTGCCACAAAGTGGGATTCTTTTCCCCCGGCGACCCCATCTGGGCCGCGCACGAGGTCGACCTCCCCGTCGCCTATGTCGTCTACGATCATGAGCGGGCGACACACGTCGACCTTATCCGGAAATGGCTGTCGGCCCACGATATCGTATTGGCTGGCCGCTATGCTGAGTGGGAGTACTACAACTCGGACCACGCCTTCATCGCCGGCAAGAAAGCCGCCGCCGACGTAGCCAGGCTGCGCAGGCGGCAGTTCACGGCGGTTCCAGCAGCGATGACGTTGTCGGGAAACTAAGGGTGGAAACTGGTAAAACTCCTCATCTCGATCGGGTCGGATGAGGAGTTGCTTGCGGTGAGTTCTACGGCTACGCCTCCATCCGCTCCCCTACCCTTACCTCCGGGCTTCCCACGTAGCCGGCTTCATGGACATACCGCTGCAAGGCGTCTTCAAGCGGGGGCAGGAGGCCGGCCCGCTCGCTGCCTAGAACACTGTACCCAGGACGTTTCGCCGCCAGACCGAAGCTTTCCATCGAGCGTCCGTCTACCAGGCTGCCATCGAATCCGGCGAGCTCGGCGGCTCGGCGAGCAAAGTCAGCCCAGGTGACCGCTCCGTTGTTGGCCAAGTGCCAGATTCCCCGCTCGCCATCGATCAACAGGTCCAAGCACGCATCCACCAGATCCGGCACATAGGTGGGAGACACCACGCTATCGTCAGCCGCCGCGAACCGGCGGCCCGCCGAGATATTCCTGAGCGCCAGCGTTACGAAGTTGTGCCGGTCCCGCGGGCCGAAGAATGCGCTCGTGCGGATGACCAACGCGTCCGGATGCACACCCAGCACCCGCCGCTCGCTCTCCAACTTGCTCCTGCCATATGTATTGAGCGGGGCGGCAATGCCGGATTCCCGGTACGGCTCGCGCTGGCGCCCATCGAACACCAGGTCGCTCGAGAACGTCACCACACCGGCGCCGCGGGCGCGGCATACCTGGGCCAGCACTGCAGCGCCCTCAGTGTTCTCTCGGAAGCATCGCTCAGGCTCTCGCTCGGCATCGTCCACCCGGACGTAGCCGGCAGCGTTCACCACCGCCCAGGCGTTGTGTAGGGCAAGCGCCCGGTCCACCGAGCCGGGATCGGCGATATCCATATCTGCCCGGGTCAGCAGGCGGTATGCCAGACCCCGCACCTCACATCGTGCTCCGATCGCGTGACCAAGAGTCCCCGTCGCACCGGCGATGAGCAGCGGCCGCGCTGCCAGCCGCTGAGGCCGACCCGGACTGGTGTCTTCCAGGGAGTGCGCATAGAGCAATCGCTTGCTGCGGCGCCACCAGCCCGGCATATCGAGTACCGGGTGGGAAGACTCTCCAGCCGTGGCCAAATCTCGAACCATCCTCGCCAAGGCGGTGGGACGCGGCTCCGGCGAGCGCAGGTCGAATGCGCCCGGCTCGTAATGGCCCGCCTCGCGGGTCACCAGAGTGTTCCAGTCGAAGGCTCCCAGCAGGGCCCACACGGTCACCGCCCGCAGGTCCACGCCTTCGGCTTTCAGCTGGACCGCTGCGTCCCAGACCTCGAGCAGCCAGCGCAACTGCTCCTCTCGCGTGCAGCCGTTGTGCACTTCCGTCACGGCCAGGGGGCGGTGATACCGATCCCAGGCTTCGGACAGCAGCGCTCGCGGTCCCGCCAGACCTTCCGGCCGGAGTCGGACGGCCTCCACGTCGGCATAGGCATGGCGGCCGTTGCCCCCATGAGTTGACGCCGGATACAGCGCCAGCCGTTCATCGAGCAGTCGCTCGCTGGTGAGGTAATAGTTAATGCCGATGATGTCCGGGGGGCACGGATGGTCGGCGAAGAATTGCAGCTCGTCGTCGGTAACTCCGGCCTCGCGCCTCAGGTAATCCCACATCCCGTGCTCGGGACCCACATGCCCGCACAACAGGTCGTACGTCAGCCAGCGCCGCTCGTTCTCGAACTTGGCCTGGTAGGCGAGCAATCGGGTGCTGAACACCTTTCCCAGGTCCTCCGTCTGAACCAGCTTGGCGTCGGGGGTAGTTTCCCGGATCCGGTCCATAGCGAGAACCACCCCCCGGCACTGGTGCAAGAGGGCCCGGGCGAACGATCGCGCGTCGCGCTGGTGCGGGTACCAGAGCCCGTACAATCCACTGAAACGCGCGGTTGTGAGCGGCTCGTTGACCGGAGTGTAGTGCGTAACCCAGGGGTATCGCCGGGCTACCGCGCCGGCGTAGTCAGCGAGTAGAAGCGGAAAAGAAGGATCCATCAGATTGGTTTGGCGGGGTCCACTGCCGTGGTGCACCAGGCCCACGATGGGATTGATTCCGAGACTTCGAAGCCGCTCCAATCGCTGGTCAGCCCAGGACCAGTTCGCGGTGGCCGGGCCGTCAGGGGCAGTTCGCTCCCACAGAACGGGATAGCGCAGGGTTCGGACGCCGAGCGCCGCGAACCGGTCCAGATCACCGGGGCGGTCCGCATGGCCCGACCGCTGGATCTGGTCGTGGTACCGTTCTCCCACGCGGTTGACCGTACACTCGATACCGCCCCAGACTTCAGGAGGCGCGAGGTCGTTGTCCCGAGGCATCTTAGCGGCCTCTGTCTTGAGTGGCTCTCTCTCCGCCGGCGGCGGGACCGCGGGCGATCTACTCGGGCGGTATTATAGGCGGGCTGGGGGTGCCGCGGAGGTGATTTCTGACCCTAGGTCACGGCCACAGGCGGGACGTTCACCCGTGCCCGCTCAGGCTCCCCGGCTTGCACCCCTGCCAGCCGGGCAATCATGTCCCGCATCATCACCGTAGCCACCGGGTGGCTGCCGAGGTGGTCCCGCAGGCGGTAGGTGCAAATCATCACCCGGCCCCGGTCGATCGGCCGCTCCGCCACCAACGCCACCAGATGGTGGACCCACCCCACGAAGAGCCCGGAGTGCACATTGGCGGCGAAGTCGCGCGGCGTCAGGCCGACGATCACCGTCTCGGGTGTGAGATCGGCAAAGGCAAAGTCTACCGTGCCACCGGTGGGGATCCCGCCGAAGATCTTGTCCTGGCGGATCCAGCTCATGCTGCTGGCCCAGTCGCCCTGCCAGCTCCGGCCCTGCCGCTGCGCGATGCTGAGGGTGCCGAGGTGGGTCTGCTCCGACGCCGGCTCCTCGGCGAGCCAGAGCACCCGCCCGCCGTTCTGTACGTACCACCGGAGCTCATCGGTCATGCGCTCCACGACCACGAGATCGGCGGACTCCTGGTCGGTCAGCTCGTATCCCATGCCGGCCAGACGAGCCGCAAGCCGTGGCAGCCCCGGAACCGCGAGCCGTATGTGCCGCTCCGGTGACTCCGCCCGGGGAAAGAAGTACAGCTCGTGATGGTTCCGGGTGACCAGCTCGCCCGCGGCATTGGTGAGCCGCATCTCCAGCCGGGCCCGGGTTGCCTGCTCCAGCCGCGGCACATCGAACACCACCGTCCCTATGTTGGTGAGCTGCGCTCGCTCCGGCGTGATCCCCTCGAAACTGCCGCGTATCTCGGACCACACATCCAGGTTCCACTCCAGGCGCGAGTTCCTCAAATCGGTCGAGGAGAAGTGGGACAGCGCCAGCCTCACCTCGCAGCGCTCCCCCTCCCAGAACGCGATCCGCTCCCAGTCGGTGGGTACGATGGCGTCGGGGCTGTTCACTTGACCGATGACATCGAAGTACGCCTTGGGATTCCGGCACATGTCCAGGAGGCCGTTGCTCTCCCAGTGGACGTCGGTGAACTCGGTGATCACGTAACCCACAATGCTGGGGTGCCGCCGCATCTGCTCGATCTGGTACTTCAGCGCGGTGAATTGCATCCGCTGGCTGGCGGCGGCCAGATCCGACAGCGTCGGGAAGACCTTGTCCAGGTGGAAGGCCTTGAAGCGCTGCTCGATGCCGTGGGGATAGACCACCCCGTCGCCCCACTCGATACCGGTCTCGAACCACCAGGGCTCGCGGCCGTAGTGCGCTTTCAACTTGCCGACGTCGGGAAGCCCCCAGTTGCCGAATTCGGAGACCACCATCGGCTCACTGCCCCGGCGGCGAACCTCGGCGGCGGGTTGGCGGGCCACCGGAGTCCAGGGGTCGCGGATATACTCCCGCCACGACTCGATGTTTTCATAGACGTGGGCGAAGGTCCAGGGCGGCCGGCTGGCAAAGGTCTGAACCCAATCCTTCCACTTCCGGTAGTGATCCGGCATCGCGTAGTAGTTGTGAAAATCCTCGATGTCGGTGACCACGTGGAAGTTGGTAAAGCAGGGTGAGTTTCCCACCGCCAGCCGGTGGGGATCGAGTGCCTTAAGCTGATTGTACATGTCGGCCAGCCAGGCCCGGTGGCCGGCGTTGACCGCCAGATCCACTCCCCAGTTTTCGTTGACGATCGTCCAGATGATGATGGACGGATGATTCCAATCTCGTTCGACCATGCCGAACAGCGTTTCCTTGGCCCGGCGCTTGGACGCCTCGGTCAGATCCTGCCAGTTCGGTAATTCGGTCCAGATCAGGAGCCCCGCGCGGTCCGCGGCGTCGTAGTAGCGCGGGTCGGTGATCTTGATGTGGGTGCGCAGGAGGTTGAGCCCCATGTGCTTCGCCTTGGCGAATTGGGCATCGAGCTCGGCGTCGCTGAACGGGGTGTAGATGAGGTCGGGATAGTAGTCCTGGTCCAGCGCGCCGCGGAGGTACAGCACCTGGCCGTTGAGCAGCAGGTGCCCGGTCGACGAGGTGGCGATGGTGCGCATCCCGAACTGCGCCGCTAGCGTATCGAGCGGCTGAGCCCGGTCGTCGCTCCCGTCGAGGAGCATGCCCTGGAGCTGATAGAGATTGGGCGTGGTGGTGTCCCAGAGCATCGGCTCCGGGATCGGAATGGTCAGATCTTCGCGTTCGGTTCCCGCGGGCAGGACCAGTCGGTGCCGCCGAACCTGTCCCCCCGGGTCGGTGACATTGAGCCAGAGCGCCAGCGGCCGGTCGCTGGCCCGGTTGAGCGAGACCCGGACCTGGGCCTGTTCTCCGGGCACATCGGGGGTCACCCTCAGGCGTGTGAGGTGGAGTGCGGGCCGCTCTTCCAGGAACACGCTCTGCCAGATCCCGCCGATCGGCCCGTACCAGCTCTGCTTCCCGTGGGGTATCTCGGCGAAGGTGAACTCGGGAAGAAAGTCGGCGTCGTTGCCGGGATCGATTACCCGAACGACCAGCTCGTTGGATCCCTGCCGCAGGGTGCGGGTGACGTTGAGCTCGAACGGCAGGTAGCCGCCCTCGTGTTCCCCCACGAGCTCACCGTTGAGCCAGACCGCGGTGGCGTAATCCACAGCGCCGAAGTGGAGCAGCTGGACGGCAGATCCGTCCGCCCGTCCACCCGTCCGCCCCTCCGCCACGAAGACCCGCCGGTACCACGCCACCCCGCTGTAGTCCCGCAAATCGTCAAACTGGGCCTGCCATGGCCCGGGCACCTGGATGGACCGCGCCTTGTCCTCCGGGAGACTCTGGTGCGTCAGCTCTTGCTGCGGGTCAGGATAAAACTCCCAGGGACCGTCCAGACTGATGCGCTTACGGCTCACGACATACTCCAACTGGCGACAAAAGAATTATCCGGGGTGCACAAGAGAGAGGCCCATGTGGTTCTTGCAAGCATCAACGGGGGACGACTCCCGAGCCGCGCATGCCGCGGCGCCGTTCCAGCCAGGCGCCCGCCGCCGCGCCGACGAATCCGGCTGCCACGGCCGCCGCGGTGACGACGGCGATCCGGTAGGCGAAGATGCGAGGCTCCGTCACCTCCTGCTGCACCGGGCCCGAGCCGATCAGCCACACGATCAGCGGGCCCACCGTTCCGGCCACCAGACCCACCGCCGTGGCCGCCAGCAGCCCGCCGCCGAAGTTGGTTCGCCAGGAGCCGATGGCGCCCACACTGAGATAGACCAGCAGCGTGACCGGGCCGAGCGGCGGGTACGGAAAACCGAGGGGCTGGCCGGCCATCTCTCCTACGGCGTCGAGCGCCAGGAGCAGTGCAACCGCCGCGAGGATGATCGGCGTCAGCCGTCTCACCTGTCTCCTCTCGATCATCGAGGTCTCCGGGGAATGCGGGGCATTGTGAACTGTGCACAGCAATATGGTAAGCCACAGGTTAATAGCCAGAGCAGCAGCCACTAGCCAATAGCCCATATTTCACTTTCCTTAGACCGCCACCCCACTCAGAGGAGTCTGCCGCCCATGGAGCCGCTGTTCCTCGCCATCGGCCTGGTTGCCGGGGTCCTGTCAGGACTGTTCGGAATCGGCGGAGGGATCCTGATCATCCCCGCCCTCATCTTCTTCGCCGCCTTTCACACCAAGCTGGCACTCGGCACCTCGCTCGGTGCGATGCTGCTGCCGGTCGGCCTGCTCGGGGCCTACGCCTACTACCAGGCGGGAAACCTCAACATCAAGGCGTCGATTCTGATCTCCGTGGGGCTCTTCTTTGGCGCATGGGCGGGGGCAAAGCTGGCCCACGCTCTGCCCGCCGCCATCCTCCAACGCATGTTCGCGGTGTTCATCGTGCTCATGGCGCTGCGGCTCTGGATCGAGGCCGGGAAGCGATGATGTCGCAGAGCGTAAGCGGGGCGGCCCAGATCGAGCTCACCTCGGCGGCGTTTACCGAGGGTGGCAAGATCCCGGTACGGTTCACCTGCGAGGGCGACGATGTGTCCCCGCCGCTTCAATGGAGCGGCGCCCCGGTGGACACCCGGAGCTTCGCCTTAATTTGTGAAGACCCCGACGCTCCCCGCGGCACCTGGCTGCACTGGGTGCTCTACAACCTGCCGGCCCAGGCGGTGGAGCTCATCCAGGCAGTGCCCACCCTACCCGAGACTCCATCCGGCGCTCGGCACGGACGGAACACGGCGGGGGACATGGCCTACGCCGGCCCCTGCCCTCCGCCGGGCAAGCCCCACCGCTACTTCTTCCGCCTCTACGCGTTGGACATCCTGTTGGGCCTGCCCCCAGGTGCGACTCGCGCCGAGCTGGAACAGGCCATGGGGCAGCATATCATTGGACAGGGCACGCTCATGGGGACGTACCAGCACCGGCCGTGAGGCCCTACTAGGAGCTCCCGCTCACCGCTCACGCTGTTAGCAGTTCCCGCTTACGCAGTATTTTCCAGAATGTCCCTTCTGCGCCTGACAGAACGCGGCCTCTACTGTGAAGCGGGCGACTTCTACGTCGACCCCTGGGAGCCGGTGGACCGCGCCGTCATCACCCACGCCCACAGCGATCACGCCACCTGGGGCTCACGCGCCTACCTCACCTCGGCCATCGGGGCCGGCGTGCTCCGCGCCCGGCTGGAGCCCGGCTCATCGATTCGCGGAGTCGGGTACGGCGAGCCGGTGGAGCTCACCGGCACCACGGTCTCGCTCCATCCAGCCGGGCACATCCTGGGCTCGTCTCAGGTCCGGATCGAGCACCGGGGTGAGGTCTGGGTGGTCTCGGGCGACTACAAGACCGATCCCGATCCCACCTGCACTCCGTTCGAGCCGGTCCGCTGCCACACCTTCATTACCGAATCCACCTTCGGGCTCCCGATCTATCGCTGGCCCAGCCAGGCAGAGGTCTTTCAGGAGATCAATGCCTGGTGGAGAGCCAATGCCGCGCTAGGGAAGACCTGCCTGCTGCTGGGCTACGCGCTGGGGAAGGCGCAGCGCCTGCTGGCAGGTCTCGACCCGACGATCGGTCCCATCCTGACGCACGGTGCCGTAGAGCGGATGACCGCCGTGTATAGGGAGGCAGGCGTCGGGCTGCCGCCAACCCGGTATGCCGGAGCCGGTCAGAGCAAAGCCGACGCGACCGGCGCCATCGTCATTGCACCCCCCGGGGCCGATGCGTCGCTCTGGTCCCGCCGCTTTGGCGACCGCTCCACCGGCTTTGCCTCGGGATGGATGATAGTGCGTGGTGCCAGACGGCAGCGCTCGCTCGACCGCGGCTTTGCGCTCTCTGACCACGTGGACTGGCATAGCCTCCTCGCGGCAATCGAAGCCACCGGCGCCGGAGAGGTGTGGGTGACGCACGGCTTTACCGGTCCCGTTGTGCGTTGGCTTCAGGAACGCGGCGTGGAGGCCAAGGCAGTGGCCACCCGGTTTGAGGGGGAGAGGGCCGAAGTGACGGAGACGTCGGAAGGTGAACTGGACGCTTATGCCGCCCCGCTAGTATGAAACGATTCGCCGGGCTGTACCGCGCGCTCGACGAGACCACCTCCACCAACGAGAAGGTTGCGGCACTGGTTGCCTACTTTGCCGCGGCCCCACCGGCCGATGCCGCATGGGCGGTGCATTTTCTGAGCGGACGCAGACCCAAGCGGCTGGTCGCCTCCGGCAATCTGCGCCGGTGGGCAGCCGCGGGTGCCGGGATCCCCGACTGGCTGTTCGAGGAGAGTTACCAGGCGGTGGGTGATCTCGCCGAAACCATCACCCTGGTGCTGCCCGCCAGCGTCGGGTCCAGCGACCTGCCGCTGGCTCAGTGGGTCGAGGAGCGGCTGCTGCGGCTTCGGGGCGAAGACGTGGACGTGCAGCGTGAAGTGATGGCCCAGAGCTGGCGCGAGCTCGACACCCACGAGCGGTTCGTCTGGAACAAACTCATCACCGGCAGCTTCAGGGTCGGCGCGTCGCAGCAGCTCGTCACCCGGGCCCTGGCGGAGGTGAGCGGCGTGCCCGAGGGGGTGCTCTCGCACCGGTTGATGGGCAGCTGGGAGCCGACGCCGGAATTTTTTCAGCGGCTCATGGCCCCCGACACACGGGATGCCGACGCCAGCCGCCCGTACCCCTTCCTGCTGGCTCATCCGCTGGAGGCGGAGCCGGCCACCCTGGGCGACCCGGGCGACTGGATCGCGGAATGGAAATGGGACGGGATCCGGGCGCAGCTGATTCGCCGGGCGGGCCGAACCTTTCTCTGGTCGCGGGGGGAGGAGCTGCTGGCGGGACGCTTCCCCGAGGTGGAGGACGCCGGCGCCCTGCTGCCCGATGGAACCGTCCTCGACGGGGAGCTGCTCCCCTGGGTCGATGGCGCGCCGCTGCCGTTTGCCCAGCTGCAGCGGCGGATCGGCCGCAAAACCGTGGGCCGGAAGATTCTCGATGACGTGCCGGTGGTACTGGTCGCCTACGATCTGATGGAGGAGGCCGGGGCCGACATTCGCTCGCTCCCGCTCCAGGAACGGCGGCGGCGGCTGGCCGCACTGCTGGGAACCCTTTCAGCCGGCCGGCTAATCCTGTCCACTGCCGTGCCCGCCGGGGACTGGGAGGCGGCTGCGGCGGCCCGGCTCAGCGCGCGAGAGCGGGGCGCCGAGGGGCTCATGCTCAAGCGATTGTCGTCGCCGTATGGCGTGGGCCGGCGCCGGGGCGACTGGTGGAAGTGGAAGGTGGACCCGCTCACGGTGGATGCAGTGCTGATCTACGCCCAGGCCGGGAGCGGTAAGCGCGCCGGCCTCTTTACCGACTACACCTTCGGCATCTGGGAAGGAAGCCACCTGGTGCCGTTCGCCAAGGCGTATACCGGTCTGACGGACGAGGAGATCCGGAAGGTGGACGCGTTTGTCCGCCGGAACACACTGGAGAAGTTCGGCCCGGTTCGCACCGTCAAGCCGGAGCTGGTGTTCGAGCTGGCCTTCGAGGGCATCCAGCGCTCCAGCCGCCACAAGTCCGGCATCGCGGTGCGGTTTCCCCGGATGGCGCGGTGGCGGACGGACAAGAAGGCGGAGGAGGCGGACACGATCGAGACGGTGCGGGAACTGCTGGACAATGTAAGCGGGAAAGAACAAGCGTGAGCGGTAAGCAGTGAAATACATCTGCCTCGCCTGCGGCGTACAGCACGCCGAGTCGGCGGTTCCGCCCGAGCGCTGCGCCGTCTGTGCCGATGAGCGGCAGTATGTCCCGTCCGGCGGGCAGAAGTGGACCACGCTGAAGGAGATGCAGGCCACCCACCGGAACCAGCTCGACGTGGAGGGCCCTGAGCTCATCAGCATCTCCACCGAGCCCAGGTTTGCCATCGGACAGCGGGCGCTGCACCTGCGGACCGCCGGCGGCAACATCCTCCGGGACTGCATCAGCTTCATTGACGACCGCAGCGTAGCGGCGGTGCAGGCGCTCGGCGGCGTGTCGGCCCTGGCGATTTCCCATCCCCATTACTACGCCTCGATGATCGAATGGAGCCGCGCCCTGGGCGATGTGCCGGTCTATCTGCACGCCGCCGACGGCGAGTGGGTCATGCGGCCCCACCCCGCCATCGTGTTCTGGCACGGTGATACCCACCAGTTGGCCCCCGGCCTCACGCTGATTCGCTGCGGCGGCCACTTCTCTGGCGGCACCGTGCTGCACTGGGCCGGCGGCGCACAGGGCAAAGGCGCGCTCCTCAGCGGCGACGTGATTCAGGTGGGGCAGGATCGGAAGACGGTGAGCTTCATGTACAGCTACCCGAATTACATCCCGGTCAGTGCCAGGACCGTGCGCGAGATCGTGGCCGCGGTCGAGCCGTACCAGTTCGACCACATCTATGGTGCGTGGTTCGGGCAGAACATCCTTGACCACGCCAAGCAGGCCCTGCGCTTCTCCGCCAATCGTTACATCGCGGCGATCTCAGATGACACTCAGTGAGCGATAGACCAAGATCGGGCGGCTCCGCCCTCGCCGTCGATCTCCGGCGCGCACGCGCGGCGCGGAGGCGCGAGCAGCAGGCGACCCAGCCACCTGAGGCGCCCGAGGCCCGGGGAGCGATCCGTCGGATCGACTGCGCTGGCCGCGAGCCGGCCGAGTGCGTCCAGGAGTGGTTCGCCAGCGAGGGCTGGGAGCCGTTCCCCTTCCAGGAGGAGGTCTGGCAGTCGTACCTGGCCGGCGAGAGCGGCCTGATCCACGCGGCAACCGGCACCGGCAAGACCTACGCAGCGTGGCTTGGTCCCATCATTGAATGGCTCGCCAACTACGGCGCGCACCCGCTGCCCCGCCGCCCCTCCGCGCCGCTGACCGTTCTCTGGATTACTCCCCTGAGGGCCCTCGCCGCCGATACCGAGGACGCGCTCCGCGCACCAGTCGAAGATCTCGGCCTGCCGTGGACGGTCGAGTCCCGTACCGGCGACACCGCACCCCGCATTCGCGCCCGCCAGGGCCAGCGCCTTCCCACCGCCCTGGTCACCACCCCCGAAAGCCTGGCGCTCCTGTTGAGCCGCGCCGACTCGGCCACACTCTTCGAACACCTCGAGCTGGTGGTGGTGGACGAGTGGCACGAGCTCATGGCCTCAAAGCGCGGCGTACAGACCGAGCTGGCGCTCGCACGCCTGCGCCGCTGGCGGCCCGGGCTTCGCACCTGGGGGCTGTCGGCCACGCTCGGGAACCTGGAGGTGGCGCGGGATACCCTGCTCGGTGTCGGCCGTCAGCCCGGCCGGATCATTCGCGGCCTCGTCCCCAAGGCGCTGGAAGTCGATTCCCTCATCCCCGAGACGATCGAACGGTTCCCCTGGTCGGGCCAGATCGGACTCCGGATGGTGCCGGATGTGGTCCGTGCCATCGAGGAGGGCAAGACCACGCTGGTCTTCACCAACACCCGCGCCACCGCCGAGATCTGGTTCCAGGCACTGCTGACAGCCTGCCCCGACTGGGCCGGCGTAATCGCTTTGCACCATGGCTCCATGGATCGCGAAACTCGCGAGTGGGTGGAAGACGGCATCCGGGACGGCCGCCTTCGCTGCGTGGTCTGCACTTCGACGCTCGACCTCGGCGTCGATTTCACCCCCGTCGACCGGGTGTTGCAGGTGGGAAGCCCCAAGGCGGTCGGCCGCCTCATCCAGCGCGCCGGACGGAGCGGCCACCAGCCGGGCGCGGTCAGCCGGCTCACCTGCGTTCCCACCAACGCGCTGGAGCTGCTAGACGTGGCTGCCGCCCGGGACGCACTCGCCGCCGGGGCCATCGAGTCGCGGCCGCCAGTGGAGCAGCCGCTCGATCTGCTGGCGCAGCACGCGGTGACTGTAGCGGTAGGCGGCGGCTTCGTTCCCGAGGAGCTGCTGGCGGAGGTGCGCACCACCCGCGCCTTCCGCGGCCTGTCCGATGCAGAGTGGCGCTGGGTGATGGATTTCATCACCCACGGGGGCCAGGTGCTCGGCGCTTATCCCGAGTACAACAAGGTGGTCGAGCGCGACGGCCGCTACGTCATCCGCGACCGGGGTGCGGCGGTGCGCCACCGGATGTCCATCGGCACCATCGTGAGCGAGGCCGCCATGAAGGTGAAGTTCGTGCGCGGCAAGACGGTGGGCACGGTGGAGGAGAATTTCATCGCGCGGCTCCGGCCTGGTGACGTCTTCACCTTCGCGGGGCGGACTCTCAAGTTCGTCCGGGTGCGCGACATGACCGCCTGGGTTCGGAAGGCCAACGAGCCTACCTCGGTGGTTCCGCACTGGACCGGAGCCCGCCTGGCTCTTTCCCCCGAGCTCGCATCGGCGGTGCGCGGCAAGCTCGACGAGGCTCGGCGGGGCCAGTTCCTCGGAGCCGAGATGGAGGCGGTGCGCCCTATCCTGGAGCTGCAGGCCAAGTGGTCCCGGCTGCCGGCCCCCGATGAGCTACTCATCGAGCGGGTGCGCACCCGCGAAGGACACCACCTCTTCTTCTATCCTATCGAGGGCCGGCTGGTGCATGAAGGGCTCGCGGCCCTTTTCGCCTACCGCCTGGCGCAGCTGGGTCCCATCACGTTCACGCTGGCGGCGAACGACTACGGTTTCGAGCTGCTGTCGCCCGACCCGGCGCTGTTGGATGAGGCGCTCGAGGCGGGCCTGGTGTCGCCCGACAACCTGGTGCACGACATCCCCGCCAGCCTCAACGCGGCGGAGCTGGCCCGGCGGCACTTCCGCGAGATCGCCCGCGTGGCCGGGCTTATCTTTCAGGGGTATCCTGGAGCGAACAAGAGCGTCAAGCAGGTGCAGGCGTCAAGCGGCTTGCTGTACGATGTATTCGCCCGCTACGATCCAGACAACCTGCTGCTCTTTCAGGCTCATCGAGAGGTGCTGGAGCGACAGCTGGAGCGGAGCCGGCTGGGACGGACTCTGGGGCGGATCGCCGCCGGTGCCGTCACAGTCACTGAGGTCGAGCGTCCCACGCCGCTGGCATTCGCGCTACTGGTGGACCGCGCCCGGGAACAGGTCAGCTCCGAAAAGTTCCTGGACCGGGTCCGCCGGCTTGCGGCACCGCTGGAGCGAGCGGCCGATCGGGACCGGGGTAGCGGACGCATCAGATTTGGCAGTGGACGCGGCAGAGGATTTCGATGACCGATGTATGTCTGACGTTGGCGGGAGAGCAGGTGTACCTGCTGAGCGAGCGCGCCATGTACTGGCCGGGGACCAGCACGCTGGTGGTTGCGGACCTGCACTGGGGCAAGGCATCCACCTTTCGCGCGGCCGGCATTCCGGTGCCGATCGGCACCACTAGCGACGACCTGGCCCGGCTGGACAGCGCGCTCCAGCGCACCGGCGCGCGGCGTATGGTCGTGCTGGGCGACCTCTTCCACGCCAAGGCGGGCCGGATCGCCTCGCACACCCTGGCCGAGCTGCGCCGGTGGCGGAGCCTGGCCGGCACCTTCGAGATCCTGCTGGTCCGCGGCAACCACGACCGCCACGCCGGCGACCCGCCCAACGATCTTCAGATCAACTGCGTCAACGCGCCGGCGTTTGTGCCGCCGTTCATCTTCCGGCACGAGCCGGTAGCCGCGGAGGGAGCCTACGGACTGGCCGGCCACATACACCCGGGGCTCACCTTGGTGGGCCGGGGGCTTCAGCGCGAGACCCTGCCCTGCTTTCTGGTTGGACTCCGCGGGGCGATCCTGCCCGCATTCGGCAGCTTTACCGGCTTCGGCGCGGTGCAGCCCGGCCCCGAAGATCGGGCCTTCGTCGTCGCGGCGGACGAGGTGCTGGAGGTGGCCGCTCCCGTTGACTTGAGCCCCACCGCCTATCCGACCGCTTTACACGAGATGTCGTAAGGCCGCAGGCTTCCGACGTGGGTCACGGCCAGAGGATGGGGGCAGCGCAGGTTGCAGCTCACCTTTACACTGGACCATCTCCATGCAACCCTGCTTCGCCATACTCACTGCACTTCTGGCTGCGGCCCATCCCGCCCAGCACCTCGCAGCACAGGCCCGGCTCGACCCGATTCGGCTGGATAGCGGCACCGTCGTGCGGCTCCATTGGAATGACGGCACCGAGAAAGCGCGGCTCCTTGCGCCGCTCGGAGCCGACTCACTGGTGCGGTACTGCGGCTATCCCGCCTCGTCGTGCGGCAGCACCCGCCTCAACCCGGTGCGGGCCCGGCCGCTGAGTCAGTTAAGCAGGCTGGAGCTCCGGCGCGGCGCTCACACGGGACGTGGGGCGCTGATAGGAGCCGGGGTCGGAGCCGTGGGCGGTCTGCTGATCCTTCTGAGCTACAGCCTGAGCGACCGTCTGGCGCCGAGTGCCAGCGAGCAGGTTCTTAGGGTGGGCTTCACCACCGCGGTGTGGAGTGGGCTGGGGGCACTGGTAGGAGCATCCCTCGACAACTGGGAGCCGGTTCCCCGATGAAACCGATTCGCGGATCCTGGCAATCAACGGTTTTGTAGGCGACAAATAGAAGGAAGGCGCGCCCCATGGTCCCCGGCACTGTTTGGGGTCATTTTTGCGGTGCGCCACGCACCTGCTACGGCGCCCTTCATCCACGCCTGGGAGCCCCGATGTTCGACCGCACGTTGCCATTCTGCCTGGCCGCCCTCTGCCTGCTGGTTGCACCCCTGTCCGCTCAGATGCCCGACTCATCGGCACTCACGCTCGATCGGATCTTCAACTCGCCCGAGTTTGCCCCCGAGCGGCTGGGCCCGGTCCGCTGGCTCGACAACGCCCCGGCCTACGTGAAGCTGGAAGTTGACAGCGCTACTCCAGGCGGCCGCTCGCTGGTGCGCTACGACGCCGCCACCGGGAAGCGAGAGGTCTGGGTGGCGGCCAGCCGCCTGGTTCCCCAGGGCGACTCGCTGCCGCTGGCGGTAGAAGACTACGGCCTGTCACCCGACGGGAAGCAGCTGCTGGTCTTCACCAACTCGCAGAAGGTGTGGCGGGAGAATACCCGGGGCGACTTCTGGACCTTCGACCTGGCCAGCGGCCGGCTCCGGAAGCTGGGCGGCCCGTCCGCCAAGCCCTCGACCCTGATGTTCGCCAAGTTCGCGCCCGACGGCCGGCGCGTGGCCTATGTCCGGGAGAACAATCTCTACGTCGAGAACCTGGCCGATGGCCGCATTACCCAGCTCACCCGGGACGGATCCCGCACCACCATCAACGGCACCTTCGACTGGGTCTACGAGGAAGAGCTCAGTCTGCGCGACGGGTTTCGCTGGAGCCCCGACGGCCGGCGTATTGCCTACTGGCAGCTGGACGCCTCGGGCGTGCGCGACTTCCTCCTGATCAACAACACCGACTCGCTCTACTCCTTCACCATCCCGGTGCAGTATCCCAAGACCGGCACCACCAACTCGGCGGCCCGGGTGGGAGTGGTGAGCGCCGACGGCGGGAACACCGTGTGGGCCGCGGTGCCCGGCGATCCGCGGAACAACTACATCGCCCGGATGGAGTGGGCCGCCAACTCCGACGAGATCGTGCTGCAGCAGCTGAACCGGCTCCAGAACATCAATAATGTGATGCTGGGGAACGTGGCCACCGGCCAGGTGCGGAGCATCCTGGTCGAACGCGACAGCGCCTGGACCGATGTGGTCAACGATCTGCGCTGGGTGGATGGCGGCAGGAGCTTCACCTGGATCAGCGAGCGGGACGGATGGCGCCACCTGTACGTGTTCTCCCGCGACGGTCGCAAGACTCGGCTGGTGACCAAAGAACCGTTCGACCTGCACACCCCCGGCGCGGCATTCGGCGAGCCTCTCATCGCCGGGGTGGATTCCGCCAAAGGCTGGATCTATTACACCGCCTCTCCCGGCAACGCGACTCAGCTGTACCTCTACCGGAGCCGGCTGGACGGACGCGGCAAGGCCGAGCGCATCACACCGAAAAATCAGCCGGGCTACCACCTCTACCAGGTTTCCCGGGATGGCCGCTGGGCGCTGCACACGTATTCGTCTTTCGGGGTGCCGCCGGTGGTAGAGGTGGTCAGCCTGCCCGATCACAAGGTCGCCCGCACGCTGGTCAAGAACGACCGTCTCCGGGCGGCCGTCGCCCGCCTGCGCCGGGGATCCGCCGGTTTCGTCAAGGTTCCGGCGGGATCCGGGGTGGAGCTCGACGGCTGGGTCATGAAGCCCGCCGACTTCGACTCGACCAAACGCTATCCGGTGGTCTTTCATGTTTACGGCGAGCCGGCATCTCAGACGGTGCTCGACCGCTGGGGCAACTATCTCTGGCATCTGTTGCTGACCCAACGCGGCTACGTCGTGGCCTCGCTGGACAACCGCGGCACCCCGGCGCCTCGAGGGCGCGCCTTCCGGAAGGTGGTGTATCGGAAACTGGGGACCATCAGCTCCGCCGATCAGGCCGGCGCGCTGCGGTCCATGCACCGCTGGCCCTGGGTGGATTCCACCAGGATCGGCGTGTGGGGCTGGAGCGGCGGGGGCTCCACCACACTCAACCTGCTGTTCCGGTATGCCGACCTGTATCAGACCGGCATGTCGGTGGCGCCGATGGCCGACATCCGTCTCTACGACACCATCTACCAGGAGCGGTATTACGGGCTGCCGCAGCAGAACGAGGCCGACTACAAGGAAGGATCGTCGCTCACCTACGCCGACCGGCTGCGGGGAAGCCTGCTGCTGGTCCACGGCTCGGGCGACGACAACGTCCACTACGCCTCGACCGAGCGGCTGATCAACGCCCTGGTGGCGGCCAACCGCCCGTTCACCATGATGACCTACCCCAACCGCACCCACTGCATCTGCGAGGGCGAGGGCACCGGGCTGCATCTGTACTCACTCCTGACGAGCTATCTGGAGAAGAACCTGGCGGCCGGCCCCCGCTGACCGGTGTCCTCTAGCGAGAGGTTGTCACCTGGCTGGGTGATTTGCCTTCTCATTTCATCCGCCTGCGCGACGGAACAGCGCGAGGCGCCCCAGAAGGCTGGCCCCGCCACTCTCGTCCTCCATGGTGCCGCCATCTACACCATGGACGCGGCCCGCAGTTGGGCGACCGCCGTCGGCATCCGCGATGGCCGCATCGTGTACGTCGGCAGCGACAGCCTCCCGTCCGGGCTCGTCGGATCCAACACCGAAGTGGTCGATCTCGGCGGCAAGATGGTGCTCCCCGGATTTCAGGACGGACACGTGCACCCGATCAGCTCCGGGGTAGACCTGGGCGAGTGCGGCCTGGACGATCTCACCACTCCAGTCGCCATCGCCGACAGCATTCGCGCCTGCGCCCGAGCCCAATCCGATCGGCCCTGGATCCGTGGTGGCGGGTGGCAGTTGCCCGTCTTCAAGGACGCCAACCCCTCGAAGCTGCTGCTGGACCAGGCGGTCCCCGACCGCCCTGCCATCTTCACAGCCGCCGACGGCCATTCGGCCTGGGCCAACTCCCGGGCGCTGGAACTCGCCGGCGTTAGCAGCAAGACGCCCGATCCACCCCATGGCCGGATCGAGCGCGACCCCCGCACCGGTGAGCCGAGCGGGACGCTGCGCGAGGATGCTATCGCCCTCGTCTCCCGAGTCGTTCCCCCTCGCACCAATGCCGAACTGTCCGCCGGCCTCGACCGGGCCCAGAAGCTGGCCAACAGATTCGGCATCACGACCGTCTTCAATGCGGCCACCGACGAGCAGAGCCTGCGAACGTTTGCCGAAGCGGAGCGGAAGGGGTCTCTCACCCTGAGAGTGGTCGCCGCCATCCATCTCGGCGACCCCCTCGCCGACAGCCTGCTCCCCAAGCTGACCGAGTTACGAAGCCGGTATACCGGTCCCCGGCTCCGCCCCTCGGCGGTGAAGCTGTTTGCCGATGGGGTCATCGAGTCCCGCACCGCCGCACTCCTGGCTCCCTACCTCGGCCGGGGCGGAGACGCCGGAAAGCCGGTCTATGATCCCGCGGCACTCAAGGATCTGGCGGTGGCGCTCGACCGCGACGGATTTCAGATCCACGTTCACGCCATCGGCGACCGCGCCGTCCGCATGACGCTGGACGCCTTCGCCTACGCCCGTGCCCGCAACGGCGCCCACGACGCTCGCCATACCATCACCCACCTCGAGTTGATCGACTCGTCCGATATTCCCCGGTTTCGGGCCCTAGGCGCAGTCGCAAACTTTCAGGCGCTCTGGGCCAACGGCGACGAGTATCTCACTGAGCTGACCGAACCGGCACTGGGCGCCCGCCGCTCTCGCTGGTTGTACCCCATCGCCAGCGTGGTGCTCTCCGGGGCCGTCGTGTCCGGCGGCAGCGACTGGTCGGTCTCCTCGCTCAACCCGCTCGAGGCCATCGAGACCGGCATCACCCACCGGCCCCCTGGAGATGATGAGCAGCCGGCGTGGAACCCCGCTGAGCGGGTCGATCTGGCGACGATGCTGGCCATGTACACCATCAATGCGGCCTACGCCAACCACCTCGAGCGCGAGACCGGGTCGATCGAGGTTGGTAAGCTCGCCGATCTGATTGTGCTTGACCGGAACCTCTTCGAGACTCCGCCGGAGGAGATCCACACAGTGCGGGTGGTGCGCACCCTGCTCGAAGGGAAAACGATCTTCCAGCAAGACTGATCTGGCGTGCGTGCGGCAGCACGACTTGCGTCTCCCCGAACC